>Ga0114971_10000831_pt1 | contig 20919 bp, 16 predicted proteins | sample M_140625_MF_Meta_FD_87320 | JGI IMG/M metagenome (GOLD analysis project Ga0114971, IMG submission 87320) | Freshwater microbial communities from Lake Montjoie, Canada to study carbon cycling - M_140625_MF_MetaG | ecosystem: Environmental > Aquatic > Freshwater > Lake | place: Lake Montjoie...
GATGCCTGCCACCTTCGTCACGGGCAGCGCATCGCCGATGCCCCACGCCGGCTACTGAAAGCCATCCCCAGCCTCAACCTCATCGAATGTGCAGATCCAGATCAGTGCTGTGGCAGCGCGGGTGTCTACAACTACCTCGAGCCCGAAATCGCTGCCAGCGTACTTTCTGCCAAGCTCGACACTTTGCTTGCAACCCGGGCTGAGCTAATCGTTACTGCAAATCCTGGCTGCCTCGCATGGATTGATCAGGGAATCGCGAAGCGAGCCAAACAAGGCAAGCTGTCACCCGGAACTAAAGCTCCAGTCATCCTGCATCCGGTTCAAATCTATGCCAAAGCCTACGGTTTTCAATCCTGAAAACACTGGGTGTGGCATACGCCATCTGACACTGCAGGGGTAGAATATAGTGGTTTCCAACGCTAACCAAGCACAGGCAACTGCAAACTGCATGAACCAAAATCCGCACCCGACGCAACTTCATCAAGGATCCTTGCCATCATCCGGTCTAACCGCGACGTCCGACAATCTGGATCTCCTCTTCACTGTCTTACCTCCCGATGTCGCAGCTGCGATTCAAGGTCACCCAGAGGGAACACGCGTCATAGAAGTCGTCCTCGATCTTGGACGTAAAGTCGAAATTCGTTTTCCAGACCAAGTCTGGGAACCATTCCCTGATACAGAAGTCACCGCCGATGACATCACAGCCGTTGTGGAACAGATCAGTGACTTTGGCGAGGACAACCGCGCAGGCATTGAACGTACTCTCCATCGCATATCGGCCATTCGAAACCGCAAGGACGAAATCGTTGGCCTGACATGCCGCGTTGGGCGAAGCGTCCACGGAACCGTTGACATCATCCGGGACATCGTCGAAAGCGGACAATCCATCCTCCTCCTTGGTCGCCCCGGCGTGGGTAAAACCACCAAGCTTCGCGAGACTGCACGCATCATCGCTGATGAACTTGGTCGCCGCGTGGTCATTGTAGATACATCCAATGAAATCGCCGGTGATGGCAACGTGCCGCATCCCGCCATAGGACGCGCTCGCCGGATGCAGGTGAAACGACCTGAACTTCAGCATTCCGTGATGATAGAAGCCGTCGAAAACCACATGCCGCAGGTTGTGGTCATCGATGAAATTGGTACCGAGCAGGAAGCCTTTGCAGCGCGAACCATCGCTGAGCGCGGTGTCCAGCTTGTAGGTACGGCACACGGCAACACGCTGGAAAACCTGATGCTCAATCCTACGCTGAGCGACCTGGTCGGCGGCATCCAAACCGTCACGCTCGGTGATGAAGAGGCGCGCCGGCGTGGAACCCAAAAGAGTGTTCTCGAGCGGAAAGCTCCTCCGACATTCGATGTTGTTATCGAAATTCTCGATGTAAACAAGCTCGCCATCCACCACGATGTTGCTAAGGTTGTCGATAAGCTCCTCCGTGGGCAACAGCCTCGCCCTGAGGTTCGCCAGCGAGCCCAGGATGGAACGGTCGAGGTTGTACAAGCCCGTGTCCTGCCTCCAGACCGGCCAGGCGAGGTAACTGGTGGCACGTACGGGGTTACCTTTGACCCAATCGAAAATCGTTACTCCAGTGACTTTGGCCGCTCAGATGATCTAACCGATGAACGCCATACAGAAGCGGATGCCAGTCAGCCTAAGCAGAAGGTGCTCAAGCTCTTTCCGTACGGAGTTTCAAAATCCCGCCTTGACAGAGCGATTATGCAAGCGCGGGTTCCTGCGATGATTGTTCGGGACTTTACGGATGCCGATGTCGTTGTGGCGCTTAAGGCAACATTTAGGCGGGATCCAGCCAAAATGCATGATGCTCGCTCACGCGGAGCCAGCGTCGTCGTTGTCAAGAGCAATACGTACATTCAGATTGAAAATCTCGTGCGTGACATCTTCGGAATTCCGCACTCGATTGCTCCAAGCGAAGAGGATGATGCGCTTGGCGAAGCTGAGGATGCTGTCAACAGCGTCGCCGAAACAGGTGAGATGGTCGAGCTGCCACCGCGAAATGCCTATGTTCGTAGGCTGCAGCATCAGGTGATTGAAGCGGCAGGTTTGCTTTCGGAATCAGTCGGCGTAGAACCTCGAAGGCGGTTGCGCGTCTATCGACAACGTGACCAGGATGCCTAACGTGAGTCGCCTCGAACAACAGCTGGAGTTCCTCCGTGTCGTGGATGCACTCAAGCGCGTAGAGCGCATGACCCGCCTGATTCAACAACCGGGGGAAGTCGCTCGTCGGGAAAACTCTGCAGAGCACAGCTGGCACCTTGCCCTAATGGCATTGATGCTTGTTGAACATGCAAATGAGCCTGTCGATATCTCCCGTGTGTTACAAATGATCCTCATTCACGACATCGTGGAAATCGATGCTGGTGACACGTTTGTCTACGACACCAATGCGATGATGGATAAGGCTGAACGTGAGGCGCGGGCGGCAGAGCGACTCTTTGGGATGCTTCCAGACGATCAAAAGTCTGAAATCTTTGCTCTTTGGCATGAGTTCGAGGCTCGCGAAACTCCAGAGGCCAAGTATGCGAGTGGCTTGGACCGACTTGCCGGGATGCTCCCCAATGCTGCGAATAATGGTGGTACTTGGAATGAGCACTCGGTTTCGGTTGAGCAAGTGACGCGGCGGAATGAGAGCATTGTCGCTGGATCTCAAGCCGTTTGGGAGCATGCAAAAACATGGATTGAACAAGCGCATTCGGCAGGGCTGATTCATTCAGAAGCTGGGCAATCGTGAAAGTAAGCATGGGTAAACCTGTCATCCAGACAGTCCTTTTGGGACTCACGGTAACCACGACGGTTATCCTGGCGTTATCGGCCCGAGCTATTCCATTGAGTCATCAGCAAGCTGTGACAAGTGAAGAGCTATCGAATGATGTGACTCCGCTCGTTACACGTTATTGTCAGCCGTGCCACGCAGGTGAAAGTCCAAGCGGAGGTATTCGGATTCCGGTCACACTCTCAACGGATAGTTTGAAGTCCGACCGTGACCTTTATCGACGGATACATCGTGTTATCCGTGAGCGTTCGATGCCTCCGACCGGCTCTCCGATGCCAAATGCACAGCGTAGAACGGCTGCACTTGATACGCTTGGCAGGGCACTTGTTGCGCTTGATCTGGCGGCAAAACCGACGGACCCTGGCCGCGTGGCTCCACGGCGACTGAACCGTACGGAATACAACAATACCGTTCAGGACCTTTTTGGAATTACGCTAACGCCTGCAGATAACTTTCCCGCCGACAGCGGTGGCGGAGGAGGCTTTGACAACAACGCTGATACGCTCTATCTGCCTCCCGTCCTCCTCGAACGCTATCTTGTGGCGGCGGACCAAATCCTGAATGCCGCTAAGCCGGAGACATGGCTAACCGTAAAACCCACCAAGGGCTTCACAGATGTTGCTGCCGCGCGGCAAGCGCTAGCACGATTTACATCGAAGGCGTTTCGGAGACCGGTCCGTCACCCTGAACTCGAAGGCTTGGTTCGCTTGTTTACCCAGCAGCGTCGAAGTGGGCTGCCATACAGTGCCGCCTTACGTGTGAGCATCAAAGCAGTACTGATATCGCCAGGATTTCTCTTCCGAGTTGATGAAACTGTTCCATCAAAGAGTGGTCCGCAAGCCTTGGATGCCTACACATTAGCGAGTCGAATGTCCTACTTTGTGTGGTCATCGATGCCCGATGCCCCCCTCATGGCTGTGGCCGCAAATGGGTCTCTGTTGAAACAGGATGTTCAGATTGCCCAGCTCCGCCGGATGCTGAATAACTCGCGCTCGTTCACATTTGGTGCGCTCTTTGGTGGCCAGTGGCTCCGTGCTAAAGAGATTTTGCAGACGGCACAGCCGGACCCTGGCAAGTATCCGATGTTCACAAAGACACTTCGTCAGGCGATGTTTGATGAAGTTGCGCTTTACGTGTCGACGATGGTTCGTGAGAATCGCCCAGTCCGTAACTTGGTCGAGAGTGATTTCACATTTGTAAACGATGAGCTGGCAAAGCACTACGGCATGCCCGGAGTTGCTGGAAATGAAATGCGACGCGTTCAAACGGATGGTGTACAGCGCGGGGGACTTCTCGGTATGGGCGCCTTGCTCACCGTCACAAGCTATTCGCAGCGAACAAGCCCAGTTCTACGCGGCAAGTGGGTGATGGCTGAGGTTCTTGGGGCACCGCCTCCGCCTCCTCCTCCCGTTGTCAATACGCTTCCTGCCGATGAACGCCCACAACAGGGCCTGACGCTGCGCCAGCGACTGGAAGCGCATCGGAACAAACCCGAATGTAAAGGCTGCCACCAGCGGATTGACCCAATGGGCTTTGCTCTCGAAAACTTTGATGCTGTTGGGCGTTGGCGGACTGAAATCGGTGGCGTCGCAGTGGATGCGCGCGGTGAGCTGGCATCCGGTGAAACATTTGATGGCATAAAGGGCATGCGAGCTGTCCTCCTTACGAGGGAAGATGACATCGCACGAAACGTCGTTGAGCGGTTAATGGCCTATGCACTTGGAAGAGGGCTTGAGCCTGAAGATCTTCCAAGCGTGTCGCTCATTTTGCGTCAATGTAAAGCTGGTGGGTATCGGATGCAGGATTTGATGAGTGGTGTGGTTCAATCTCTACCATTCCGATACAAGCGCCGGGCTTCCCCGGTAATGGCGGCAGAACATGCTGCTGCAACAAAGTGAGGAGATACGGATGAAGAAATGGGTGATGGGAGCAGTCGCGGCAATCACATTGACCGCAATCGCAACCCCGGCCATGGCAAAAGACCGCTGGGAAAAGATCTTCGATGGCAAGACACTTACCGGTTGGACGCTGATTGGCAAGGGTGGACGTGGCTATGTTGTGGAAAACGGTGAGCTGGTTTGCCCTGCCGATGGCGGAGGAAACCTCTTTACCGACAAAGAATACTCTGACTTCAAGTTCCGCTTTGAATTCAAACTGACATCTGGGGCCAACAATGGAATCGGTCTCCGTGCACCACTGTCCGGTGATGCTGCCTATGTCGGTATGGAAAGCCAAGTTTTGGATGACACTGCAGACATCTACAAAAACCTGCTTCCAGGGCAGTATCATGGCTCCATTTATAGGGTCTTTGCGGCAAAGCGCGGTTTCCTAAAGCCTCTTGGTGAGTGGAACAAAGAGACCATTGAAGTCATCGGGCGCAAAGTCAAGATTACGCTCAACGGAACAGTTATCGTAGATGGCGACATCAACGCGGTAAACGATCCTGCCATACTTGCTGAGCATCCAGGTCTCCTGCGTACATCGGGTCACATTGGCTTTCTCGGCCACGGCACCCATGTCCGCTTCCGAAACCTCGAGGCGGTTGATCTAGCAAAAGCACCTGTCGATAACAAGGCACCAGAAGGATTTACCGCCCTGTTTAACGGCAAGGACTTGGCTGGCTGGAAAGGCCTTGTCAAAGACCCGATCGCTCGTGCAAAGATGGCACCTGCTGAGTTGAAGGCTGCGGAAGAAAAGGCAACCATCGAAGCGCTCAAGCACTGGTCTGTCGTCGAAGGTGTAATCACCTACGATGGTAAGAATGACAGCCTTGCTACCGGGCGGGATTACAAAGACTTCGAGCTGCACGTCGATTGGAAAATTGGTGACAATGGAGACTCTGGTATTTACTTAAGAGGCTCTCCACAGGTTCAAATCTGGGATCCAAAGTACTGGAAAATTGGTTCTGGTGGTCTCTATAACAACCAAATGAACCCAAGCAAGCCGACCAGCATCGCCGATAACCCGATTGGTGACTGGAATCACTTTGTCATCCTGATGCAAGGTCCGCAAGTTACCATTTACTTGAATGGGGTTCTCGTTGTCCAAAACGTGACGCTTGAAAACTACTGGGACCGTACGAAGCCGATTTTCCCAACAGGGCAAATTGAGTTGCAGCACCACGGAAATCCAATCTTCTTCAAGAATGTCTATCTGCGGGAACTGAAGTAGTGCCGGTGTGTGGGAGGTTAAAGTGATTACACGAAAGACAGTGCTTCGGGGGGCCGGCGTTGCGCTTGCCCTTCCTTGGTTGGAGTCGGTGCAGGCTCAGGCATCTTCGCGACAGTCAGTCAAACCTCCCACACGCTTTGGATTTCTTTACTTTGCTAATGGTGTCCATCCCAAAAAGTGGGCACCAGATGGTGCACCATTTACCGGCACGTTGAAGCCGCTCGAAACGCTTCAGGGTGACATCCTCACCTTCGAAAACCTGATGAACCGCAACAGTATCGAGGGGGATGGTCACTATTACAAAGTCGCGCCAATCCTTTGTGGTACGGCGATTACGAAGACGACTGGCCGGGATGTACGCTCAGGCGGTGTCTCGCTGGATCAGCTCATGGCGCAGCACACTGGAAGCGCAACGCCATTGCCTAGTCTTGAGCTCGCTGTCGAGTCTCCCACGGCATATGTCGATACCAATGTCGGTTTGACAACACTCTATGGAAGTCATGTGTCGTGGTCTACTCCGACGACTCCCGTGACACGTGAACTCAACCCGCAGCTCGCCTTTGACAGGGTCTTTCGAAACACAACGGGAGCCGCACCTGTCTTTGGAACTACCGACAAGAGTATCTTGGATACTGTAATGGCGGATGCATCGGGCTTGCGTAAGCGCCTCGGTGTGGATGACCGTCAAAAAGTAGATGAGTACCTTGATGCCGTCCGCTCAGTGGAAAAACGGATTGCATATGACCTCGCACGTCGGAAGGGAAGCATCCTCGATGGTGGCGTTCTAAAATCCGAAGTCGACACCCTTGGCCGTCGCATTACCGATTGGTACGCCATCCGAAGCGAGAAGCGTGGCATCGATCACACAGAACAGGTCCGCCTGATGCTTGACATCATGGCACTTGGTTTCTGGTCGGATTCGACGCGGGTTGCTACCTTTATGTTCGCTAATGAAGTTTCCGGTCGTAACTTCAGCTTTCTTCCAGGCGTCAGCGGTAGTCACCATGAGCTAAGTCATCATGAAAACAATGAAGAGAAGCTTGCCCAGTACCAACGGATTAATGTGTGGCATGTTGAGCAATATGCCTATCTCTTGAATCGCCTGAAGTCTTTCCGCGAAGGGGATGGCACAGTTCTCGATAACAGTATGGTGATGTTTGCAGGCGGGATGCGGGATGGCAATGCCCATTCACCGTATAACCTACCAATCGTTTTGGGTGGTCGTGGTGGTGGAACCCTGCAAACAGGCCGTCACCTGAAGCTGCCGGCACAGACGGCACTTTGTGGACTTTACGTAGGCCTCGCACGGAGGATGGGGATCAACATCCGTTCGTTTGGAGATGCAACCGTAGAGCTTTCTGGCCTTGGTATTCTGCCGGTCTAGCCAAGTTCGTGTGCGATATTCTCGCGGCGCGACGGGTTAACTGTTAAGGTCGGTCTAGCTTTGCATGTGACAGGGCCAGTTTCTTTACACCGAGGTTTGGGAAGGCTACCTGAACCACGCCATCCGCTCCTCCAGTGCATACAACGACAACGCCTGTCCCAAAGACGCCGTGGATTACCTTTTCACCTACCCGGTATAGAGGCGTGTCGTCGATTATCTGTGTTACGGCTTCCGTTGCCTCGCGAGCATCCGACCAGGTTGGCGCAGCTGACTTTGTTGCTGGAACAAAACCTTGCTGTGTTTGTCGCTGACGAGGCACAAAGCTTGGCAAGCGACCGCTCGGGGTAATCAACAGGTGCTGCGGGATGTCCTTCACAAATCGTGACACAGGGTTCATCTGTGTCATTCCAAAAATAGACCGGCGTGCCGCACATGTCATTGCTAAAAATTCGCGGGCGCGTGTGATGCCAACGTAGGCAAGACGACGTTCCTCTGCGAGAGCTTCTGCCAGATTACTGTCGCCAAGGCTTCTTGCATGTGGAAAGATGCCATCTTCCATGCCAATCATGTAAACCGCTGGAAACTCAAGGCCTTTTGCGCTGTGCAAAGTCATCAAGGTAACCAGACGGCCCGTGCTGTTGACTGTGTCGACATCGGCGATCAATGCAGTTTCCTCGAGAAATGCGCGAAGGCTGACATCCTCGCTACGAGCTTCAAACCGCTGAACAGCCGTGAGAAATTCCCGGAGGTTTTCGAGCTTGGACTCAGCTTCGATGGATTTTTGATCCTCGTAGTATTTTCGCAGGGTTGACTGCTCAAGTACCATTTCAACCAATGCGCTTACATGCATCGTTGCGAGCTTACTTTGGAACTGCTCGATCATTGTGATGAACCCGTGGAGGGCGGTGCGTGCCGCAGGGCGCAGCGTCGCCGACACACATAGGTCCTTTGCCGCATCCCAAAGGCTGATCGCCTGATCAATTGAATGTGCTTCGAGTGCGGCGATTGTCGTGTTGCCAATTCCGCGTGTGGGGGTATTGACGACACGTTTGAGGGACACGGAGTCGTATGGATTGACGATAAGTCTGAGGTATCCCAGAAGGTCTCTTACTTCGGCACGTTCGTAGAATTTCATCCCACCAATCATCTGGTAGGGAATCTGGAATTGAAGTAAAAGCTCTTCCATGGCACGGGATTGCGCATTTGTACGGTATAGGATTGCGATATCGCTTGGGCTCCGACCTGTTCCTATTTGCCTCTGGATCATCTGTGCGACCCAGTACGCCTCCTCAACTTCATCGCCGGCTTCGTACCAAGTTATAGCAGATCCTTCGACGTTGTCGGTCCAGAGCTGTTTTGGTTGACGTTCAGCATTTCGGCGGACAACAGCATTTGCGGCTTCAAGAATATTCTTTGTCGAGCGGTAGTTTTGCTCGAGGCGAACAAGGCGGCAACCTGGGTGATCCTGCGCAAATTCAGGATAGATAATGCGGACATCGGCGCCACGCCAGCGGTAAATACCCTGGTCGTCATCGCCTACTACACAAAGGTTTGCAGTGACATCGTTTTCAGTTCCATCATTGGATGCCAGCAGTCTTGTGAGCAAATACTGCGAGCGGTTGACATCCTGATATTCATCCACGAGAACATGTAGAAAACGGGACTGATAATGGCTCCGGACATCTTCACGCTCCTGCAACATCCGGACTGCTTTGAGAATCAGGTCATCAAAGTCGAGTGCCCGGTTGCGTGTGAGGCGCTCTTCATACTTGCGGTAGACACTGCCTGCGATGGACTCAAGCTGGCCATGAAAAACCTTGGAAAATCCTTCTGGCGAGACCATTTGCTCTTTTGCCCGGGAGATCATACTTAGAATCACACGTGGCTGAATCTTCTTTTCATCCAGGCTCAGCTCACGAAGGCACTCTTTCACCACGGAAATCTGATCATCGGAATCGTAGACCAGAAAGTCGCGGGAGAGTCCTATGGATGCTCCTTTTTCACGCAGCATCCGCGCGCACATCGCGTGAAACGTACCAACCCACATCTCGCGAGAAATGCCATCCCCGAGGAGGTGTTCAAGGCGCTCACGCAGCTCACCAGCAGCTTTGTTGGTGAATGTAACAGCGAGGATGTTCCATGGGCGTACGCCTTGAACCTGAATCAGGTATGCGATGCGATGGGTTACCGTGCGCGTTTTTCCGGAGCCAGCGCCTGCAAAGACAAGAAGTGGACCATTCTCGTGAAGGATGGCTTCCTGTTGCGCTTCGTTCAAGCCATGGAGGAGGTCATCTGCAATCTGAGTACGATTTTCGTTTGGGGAGGTAAAAAACACATATTTAGTTTATCCGGAGCAAACACATGTTTGCACTTCAAGGATGCGGGTGCATTCGGTAGGATTGAAGTCAGTGAATACCGATTACATTTTGCAGAAGTTTGTTGACATGGGAATTGCCATGGTGGATGTCCGTGACGTTCGGGGGTGGTCCCCTTGGCATCAACACGGAATCACATCTGGTAAGGCAACGTATGTAACACCGCAAGACCGTGATGCCTTTGTACTTACGGTGAGACATTGCCAAGACAACAATCTCAACTATGCTTTGATCGGCGGTGGTACAGCGACATCCAAGTCTGGTGGAGCCGATGTGCTTATCGTAACGGAGTGTCTCAAAGCGCTTTCTATTGACGCCGTAGCGGAGGAGTTGATTGTTGGAGCGGGTGTTGCAATCGAGACAGCAGAGTCATTCGTTGCTGAGCATGGCTGGACGCTGGGGCAGTGGCTCGGAAGTGGAGCCACGGCGACCATCGGAGGGTCCTTCGTCACCAATGCGAACGGAATCCTTGCTGGACGCTATGGCAACTTCATGGATGCCGTGACGTCGATTGAGATTCTGGACCAACGTGGAAATACATCCTGGATCAGCCCAGCTGCATATCGCTCTTTCACTGGTGCAGTCATTTTGGCGGTGCGCCTTCCTCTTTGGCTCAGCCCGGATGGCCGCGCGGTGGCACGTTTTGTCGGTGCTGGAGATCCGTTAGCCGCGATGCGACAGGTGGCAACGGCACGCCTTATGCCCGCACATATCAGTGTTGATCAAAGCGGTGTGATTACCGTTATCGTCGAAGGTGAGCCGCATCTGGAGACGGCACGGTATCAGCTAATCGCAGCAATCCTTCAGAAGCAGGGAGCTGTACAGGATCTAACCCTTGATCAGGGAAAGCACTGGGATGCTCTTCTGACATCGAATCCTTGGTCTGCTAACGCGACTGGAGATGTCTGGGCGGATCGCATCGTTTTGACAGTGTCGTGGTCTGACTACGCTCAAGTGCTCAACACGTGGATGCAGCGTGCACAGTCTGCTGGAGCTGACTTGACATGGCGAGCGGTAAATCCTACAGCACATGGGGTTCAGCTCATCCTCGATTTCCACCTTGAAGGGGTAAAGACTGGTCCAGACTGGCTCTATTTCTAAAGGAAATCGTTGCGTGACAATACGGTGTAGTGTCGGTAAATATGTCAAACAACCGATGCGTTCTTAGGTGCATTCACGGTGAAGATAATGGCAGCTGACGTTTGATAATTGTTAAACTCGGAGAGCACCACCACGATGTAAGTGTTGATTTGAAGGCTGCTTCTAGAACAAATCGATGCAATCGTGTTTAGAGGTGGGGCAAGATACAACCCATCGGAATATCATTCAAGGCGGGTTGGCAGGTGAATATGCCAGAATAAAACATTGGATAGTGATACTGCTTGATGATGGCAGTGTGGAGGTTTGTATGAAGGTTCACGTTGGACGGACAACGCTGCTGTTGGCATCTGTCGTGACAGCTGCGGCTGGGGCAATATCGGCCAGACCGGCTCCACCGATGGCTGCGAAATCCAGCTCCGGTAATGCTGGCGTACTCGCTAAGTCTGCCGTGAAAATTCTGCAGGAAAACTGCGTCGCATGTCACACAGGTGCGAATCCATCCGGCAAGCTGGATCTTTCCTCACGAGCAGGCTTACTGCGCGGTGGAATCAGTGGAGCATCCTTCAATAAAGTCAAACCTGAGACAAGCTTGTTAGTGCGTGCGATGCGTCATGATGGTCGTTCAATGCCTCCATCCTCGAAAGTTAGCAGCGCCGATACGGCGACCGTTACAAAGTGGATGGCTGCTGGGAGCCCATGGGCTGAAACGGGGATTGTCGTAAAGTCCGGACCGCCGCAAGTGGATGACAACGCTCGCAACTGGTGGTCCTTTAAGCCTGTTCGCACCGTTCCTATGCCAAAGGTGAAGGATACAAATTGGGGCAAAACGCCGATGGACCGCCTCGTCCTCGCAAAGCTTGAGCAAAATGGCCTGAAACCGAATCCGTCCCTGAATCGTGTTCAGCTGCTGCGACGGGTGACATATGACCTCATCGGTTTACCGCCGACAAGGGCTGAAATAGAAGCATTTGTGGGTGACAAGTCTCCGAATGCCTATGCCAAAGTAGTGGATCGCTTGCTCGCGAGCCCGCATTATGGCGAGCGCTGGGGACGTCACTGGCTGGATCTTGTCCGTTATGCTGAGACAAACTCATTTGAACGGGATGGCGATAAGCCTGATGTCTGGCGCTACCGTGACTATGTCATCAAGTCCTTCAACGATGACAAACCTTACGATCGCTTTGTGAAGGAGCAGCTTGCGGGCGATGAAATGCCGGATGCTGGCACGGATGGCTTGATTGCGACCGGGTATTACCGCCTCGGACAGTGGGACGATGAGCCTGTCGATCCTGAGCAGGCTCGCTTTGATGAGCTCGACGACATTGTAACGACGACGGGGCAATCTGTTCTCGGCCTGAATGTGAACTGCGCACGCTGCCATGACAGCAAAGTTGATCCGCTGCCGCAGCGTGATTACTACCGCATGGTGGCTTTCTTCAATAGCATCAATCGCTATGGCAATCGCTCGCATGAGAGTGTCATAGATCGTTCAATGCGGCCAATTGCAAACAAAGATGTTGTAGCAAAATATCAGGCCGATCTTCGTGGGCATCGTGAAAAGCTCCAGCAGCTCGATCGGACCATTCGTGGCATTGAACAAAAGGCACAAAAGACTTTCATACCGGTTGAGAATCAGGAGTTTCGGGATGAGTTCAAGCGACCAGGTCTTCTGAAGCTTCGTGTCCCAAATGTGATTTCTCAGGCTGAGTTTGATGACTACATCCGTCTGCTGAAAGAACGACAGGAAACACGGGAAAACCCACCACCAGGTCTTGAAACGGCATTGTGTGTGACAGAGCCTGGGGCGACTCCAAAGGAAACCTTTGTCCTTGCACGTGGCTCCGCCGCAGCACCAACGGAAAAGGTTGAACCTGGATTTCCAAGCGTGCTCGTAGCACTGGATGCTCCTGTTGAAATCAACCCGGATGGCTCACCAACCACTGGTTTACGCTCGCAGTTTGCAGATTGGGTAACGCAACCTTCCAATCCACTTACAAGTCGTGTCATTGTCAACAGAGTGTTCCAGCATCACTTTGGCCGCGGAATTGTACGTACGACCAGTAACTTCGGCTACACAGGGTCGAAACCAACCCACCCTGAGCTGCTGGACTACCTTGCTGGGCGGCTTGTGGCTGGTGGATGGAAGTTGAAGGCACTTCATAAGGAAATTCTTCTGAGCAACACTTACCAGATGTCCAGTGCTCCTAGCGCTGCTGCACAAAAGAAGGATCCTGAAAACGAGTTGCTGTGGCGAGTGGATATGCAGCGTCTGGAAGCAGAATCTATCAGGGACTCCATTCTCAGTGCATCTGGCCAGCTGAACCTGAATTTGGGTGGACCTAGCGTTCTAGTACGTATCCCAGATGAAGTCCTCGCTGGACAGAGTGTTCCTGGAGCCGGCTGGGGGCTTTCCAGCCCTGGAGACCAGGCACGACGTAGTGTCTACGTAAAGATTAAGCGTTCGCTGACGGTTCCATTCTTTGCCGCATTTGATGCAGCAGACACGGATACAGCGTGCCCAGTTCGCAACACCACCGTTGTGCCAACGCAGGCGCTCTCTCTGTTGAACTCGCAATTTATTCAAGAACAGGCTGGTATCTTCGCTAAGACCGTTGGCGACAAGCATAAAGAACCTGTTGATCAAGTTACCGAAGTCCTTTGGCGAGTGCTGCAGCGTAAACCAACAACTGTTGAAGTTACCCGAGGCACTGGTTTTATTGGGAAGATGATTGCAAGCAACGGGAACGACCGAATGGATGCCCTGAAGCAATATTGCATGCTTGCACTGAACCTCAACGAGTTCATTTACATCGATTAGGAGACCACAATGTCAAATACTTTCTGTGGACGAACACGTCGTCAATTTCTCTGGGAGGTCGGTGCTGGCTTCAGCGGAGTAGCCATTGCTGGGATGCTAGACAACGGCTTTTATGCCAATCAGGCCTTTGCTGCTGATGGTAAGACGGCTTTTAAGAACCCGCTGGCACCAAAGGCACCACACTTTCCCGCTAAAGCAAAAGCTGTTATCTTCCTCTACATGTATGGCGGTCCAAGCCATATTGATACATTTGATTACAAACCCACGATGTACGGGCGCGACAATCAGACCATCGAAGTCAAGACTTTCGGACGTGGCGGACGTCGAAATGTTGGTCGTATTGTTGAACCACGGTGGAAGTTCAAGCAATATGGACAATGTGGTAAGTGGGTCAGTGACCTCTTCCCAAATGTTGCTAAGCATGTGGATGACATCGCATTTGTCCATTCCATGACCGCTGACTCACCGATTCACGGCTCAGCAATGCTTCAGATGAACAGCGGCAAGATTCTGAGTGGATCTCCGTGTATGGGCTCGTGGATCAACTACGGTCTGGGTACTGTGAACGAAAATCTTCCAGGGTTTGTTGTGATGCTCGACCCGCGAGGTGGCCCAATATCTGGCCCTAAGAACTGGTCCGCCGGTTATATGCCAGCAACCTATCAGGCAACAGTCATCGCGGCGACCAATAACCCAATTCTTGACCTCAAGCGACCCGCGTCCGTTGCCGCCGATTCACAGCGTCAAATGTTGGACACACTGCGTCAGTACAACGATGAGCATGAGATTCTCCGCGGAGACAACTCAAACCTCAAGGCCCGCATTGCATCGTACGAGCTTGCGTACAAAATGCAGTCAAGCGCTCCAGAAGCCACAGACCTTAGCAAGGAACCTGAGCACATTCAGAAGCTCTACGGATTGGATAATCCGCGCAGTGCAGCATTTGGTCGACAGTGCCTGATGGCGCGGCGTTTGGTGGAACGTGGTGTACGGTTCATCCAGATCTACTCTGGTGGGAATCATAACGATGCGAACTGGGACGCCCATGGTGACCTTTTTGATAACCATACTCTCCATGCGGGCGAGACCGATAAGCCGATTGCTGGACTCCTTGAGGACCTCAAACAACGGGGATTACTGGACTCAACGTTGATTGTCTGGGGTGGAGAGTTTGGTCGTCAACCTGTCGCTGAATATGAGCGCGGCACCGGTCGTGACCATAATGCATATGGCTTTACGATGTGGATGGCTGGTGGCGGTGTTAAGGGTGGTGTCTCTGTTGGACAGACCGATGAGCTCGGTAGCAAAGCAGTGGAAAATCCGTATCAGGTCAAGCATCTCCACGCGACAATGCTCAATCAACTTGGTTTCGATCCTAACAGACTGTCCTTCTTCTATGGAGGACTCAACCAAAAGCTGGTTGGCGTGGAACATACCAATACAATCAAGGAAGTTATCGCATAGACTTTTGTAAGATTGGACATTCGACAGCCCCGCTTACGCGGGGCTGTTTTTTTGACGCTTCCCTGTTCGCTGAACAGCATTGATAGGAATCAAGGCAGAGCTCGGGGCATGCCTCGGCAAAGAAAAGCAGCCTGCCAGAACTCTGGCAGGCTGCATCATACGCTCACTTAGGGCGCTCGCTTATTGCATATGGAGTAGCTGCACCTGAACAAAGTCATGGATCAAGAAGTACATCCGGCCAATCAACAAGGACATTCTCGCCATAATTGTCGAGCCAAACAGAGCTCCAAAGGCAACCATCAGGGTATAGCGGCCAAACTTGCTCACGGATGGTATGACTTTACCCTTCTGCTCGAATGAGAAGAAGAAGTAGGTCATCACCGATGCCAGAATCACCATGAACAATACATTGTTCAGAGCGGCACTGTAGGGTGTCAAACCATACGCTCCCGGCTGATTAACTTCAGGCAGATCCATCACAGCCTTGCTGGCTGCAGTTCTGAACTTCGGGAAGTAGTCCGCTGCAAATGACTGAAAGGTCTGTCCTGCGGTCGCTCCAAGGAAGAGCCCAAAGATAAGTCGACTCATCCATGAGTTCTGCTTTGAATAAATCATGTAGAACATCATCGCTGCAGGGATTGCAAACAGCATCCACCAACGTCCCTCAATCATCATCAATGTCCACCACTGCGGCCGAAGGATGTCATTCCAGGCGGCGGAGATGGAATATCCGGCAGCGAGACCAAGGTACATATGCTCGAAGAAGCGAAAGACCTTGTTCTCTTTGTAGAGAATCGAATAGATGCCCAGTGTGCTAGCGACACCCAGAAGGATGACAATGAGCTTTACTGTTTCTTCCTTCACTTTGTCGCTCCTTGCTGACGCTTACGATCTTGAATCATCCCAACATTTCCGAGGATGATCAGCAAAATGATGAGCAAGTGGGAATAGGACAGCGATGCACTGGCACGTGTCGCAAACCCAGGGCGCTTCATCACCGTTTCAAACTCATTCGCTCCTTTGAGTCCGACAAGCATTCCCTGCAGCTGGCCGGTTTCAAGCATCGGGTAAGCCTCATTCGCCATAACCGATGTAGGACAGAACAATGTAGCGATCGGAGTCGATCCCGCGCGCTGGAAGAATTGAACCCAGTACTTCACCGTATCGGAAGCCGCGTACTCGATAATCAATCCGACATCATCGGCCTTCTTGTAATTTGCCATCATCGGGATTGCCGAGAGCTTGGTTCCCTTCACATCCGTGCCCAAAGCACCGTGGAGGTCATTGACCATCGCTTTCAAGAGGGATTGGATGCCCTGAGGTGGTCGGAAGCCCCAGTTCACCCAATCTTTACCATACTTATAGCCGGCCTTGTCAGCAATCCGCTGTGCGGTAGAACCACCAAGGTCGCGTCCCTGAGGGTCATTAAAGGCAAATATCGCAAATTTCATCCGCTTTGAAACGATGTGATTTAACGTCGCTTCGAGCTGGCTTAAGTTTTCTGCAAGTGTTCCTGATCCAAAGTTACACGAAATGATAACCAGTTTGTCTTTGGTCTTGGGATCCGTAGACACGGTTTCGATAGTCTCGTAAAAGGACTTTGTGGGAGGTGTAATCGCCGGAGGTGGCAGAGGAACATTGACCAAGAGTGGAATTGACACCACAATGGCAAGCAACATGTACAGGACCCGGCGGTCCAGCTGAGGGATTCTCATAGTTCCTCCTCGAAGTATGATCCGCGTTCAAGGGACAGCCATAGACGTAGCGCTGTTGCAAGGCCACCCACGCCAAGACCAAAGTCGATTGCCATAATGGCAGGAGAGTTGACCTTCTTCAAAATCCAGTTGGCCATATTTTCTACACGAAAGTTTGCCGTTAGTCCCTCATTTGGGATTGCGTTGGTGATTGCCTGACCAATGGCTACTTGACCGAGCATGATGATGCCTGCAGAAACCAACAGGATTGTGGCTTCTGTGGATCGAATGCGAAAGGCTCTGTAGGCCGCGGAAACAATGTAGAACGCGATAATAGAGAACATCGTCGCATCCAGACTCTTCATCAAACCGGAGTAAGCAAAGTCATTGAGTTGATGCACCCAAGGAGACTTGATGTATTCCTTGCCTATGTGCGCAATGACCATCACGATCATGCTGACAATCAAAACAAGCGAATATGCCCAACCAGATTGAGTTCGTGCCACCTTACGCATGTGTATCGAAACAAGCGAATACACACCAAGACCCAAGGCGAACGACTGCAACACTGTGGTGATGTCAGAAAATGGCTTGATGTAGGCTGTGAGGAAGTTCTTTTGATCGCTTTCTGGACCGCTTACTGGCCAGAAGAACTCAAGCGCATAGAATAACCCGGCGGCAAACGTTACGGCCATGATCAATGGACGCCTCAGCTTGGTCGGAACCAGCGTCAGCGCAAAGAAAAGGATAACGGAAACCACTGCCGCTCCAGCGATATAGGTGTAGAGAGCAGCTCCGTGTTGTACCTGAAACATCACTTACCTCCCTTTGCCGGTGAATAGTAGCTAGCCGCTGGCATGTCCTTGTCCTCAAACAAGTTTTTCACCAGTGGGAGCTTAGCCATTGTTAGGAGAAAGCCCAGCATCACGGTAACAAGAATTGCGATTTTGACCCTGTCCTGCCCAATCATTGAACCTAACAACGTCGGCTGGCGGGTGAGGTAGGCCGTTGCGGCGTAATATTCATCCCCGATGATGACATAGTCGCAGCTGGCGATAAAGAATGGAATCTGAGTCGTGCTCGGGGTGCCTGCAACTTGAATCGCACCAACCATGTTTGCGTTCTCAGCCATGATCAAGGATTCTGCGAAGAAGGTTCCAAATAGGAATGTTGCAGCATATTGTTCGCGCTGAATCATCCCCGCTACGCCAGCTGCATAGGCAAACTGCTGATTGGAGAGATAGCGGACATCATCGGATGAAAATGCATCACTGCGGCCAGCTTTGTTGTATGCGGAGCTGATTGCATCTTCGGCGATCGGCAATAAGGCCGCTTCGTAGATAGGCATCTGAACCTTGGTTCCATATCGTGCCGCAGCGGATGCGATATTGGTGCAAATGGCAAGTGCCTGAAGGGTAACGACATCGATGCCACCAAGACCGGATGACAACAGAATTCCTCGCCCCATTTCGACTGCACGTCCGACAGCTTCATCGATTGCAGTCAAACCCGGGATACGGCGAATAAACAATTTCTTGCCACGCTGTGCTGCGATGACTGTCCAGACGATTACCGCCGAAATGACAATCAGGATTACACGGGCTGGCCATGTTGCATGGTTCATTTAACTGGGAGCCTCTCCTCGGGAAACATCTTTAAGACCACCGGATTTGAGCACGGTCAATTCTTCGATTCTTTGTATCAGACATTCAACTCCGTCCCTTGATGTCAACAGCGACTTTGCCTGTTCCATCCGCGCTAAACCAAATAGCGGACCAAGTATCGGAGTCATGACAACCACACCAGCACCCATTGTATGGGCAAGCGGCCTGTGCATGTCCAGCGCCAATATTGCGGGAACTGACAGACCACGCTTTACAACGAATTCGGCCAGCGACTGAATCAACGTTTCACGCTCAGCAGCTGGCAGCTCATCGTCATTTAAGGAAAATGCATTTCGTAGGTTCATGCCGCAAGACCTTCCCGCATTAGCTCCATCCGCTTAGTAATCACAGCACGAACGGCAGCTTCGTTTCCACGTGGATTAATGCGGATGCCGCGGAACTGGTCCAGCCGGCTGGGTAGGCGAAGTGTCGAAACGAAAAATCCATCCCGGCCCGCAGATGCGCGGCGAACATCGGTCCACGCGATGTGGCGGTTGAAGAATGGGAGGCATTTTTGCGAAATACCCACATCGTCTATTGTGTACGTAACGGGGAAGAGGAACTCGCTAAGCGCACTTGTCAAGGCCACTAATGGCAACAAAAGTGCAGCTGGGACAGGGAGGAAGTACCACCAGGCGAGCATCGCAGCTGCGTAACCGAACATGACTAGGCACAACTTTGCAGGCATTTCCCTAGCCAGATGAATGGTCCACGTCAATACTGCGGCATCCACCACCGTTTCCTGTGTGGGAATTCCAAGTCGGGTATTGTCAGCTTGATGGCTTTGCACTGCGGCGCAATTATAGGATGTAAGCACATCGTAGTCAACGCAAAGCACAACATACGACATGATTCCTTAAGCTCTCCCGGTAGAATAGTGAGTATGCGCAAATCTGTTGCCGTTCTTGGCTCGACTGGATCTATTGGAACGCAAACACTCGATGTCATTGAGCGCATCGGTTCAGATCATATTAATGTGCTCCACCTTGTTGCCAATCGTAGGTCTGCACTGCTTGCAGAGCAGGCAAGGCGTTTTCCGGAAGCAATGGCATCTGCTGCGCTATCCGATGGACCATCTGTCCTCATCGATGCCGTCATGGACCCGCGTGTAGATACGGTTGTCGTAGCCGTCAGCGGGGCTGCGGCCCTTGAAGCGACATTAGCCGCATGCAAGCGCGGGCTTAGAGTCTGTATTGCCACAAAAGAAGTTCTTGTTGCTGCGGGCGCACTTGTGATGCAGCTTGCGAAGGACCATGGCGCAACACTGCTTCCGATTGATAGCGAGCACTCAGCACTGTTTCAGGCGATGCAAGGTTATGGACCAGAAACCATTGACCGGATGCACCTTACGGCAAGCGGAGGCCCATTCCGCACATGGTCGTCTGAGCAGATTCAGAACGCAACCATTTCCGATGCCTTGAACCATCCGACATGGAAAATGGGCGGAAAGATAACCATTGACTCGGCATCGATGATGAACAAAGGCCTTGAGATCATCGAGGCGTGCTGGCTGTATGGAATCCCGGAAAGCCGCGTTGATGTCGTCGTGCATCCGCAATCGGTTGTGCATTCGCTGGTTGAATTCACGGATGGCTCCCTTCTGGCCCAGCTCGGATATCCCGATATGCGCTTGCCAATACAGATTGCTCTTCTTCACCCAATCAAACTCGATACGGGTATTCCTCGGTTGCACCCAACCCAAATGGGGACGCTTACATTCGATGCCGCGGATACTGGAAAATTCCCTGCACTGGAACTTGCACGGCAAGCGATGCGTACTGGCGGTACGGTATCCGCAGCAATGAATGCTGCGAACGAAGCGGTTGTTGCTGGTTTCTTGGAAAATAAGTGCTCTTTCGCCCAAATGCACGACATCGTCGCGGATGCGATGCAAACGGTGCAACCTTTGGATCCGATGAGCTTAACGGACATATTGGATGTCGATACACAGGCACGGGCCTACGTGACATCGTGCTTGGAGAAACACCTTGGCGCTTCTTAAATCGATGTTTTCTTTGGCGATGCTTGAATCAGCGATTTCATTCGTTGTCGTCTTCGCTATCCTCGTCGTCTTTCACGAACTTGGCCACTTTCTCGCTGCGCGCGCATTCAAAATGCCGATCCTTGAGTTTGCGGTAGGGTTTGGGCCAAAAGTCCTAACCTTTGCGCGACAAGGTGTTCTGGAATACACACTTAGACTCTATCCTCTCGGCGGTTTTGTAAAGATTCGCGGCATGGAGATTGAAGAAGAATCTGGCGATACCGAAGAGAAAGCACCTGCCGATGAAGATAGCTTCAACAAGCGCCCTGTTCATCAGCGCTTTGCTGTTATTCTTGCAGGTCCACTTGCCTCGCTCCTCGTGGGCTACCTAGGCTACGTCTTGCTATTTGCCGTTTACGGTAAGCCATCGATGTCCGCGCAGATCGGTCAGGTGATGCCTGGAAAGCCTGCGGCA
>Ga0114971_10000838_pt1 | contig 20826 bp, 16 predicted proteins | sample M_140625_MF_Meta_FD_87320 | JGI IMG/M metagenome (GOLD analysis project Ga0114971, IMG submission 87320) | Freshwater microbial communities from Lake Montjoie, Canada to study carbon cycling - M_140625_MF_MetaG | ecosystem: Environmental > Aquatic > Freshwater > Lake | place: Lake Montjoie...
AGATATATGGAGTCCAATATATCCACCCACTGCGGATACAAAGGGTCAGTGGGCACCATACGACTTCCGATGGATCAAAAATATTGGCGCGCAAATTATTGACGAAATCGAAATTACATGCGGATCGGCCACTTTACAGAGATATTCAGGAGAATATATTTTATCCATGGTCGAGCGAGATTTTTCCGCGGAGAAAAAGGATCTGTTTGACCGTATGACCGGTAATACGGCAGAACTAAACGATCCCGCCAACTGGGAACCTAGAACTGGAACCAATCCCTATAAATCGCACACTTATCCATCTGCGTATTATACCACAAATACAGCTGGCGCGGAACCGTCTATTCGCGGTCGAACGCTGTATGTTCCGATCAATGCCTGGTTCACATTGGATTGTAGATGCGCCTTCCCTTTAGCGTCCCTCCAATATAATGAATTGATCATCAATATTACTTTGCGACCGATCCAAGAAATGTTTCAAATAAGGAATATTTTCGATCCTGATAATAAATTTCCATATATTCAACCCGATTTTAATGTCGAACAATTCAACCCCTATCATTTTTTACAAACGCCTCCTGGAACAAACATAGACGATTCCTCCATCTATGAGAATAAAATCAATACGTGGAAAGCCGACGTGCATCTATTGTCCACGTATTGCTTCTTGACCAAAGAAGAACAAAAATTATTCGCTTCCCAAGACCAAATATATTTAGTAAAAGACATATTTGAATATTCATTTTTGAATGTTACGTCGTCGAATCGCGTGAAACTTACTTCATCTAGCGGCCTTGTTTCGAATTGGATGTTCTTTTTACAAAGAAACGACGTAAATCAACGAAATGAATGGAGCAATTATACCAATTGGCCATACGAAGATCATATACCTTCAAATATTGAAATTGGTCCTTATGCAACCATTGTAAATAACCAGGTTATAAATGGTCCAGGTTTATCGAATTTATACATAACTGGGAATTACGCTTCTATTAATCAACGCGACATTTTAGAAACGTTTGGTATTGTCATCGACGGAGATTATCGCGAATATACTTTCCCGAAAGGTCTCTACGATTTTGTCGAAAAATACACGCGAACTCAGGGATCGGCAAAAGATGGATTATATTGTTATAACTTTTGCTTAAATACGAGTCCTTTTGAATATCAGCCTTCCGGTGCATTGAATATGGGCAGATTTAAGAATGTTGAATTCGAATTTACTACGTATTTACCTCCGATTAGTCCTACGGGCGCTGACGTACAGGTGGTTTGCGACGATTCGGGTAATCCGATTTCTATTTCGAATCAACCCTCTTGGGCTCTGTATAAATATAATTATAATATTACCATTTTTGAGGAGCGGCATAATATTCTTTCTTTTATTGGAGGAAACTGTGGTATGATGTATGCGCGCTAATCAGGGAACCTTTTGCTTCGCTAAGGTTCCCCGAACCCCTCCCTCACTGGGCATGTAATGTTGATAAATATTTTATAAAAATAATAAAATATTTATCACCTCCACGAAGGGAGGGGTTCGGGGAACCTTAGCGAAGCAAAAGGTTCCCTGACCATGATTTTAATCACCCCTTATAATATATTATTATGAGTGATACAAAATGGAAAAATCTAGGCGGAAAAATGGAAAAAAAAGAAGGGTTTACCAATAAACCCGTAGATGAATCTCCGCCCGCTATTCAATTTCCAGCAAATTATCCCATATCCGAATCTTCATCCAATAACGATACCATACAACGTATTAAAAAAATAAAAAAGCGACAGGAAAACCCAAAAAAAATACCTATTTTAGAAAACGTTTACGAAAGCGAAGGCGCTGGATCACTTCCCATATCTAGTTCACCTGAAAATATTTTTACCAGTTTCTTTGGGCATTATCCACCGGGAACCCAGGAAAATAATAACAGAGATCTTATCATGCAAAAAGGTAAGGAATTGGAATACTCCCGAAGGGCGGGAGGGGGTAAGGGGTCTGGAATCCGCGAAGCGGATTCTGATGACCGGGGGGTTCCCCCTAGTTTCTTTGAGTCGCCACAGCCAGTAAAAGAAGGCCTTACATTGCCAGGCAATCTAAGATCAAATGCCCCCGGTTCAGATAAAAGCGCGAGTGATAAAATAAACTCATTCGTTGAAAAGGAAAACTCTATTCTTAGTCGCAATTTAACTCTTTCCCAAAAAGCATACAGCGATAAAATGACCGCGACGCAAGTCGAAATTGATAAACTAAAGCATAATATTTTTAATATTGATAAAATGTCCACCGATTTTTCTGAAGACATAAATGCAAATCCGCCGCCTTCTTCTCCCATGGATGAAACCCTCATGAAACAAGAAAATCAAAATGTAACAAAAGAAATAAGCCAATCGCTCAAAAGAATTGGATACGTTATTAAACTCATGATTGATAAGCTAATAAAATGGACGAAACTGCGTATAGCCAAATTCCAAATTCAAATGTATAAATTAGTATTAAAATTTAACACAGTAGTAACCTCTATTGCGCGAGCATTAACTGGGTATGAAATTCAACCAGACGGTTCTAAAAAATATCGCGCAACCGGCACCGAAATAAAAACATTTTCACATGAAGTCGTTCGATTTATTACGGTTTTAATGAGTTGGGTTTTTTTATACAATTGGTATTATTTAATGTTTTTTTTGAATCCCGCACAACAGTTTAAATTAAAATTGGATACTTGGTACACCAACCGTTCCACGATGTACGCGGTTTTAGGCCCACCTCTGCGTGCCGTAGAAAATATTGATTGGTTTATGCTCGAATTTTTACCTCGTATTCGATATTTGATCCCATCCAACGGAATTTTATTTTTTATAATGTCAATTATATTTATTCTTTTGGTACAAAAAGGAAAACAATGGACCATTATGACCGATTTTTTTAACGCAATTAATAAAAGTTATACTACTTCTATTCTTAGCGCGTTTGTTATTGTATGTATTGTGTTTTACGGATTATCTTTCGCCGGTCATTTTGCGTCCATGTTTAATTTTGCGTTACTTAAAACGTGGTACACCGCTCTTCTATGGATTATAATAACAGTTATTTATTTATTATGTATTATTACGCTGGGAGTTCCCATTGGAATGCTCGCAGTGTGTGGGTTTTTCTTTTTTTATTCTTTCTTTGCTATTATGTTATACAACGGGTTTTCGATTAGTCCCGTTTTAAACGCTATTTCGGAACAAATTACCAATATATCTTCCGTCAATTTTGATACATCAAATATGACCTGGGGTCAATGGGCTTACACCACTCTACAAAAATTTGTAAAATACTTTTTATATTTCATGTTTGAGATATTCCTTATTTATATACTCATTAATGGTCTCATTGTATATATCAAAGATTATACTATACCATTATCCGAAAAGGCCACCTTACAAAACGCATTTTCATCAAGTGGCGCTTTCAAAGAGGCGTTTCGACACCTGTATACATGGTTGATTATTATCAACGTTTTACTCATTGTTTTAATTGGCGTAATCATGAAATTAAGATACGATAATATTAAAAATATGGCGCCAAATCAACCGTTTAATACGAATACCGGCGAAAGCATGCTGCAAAAACTCATGAATATTGGATCTATTACAAAAAACGCGGTCCTTAATACATATAACCAAGCTAAAGGAGTAAAAGGTGCCATATCTCAAAACACCCCTCTCGGGAAAATGCGATTACCGTTCTCTGGAAAAGCGGGGGTTCCCGGGGTAGGCGCGACCAGCAAAGCTGGAGTTCCCTCCACGGGTTCCATGATAAATGCCGCCGGAAGTTTGGATTCTAAAACTCTTGGTACTATTGCATCATCCGCGACGAGCGCCGCGCGCGTTGCTGCAAAAGATCCGAATTTACTCCAGGCCGGAATATCAATGGCTTCCGGAAAAGGGTTAGATATAGACGCCATTTCAAAGGCGGATCCTAAAAATTTACAAAAGGTTCTCAACAGCGGCGTAAATGCGGTCGGCGCATTAGAGAAAGATCCCGCTTCGGTTAAAGCCGCCGCTGGACTTTTGGGAGCGGACCCAAAAGCTCTTGGTAAAGTTGCATCGGCCGTTGCGCCTTAATAAAAATAATATAAACATATATTTTTATAAAAAATATATGCCCAAGAAACCCGTAAGACTACCTTTCGTCTCCGTTTGTACCCCCACCTATAATCGCCGTATTTTTATTGATACAATGTTCGAATGTTTCCGGAACCAAAATTATCCCAAAGATTTGATCGAATGGATCATCGTCGATGACGGTACCGATAAAATCCAAGATTTGGTTAATTCATCGGGAATCAAACAAATTCGGTACTATCGCCTGGATAAACGAATGTTAATTGGTGCAAAACGGAATTATATGCATTCTTTGGCACGAGGTTCCATCATAGTCTACATGGACGACGACGATTATTATCCTCCTGAACGCATTTCGCATGCAGTAGAAAGACTCACGTCTTGCCCCTCCGCTTTATGTGCCGGATCGAGCGAAATGTATATTTATTATAACGATCTTGGAAAAATGTACCAGTTCGGACCTTATGGACCGAACCACGCCACCGCAGGTACATTTGCTTTCAAAAAAGAGTTGCTGAAACATACTCGATACGACGATGACGCCCTATTCGCAGAAGAACGCGCGTTTCTAAAAGAATATACCGTTCCCTTTGTCCAATTAGACCCTTTGAAAACCATCTTGGTTTTCGCGCACCCTTTTAATACCATCGATAAACATATCTTCATCGAAAAACCGAATTCTTTTGTAAAAGTATCTGATAAAACGGTCGATTCGTTCATTCGAAGTATGTACGAGACGGAGATAAAGACGTTCTTTTTGGGCAACGGATTCATCCCGAAAATTCAAAATCTCCAAGAAACGGTTTTGTAATAATGGAATTCACCGAATCCTCCGTCAATTCGATTCTTTCTTCCAAAGAATCGATATTATAATCGCGCATTTTGGAAAAAGGTATTTCCATGGTCAAAACTGATTTACTTGAAAACGTAGAAAAATCGACATCCATCGTAGTCAAAAAGGTCGTAAGCACTTTACGAGTTTCCGGTCTCGCCGTTTCTTTACGGTACTCCGGTTTTTTATACCTCTGTGTTATATTTTGGAGCGGAACCGGTCTACCCCGCCAATCCAATTTCTCTTTTTTCGGGAGTTTTGTCGCTTTCCCATTTACACTACGGTAAATGTCTCTACCTCTGGTCGCTGTAGATATTTCGCCGAATTCCAAGAATCCGGCATTTTCTCTCATGGTTTCGTATTCTTCCAGCGGATTTATTTCGGAAACATCTTTTCCTTCTTCTTCAAAAAAAGGTACGGTATGTTCTATCAAGGTGTCATTAAAACACAGAGTATATAATTTATCCGTTGTTTTGAACCGGAATAGCGGAGAACACGAAAACCAAGGGAGGTCGAGCACTTCGGTGTCAAACGCGATTTCCGTAGTTAGAGGAGAATCAACGTAAGTTAAACAAGTGCGTATAGATTCGTCTTTATGAATGCCGATTACCTCGGATACATTCTCGGGGTGAGACATATCCATAGAAAATCCGTTTTCTTCGTCGAATTCGTCCATATCCAATTTACAATTCGCTAAAATGTATAATAAATAGGGTAAAAAATGACTCCGTATCAGGGATTCGTATTTTTCTTTCAATTGGTTTGTTTTTTCTTCCTTTTCATTTTTTTTGATTAATATGTTCAACGTGAAACCGTCGTCCTTTTTAGTAAAAAAGAATTTATGCGAATGTTCCGCAATACCAAATTCGTCAAATTCGGTAGACATCATTTCGTGAAATCGTTTGAAAAACGATGGATCTTTTATTCCCTTGGCCTTGGACTTGAAATTGAATATATTAAATAAATGCTCTTCTTTTTCTTCCGCTTTTACGTACATGTATAGATTTTCGTTTTTTATATTGATTGGTTCATTTAAACACGTCGGATCTTTCAGCATTTTATTCAATTGACTTATCCTATAATTTCGAAAGGCCTTTTGAATTTTTTTGGCTGCTGAATTCTGGGTTCTCCGTTTTTCAGTGTGTCTTTTTAATACTCTTTGTATTTTTTTGGCCGCACTATTTTTTCTTGAACTACGACTTTCCATACTATACTATAGCGATATATTTCTCAGGGAACCGTAGGTTCCCCGAACCCCTCCCTTACTGGGTATGAGAATGTTCGAAGTATTTTATCACCTCAAAGAATGTTCGAAGTATTTTATCACCTCAAAGAAGGGAGGGGTTCGGGGAACCGTAGGTTCCCTGAGTAGGTTCCCTGATCTATTCCCGGAACAGTCGTTCCCTGATCCAAACATTGCACACATATTTCTCCCCTTTTGTAACCGGCATTCCTCCATGCAAAGCATAAGGATGACAACGTTTTCCGTTTTTTTCCAGCGGATGAAATAGGATCGCGCCATTTTTCGGTGGTTTGAATTCTTTATCCAGATTCGGGAATTTTGTCGTTCCCCCCTCAAAATCATCTGTCAAATAAATAAGCATCGTAATAATTCTTTGACCCCCGTCTTTCCGCTCAAACTTCATACAGGCTTCCGCCTGATCACAACAAGAATCATGATGGGGATTATAAAATCCGTTTTCGCCATACTTCACGACTTGCATAGATTCGGCGTTTTGAAACGGATGTCCCGTCATATCACATACGCGTTTTACAATATTTTTAATTATCGGATCATCTTTATCAAGCCACGCGGTTTGGCTCTTTCTTATCGTCGCATCTTTTCCTTCTACCGTTTCACTATCTTTGAATTTTGGCGCGGCCTTTTTCATAATATATTCGCGCTCTTCATCCGTAATAAAATTTGCGTGTTCCACTGGCATAATATATTCGGCGGATTCTTCTGCGTATCCGCGACATTTATAATTGGTATAATCATTTTCATCGGTTTTTGCAAAAATATATCGCAAAACGATAAAAATGACGCCCACCATTATAATGCTTATTATCCACGCTAAATATGATCTTTTCTTAATTTTTATTCCCATTTATATAGGAATAGAAATATTTTTGGTTAGTTCTTGGTGGACCTATTCATCATTGCTTTCAAGATATTCCCGGGAGCTGTTCTTTTTTTTTCTAAGATCAGGAGACGGTGCCCTACCATTATTGCGTTTCTGAGCTGATTCCAGCCGCCGATCAGCCTCCCTCGACTCTGCAAGCCCTTTCACAGACTCTCCGCGTTCATTTGCCTGCTGCACATTACTTGATAAGTTTAATAATTCATCGGATGGTTGTCCCTCTCTAAGCAAAACATTCATGCGGTTTGATTGTTGCCTTTCACTTGAATTATTTCCATTGCTGGGCGAGATATTACTGAATTGTTCCAACACTTTTCTTATAAAACCAGACCTACTTTCAGTGTTATTTCCGATTGTACGGTATACCGATTTGGCAAATTTTGGAAGATTAACTAAATTTTTTGCCAAATTTTTCCCCACCCCCGCTATTCCAGTGATTGCTCTACTTATATTAGCTCTACTCAAGTCAGTTCTAAAATCCAAATTATCTGTACTAATAGATTGATTCAATAATTGAAGCGGAGTTTTTAGATCACTGTTCGTCTTATTTATATAATGCGCCAATAGTTCCGGAAAATCTTTGTTATATAAAATTAAATAATATGGCCAAACAAGCTGAAACATTTCCACACTTTTATGATTACAAATATAATGTAGTACCGTGTTTCCAGATGTTGGGTGAGTCGCGCGAATTAAATACATATATTTACAGTATTGATTTGTTACTCCTCCCAGTTCATATTTACTCAATTTATTTTGCATGTCCGCAAACATATCTCGATCGGCCATTTCCAAAAATTTATAATTGTCCATAGATGCATTAAAGTTTTTGTCAATTTTTTCATTGGGTATATCAAATCCAATCTTTACAATCTCTCTATAATCTACAGTTGGATAGTCGGCTTTGATCCAATTTTTTCCCTCCAACTTTTTCCCCTGTCCACCATATTTATAATTTTTTCTTGTCCTCTGTTTATATTTTTTTTTCGTGGATCTAATTTTTATTTTATTTCTCTTAGATTTATTCAACATATATATTGAATGCATATATTATTCGTCGTCGTCATCTTCGATTAATACTTCATTCTCCTTCTTCACATTTTTATCTAAATACCTATACATGCGCCTTATATCCAGCTTGGTAATATTATAGTTCTCGAATAATATATCCATTTGCGCCATACCCTCTGAACTCTGCAAAAAATCATCGTCGTCGCGATTAAAAAAGAGACGCATCTCTTGGAAAAAAGACGCTAAATCTTTCTTATCCATATCCAATTCCTGACACATATTATAAATAAAAATAATATTATTATATTCCGTCGAGTATTTCGTCAAAACTTTGGTAAACCGGATTTCCGATGGGAGCGATTCCGGCTTACCAAGATACTCAGGGAACGTATCATGGAATATTTTATTATTATGAAACGTCTTCATGATCGAACTCATTTCGTTAAATAACCAAATCTGATTCTGAAACGTGATCCGATCAATATAATCCGCATAACAAATGTTTTCCAAGATTTTGATATACACCGGAATACTTTTTTTGGCCGGCACTTTTATTAAAGCATCCGCAATATTCTCATGCCATAAAAGCGCAACAATCGTGCGATCTGTTTCGTTCATAAACGTGTTGTGATCTTGGAAAGAAACAGGATTACAAATCAGAGATCGGGTGATTTTCTTTGCGTCGTCATTGTACGATTTAGTTTGAAATATAGTATGAAGCGTATCCTTATTTAAAAGTTGCGGTTTTTTCTTATATAGATTTTCAATAAACATCAGTTTCCGAATATCGCTTTGTGTGTATTCCAAGATTTGCGGCTTGATTTCTTGGAATTCCTGTCCTATTATTTTGTCCAAAAGCGTCGACATTTGAAAAGGGGTCGGTCGTTTTAATTCATAAGAGTTACACACTTTGATCAGTTCTTTTATCTTTTTATCCACATAATAATTTCCAATACATATGATCGGATTCAACGTTACATTTTCTAGGCGCTGCTTCTTCGTCTTCTTTTGTCGAATCAATTTGATAAGCGCGTTGATCCCTCCTTTATCACCGTTATTCATTCCGTCAATCTCGTCCATGACGATGACTATTTTTTTCACCTTTCGGCTCATCATATGCAAAACATTACGATTCGATATATTATTACTTGTGATCGTATCTATTAGGGCGCGGTTTCGCACATCGCCTGCATCATATTTGATGACGTCGTAGTCCATCTTTTTCAAAAGATCCGTTACGAAATGCGTTTTTCCGCACCCTGGTGATCCATAGATATAAATTCCTTTTTTGAAATTCACATTGGAACACTGCGACTCAAAAGAGTTCAAAAACTGTTTTATTTCATTTTCAATTTGAGTTCTTTCCAAGATTTCCGAAAAATTTATCATTCTTATAACCCCCTCCTATATTTTTATACCCTTTTTTACGTTTAACCTGACGAATATTATCAAAAGTGTAAACGCGTATCAGATAAGAGAATTCATCTCTTATCTAATTGCACTTGTCTAAGCGACATAATTACCGCCCTTGCTTTTTCCGGCAAGATCAGCCGCAGCATTAAGAGGTCTAAAATCGCTGCCTTGTTGTCTCGTTTCCGAATATGGCAAAAACATCGGATTTGCGAATTGATATCCGGCATATTGTTGGCCATTTGGTTGATACGAAATCATTTGACCATACGGTGTCGATTGCCCTGGAATACTTTGGACAATTTGCCCATTTGCGCCAACACTAGCTTGGCCGGCTTGACCGGCTTGCCCAGCTTGATTTTGACCGACTATTGTTCTATTTCCAGATTTCAATATATCAGCGGCATTGTTTCCAAGGCCCGACGCCAATCCCGTCAATTTATTCACCGCGTTATTTACCACCCCGCCTGCCGTTCCCACCGTTGAATTCAATACATTTCCCGCTGCTCCCACCGCCTGACCCGCAGCATTGGTTACTCCTTGTCCAAGACGCGTCGCCCCTCCGATTGCATTATTACCAAGGCCTGCGGCTCCACCAATCGCATTATTACCAAGGCCCGCTGCTCCACCAATCGCATTATTGCCAATACTTGTCGCTCCTCCTATAGCGGACGCTCCAAGAACGGTTGCCCCCAATCCTGCCCCTAATCCTAAAGCCGTTGCCGAATCTAACGCTCTATTTGCAACGCCCGCAGATTGGTTCACTAAATTATTTCCAAATCCAGGAGCGGCACCGGGAGCGGTCGAACCAGATCCTGTCCCAGATCCTGATGTGGATCCCGGGACGGATCCCGGTGCGGATCCGGGTGTTCCACACGTTGAGCAATTTCCAGAATTCGGGCATTTCGGACACCCGTTTGGATTGAGCCATGTTTTCGGAACATATTTACTCATGTCCGTTTTCGATTTTTTCTTCTTCGAATAACTAGAGTCATATTTAAGAATTACTGGATCCATATTCATGATGTCGTCACTCATGTACAGCACAAAAACCACATAATTCGAAGTACTTGCGGTTCCTTCCATGGAAATCACATATGATCCATCTTTGCTAGGAATTATCTGAGTATTTACATTTTTTGTACGAATGTCTTTCCAATTCCCGTCTTTTTTAATTTTGTTTTTACTTATATCAATATCAATATCACTAGAAACAGATACTATATTTCCCGCGGAATTTTTAGATTGAGAGTCAGCAGATATGTTCTTGAAATCCATGGCGACACCATTCACTGAATCATCTATCTTGTCTTTACCTTTTGCGTAGGTATAGGAAGATATGGCTTTTTTACCCTTGGGATCTATTATCATAATATAAATATCGTCCTCGTACTTGACGTAAGGTATAATTACATTACCATCCTCATATAAAAATGCGGATGAATTATCGGAGGATTCTGACATTGTAATCGCAGATTCGACTGTTTTTTCCGAAGTTTCATCTGTAGAAGAACGTTCTCTACCGTCCGAATCGATTACCGTTGAAGAATTACCGGCGACGTCTTTCACCAAAATATTTCCGCTTGATTTATCCACACTAATCTTTCTTCCATTAATCTCGGCAATCTCATAATAAGAAGGTCCACGTGTAGTCGCGTTCTCGAATATCTTATTTTTATAACCAAATAATACGGAAATGACTAAAACTACCAATAATATTAAAAACAATATGAACGGCGTAAACTTTATTTTTGCCATCTACCTATATACTCTATATATCGAAAAAGATATACGATAAAATTGATAATATGTCCGTAGAATATATTATTTTATCAAAAACTCCATGTTGAACGTTTGTTATGATGCGAAAAATACATTCGAAATCGGAATCGACGAAGCCGGTCGCGGGCCTCTATTTGGCCGCCTTTATGTGGGCGCCGTGATTCTTCCTAAAACTTCGGATTTCCGTCACGACCTTATGAAAGATTCCAAAAGATTCCATTCTAAAAAGAAAATTCGCGAAGTCGCCGATTATATCAAACGGGCCGCTTTATACTGGTCCGTCCAATACGTGGAACCTGCAGTTATTGACGAGATCAATATTCGCCAATCCGTGTTTCGTGGCATGCACGAATGCATTCGGGATATATTGGCGAAAAGCGGAGGTACAGTTTCTTCCGATAATACTCTGTTGCTTGTCGATGGGAACGACTTCAAACCTTTTACGCAGTATGACGCGACGAGCGAAACAATCGTTGCGTATCACCATGAAACCGTTGAAGGCGGTGATAATAAATATACGTGTATTGCCGCTGCATCCATCTTGGCCAAAGTAGAACGCGATAAATATATTGCCGACCTATGTTTGGAGAACCCTGAGCTGATAGAGCGCTACGGAATCGATACGAATATGGGGTACGGGACAAAAAAACATATTCAAGGAATTGAAGCGCATGGAATCACGCAATGGCATCGTAAAAGTTATGCTAGATGTTCTTAATTTATTTCGTATACTTTTACCGGCGTTAAGGGATTATCAGGTTTCTTAGGAAGAAGCACACTTGTGTGGTTCCCGTCGGATTCTGTGTCATAGAATATCCATGACACCTCTCCTTCCTCCCAGCGATCATCGATCACTGGTTCTTCTATCTTTACACCTATGCGCATTTTAAATGCGCATGGAACCGTTGCCTTTGCACTGATAAATTGCCCAATGTTGGGCGATTTAAATGTGCAAAGGTGTAAAATGCGAATTATGGGTCCATGTCGAAAATGTCCCGGAATAAATCCGTGGACAACGATTTGTAGTAGAAATAGTGCAAATGCGCGCATTGTTATTGAATAATTGGTCTTGAAACAAATATTCAATTTTATTCATTTTCTTTGTTTCCGGCTTTTTCTTGCTTTTGATTTTTTTCCTTTTTTGTAACGTCTTGATTTCATTACTCTCGATCTTCCTCCCAGACGAGACACTTTACTCGTTTGGTTAGTAGATTGCTGAGGTTGTTGTGATTCTGAGTGTTGTTGTTGTTGCCATTGTTGTTTTTGTTGTTGGTATTGTTCTGGTAACGCCTTATAAAACTCATCAAGCACTAGTGAATCGGCGGCACGCGCAGTTGCATCATTTACCGCTAGAGTATTTTTAGTATTAATCAAAATTTTTAAAATTTTGACACAATTGAAAAGTTTAACATAATCCCATCCGTTATTTGGGTTATTGGTGAAATTTTTAATAATATCACGTGATTTATAAAAGAGAGAAGTGAATATAACGGTGTTGTTATTATGTTCTTTTGCAAGTTTTGCTATAGTTGTTATATCTTCTTCGGTGTACTCATTTCTTCTTATTATTTCATCAATTATATGCGATGGCCACAAATAATCACTCCATGTTTGTTGTTCTTGTTCTGTGTATTGTTGTTGTACAGGGTATTGTTGTTGTCCTCTTGGTTGTCCTCTTGGTTGTTGTTGTTGTCCTCTTGGTTGTGGTGGGTATTGTTGTTGTGGTTGTCTTTGTTTTTGTTTGAGTTTATTATAACATATACTAATCTCATCCTTGACCATTTCACTGTCGTTTTCAGGAACATTTCCCGTTTCAAGCATAATTTTAAGAATTTCGCAATATTTACGAAGTTTCTCATATTCCCAAGGAAAACCGTATTCATTTACCCCGGATAGGTCTTCATTAAAATTTATTATTTTATTTATTAAATATTCATAGTAATCCTTGAACATGTCGTTTCTTTTCTGCCATTTATTTAAAATTTTACGTATGGTTCCCATATTCTCCTCGGTGTAGTCATCATTCACCACAATATTATGAAATGTCTTTACTGGGTTAAAATAATTGTTCAAAGTCTCCATATATATTATAACGCACAAAATATTCGGCTAAATACAAAAGTCAATTCTTTACACCCTTGAAAATTTATAGTCCTAGTCTCAATATAAACCATCACCAATAAACGAATTTTTTATCGATTCAATAACCCAGAATTTGCCAAAACCAAATCCTTCTGTAAATGCGTATTCTCTTCCAAAACCTTGGAAATCTGCTCATAGGTCGCATCATTCGCCGCCGTCGTCTCCGTCATGATTTTGAGTCCTTCTTCGTATTCCTCCGTTCCACTCTTCTTATAGTTAGGATCCGATTCCAAGATCGTAATCGCGGTCTTCATACATCCATGCTGCACAGTATTACAAAGCCGCTTCAAATGCTTCTGATCCGTCTCCTTCGTCCACCCCTCGGGTTCTTTCACATACGTCGTGTGCCGCTTCAAATCCGTACAATGGAGCGGCCGTTCCGTAATTTCCAGTTGTCCAAGAGCATTCGTTAAAATCTTGGATAATCCCTCTTTATTGCCATATTTGGTCATATACAAAACATCCTCCACCGTCGGCTGAATCGACCGAATAAATTCGCCAATGGTAATCGCATCCTTGCAATGTTCATTCAAAAACATGTTAATATTGATCTGTGTATTATTACAATTCGTATTATTAATCGTGGTATTTGATATAGGAACCAACTGATTCTTCTCCTTCAAAAGCTCCACCACCTGTTGATGCGATTGCGCCAAATCCGTCAACAACTTACATATCAAATCATTCGTGGACGACGCCGGTTCTGTCTCTACCCGCTTTTCTTCCTCTTGTGAACCGCATATCTTTTTATGTTTACACAAACTCGACTGAAATTTGTAGCTTTTTCCACATTCGCAATGGAATTCTTGGAGGCGTTTTTTCGTTAGTCGTTCATTAGCCGCTAGGTGCTTTGCAGTGGCACAATGTCTATTGTAATCAGTTTTGTTACTGGTTATGAAGCCACAACCTTCGCACGAATATCCACTATTTTTTGCGACGTTTTTATTAGCCATAAGATGGCTAAAGAAAAAAACGCCTGGACCCGAACGAAAAACGGGTTGGTCACAAAAAAATAATCATATTTTCGGAGGTCAAAGCATAATCGAGCGGCCCAGATTTCCGCGTGTTTTTTGGGAAAACTAGACCCCTATATTTCCATTTTGGACATTTTTAAATTGTCCATTTTGAAAAATTTGAAATTAGAATCCTCCGAAATTGAAATGTGCTAGCCTGTGCCACTAAAATGTCGCCGTTTTTGAGACATTTTATTGTTATTCGTTTTTTTTATTAAGATTTTGTCTAATTATCTAATTATATAATATAATGGACGTGCCTATCGTTGTAGTATGTTATAATAATTATAGATACGTGGAAAATACTCTGAAACAGATCAAGAAGTTGAATCTCGATTATTATAAAAATATAATTATCATGGATAATTGTTCGAATGACGTAAAAACGATCGAATATTTGGAATCGGTTGATGTCAAAGTGATACGTAATTCTACAAATGTGGGTCCGTGGATTTCGACGGAACATAATACGGAGGTATATTATTCGCTCCCTGATAAATTCATATTGACAGATCCGGATTTAGAAATAAACGAAAAGTTGCCCAGTAATTTCATTGATGATTTAGTTGAAATATCGGATAAATATAGGTGCCAAAAAACTGGATTTGCATTAGATATTAGTGATTTTGATAAAATGTATCAATTTAAATACTCGGGTGGTGGGACCATTTTAGAATGGGAAAAAGGATTTTGGGTACATCGCATCGATGATGATAAGTATGAAATATATTGGGCTGGGATTGATACGACATTTTGTTTATTCAATAAAAATTATGGCAGAGACGGCGGATTTAGCCATATACGAGTCGCCGGCAATTTCACCGCAAAACATTTGCCTTGGTATATAAATAATAAAGTATTAAGTTTAACCGAAGTTTATAATCACGTTTCAAATACTACTTCCATATCGTCAATTTCGTGTTTTCTACTTCCATATTTGGATTCGCAGTATTCGAAAACGGAAAAAGATGGTAAGATACAATTATTATCCAAAGACGAGGTTCCATTGACCGAAGAAGAAGTTCCATTACCTTTTACCCCTTTGAATAATTAGACCCTTGAAGATGTATAATAGAACGCATCTGCTTCGCTTGAGGGCGTTATGATGCTTCGACTCTTATTGAAAATGATGTCGTGTAAAAATATATATTAATATTTTTAATAATATATATGGATCGGACGCGAGAGAAACGGCCGATAATAGCTATTGCTGCATTTCAAGGAAAGATCAAAGGTCGGGTTTATTTTATTGAAGATTTGAAAAACGATCGGGTTACTCTCGATGTTCATATTGAAGGTTTGAAAAAGAATAGCAAACACGGGTTTCACGTACATGAATGCGGGGATATGAGCGACCAATGCGAGAGTATGTGCGCGCATTTCAACCCGTACGGGAAACAACACGGCGGTCCTTTGTCTAAGGAACGACATGTAGGCGATTTGGGTAATTTGGAGGCGGACTCGCGAGGCATCGCGCATGGAATCATGGTCGATGATCATATCAAATTGAGGGGAACAAAGGCGAATATTATAGGCCGGGGTCTAATAATACACGCGGATGAGGATGATCTTGGATTAGGCGGAGAAAAAGATAGTTTGACGACCGGGCATGCCGGGAAACGGATTGCGTGCGCGGTTATTGGTTATGCGAAAAAGTAGGAGGTGTCGTTGGGTCTGACCTACCTTAAAATAGTAGGTTACTGGAATTTTACTCTTGAAAAATACCAAGAATAAAATAAAAAGTGTCTCTGTAAAAAACTAATATGAGGTCGATTCTTTACTCAGAAAGAGAAGGGAGGGGTCGCAGGGGAACCGTAGGTTCCCTGCAAATCATCATGTCGTCGAAAACGGATTTCTTGAACGACTTGTATTCCGTTGTTTTGTCCAAGATGCTATATCCGATCAAGAATTGTTTGGTCTCTTTCTGGTAAATGAATCCGAGGGTATATTCCACCTTTTCCTTTTGGAAGGTGAAATATGGCGTATAGCGTTTCAATTCAAACGTATCTTTGTCCAAGACGACCATAATATGGTAGTAATAGCGGCGATCTTCGTAACTTACCGCGTGGCAAATGAACCAGAGTTCGTTTTCAACTAATAATCCATTGGTGGAACCGCGCAGTTGCTTGAAAAAGGACGGTGTATCGATTTGGTGAGTCTTTTCATACATATTTTCTTTTATATCTCCGATCGTCAAAGGATGCCAACCATAGATCATCTTTTTACCAGAATTGCAAGGCAAATAAACCCAGTTCTTCTCAATGGTATTCTGTCCGCCCTTTTCCAAGAATACGGAAGACGCGGTGGAACTTTTCTCCAAATCGACGAAACCAGTTTCAATGACCATGGAACCGCGATCTAGACCGCGATTGGCATTATACAGCGTCTTATCTGACGCAGAGTCATAAAAGAGTCGGACGTCCTCCAAGCCTACATAAGTATTATCGCGAGAAGCGTCGTATTCCAAGACGAATTCAGAGGTCTTTCGCCAAATGCCATCGTCAATCTTCTGAAAAGAAGCCACAATATTCTTGGTTTCGATGCAATCTTGGTTGATATATTCGCCATTGTCGCCCACGCGATAATTAACGTAACGCACACAACAAAGGACTTCTTTGTCCGAGGTCTGGATTATACAAGGTGTAGTGGACACGAAAATGGGATCAAACTCTTTTGCCAAAACGGCGCCGATATTTTTCAGACCTTGGACCAAAGAGTTGTCTTGGTCTGAACAAGAAAGAGGCAAAATATCTTTGGCATAAAATTTGTAATTGGACATGACATTTTGCCGAATTGCGTCTTCCAGGAAGGGATAGGCCAAGACACGCATGGAAACGGCGGCCAAATCAGCGCCTGCAGTATTACAGTAATATCCGATAATACTGAGCTCGTAATCCATCTTATAATCGTAAATATCGCGTTGCAGAAACAAATAATCCAGTTTTCGCTTCTTATCGATTTCGTTTTTAGCGAGAATGCAAAAGGGATAAGAGAGCCGGTTCTTCCCACAATGACGGTAATGTGTGACGATTTCGTATAAATTCTCGATTCGATCGGGGAAGAATTGGTAGGCCTCCATCCATGAATGAATCGCGTTGGCCATGTCTCCCTTGTGTTTATAGCAGATGCCGATGTTATAATAACTATACCAGACTTCTTCGTGCCAACCGCCGATGGCAATGCGTTTTTTGTAGATTTCGATGGCCTCGTCTAACTGTCCCGAGTCTTTATACGAATTGGCCAAATAAAAGGTATAGCGGTCGTTATTCGGATTTTCCTCTAGGCCCTTGGTCAAAAGACGAATATCACGGAGGAATTTATCGGCCTTGGACCCGCCATCACCAATGTCGCGAATAAAAACGGCGGATTTATCGAATTGATGGTATTTTGTATTGGGGGGCGCATTCACGTATTCGTGCGTGACACCCCAGTAAGAAAATCCGAAGCGGTTTTTCACGCATCGGACGTTTTTGTAGTAGAATTGTTCGGTTCCTTGGACAATATAATGGGAGTCGCCCGACGACACCATCTTTTTGAATTCGGATTTGGTCAAAGTAGGATCAACCCATAGGACCATATCTGCGTCCAAAAGAAGTAAATAATCGGCCTTTTCTACGTCGAGACAGGCATTCAGTGCAAAAGTTCGGTTATAGCCGAAATCTCGAAACGGCTCTACAACCACTTTGCCGGGTATAGCCCGATCTTTGAAAAAGGTCTCAATGAGCTCCACTGTATTATCCGTACTTCCAGTGTCGCAAATGCAATAGGAATCGATCCAGGGCGCAGCCGATTCAAGGAGACGCAAGATGACGCGGCTTTCGTTTTTCACAATCATGTTTAGACAAAGAAACGGTGAATCGGAAGCTTCAGAAAGCTCTACGACGATATTATCGTTTGAAACAACGGAAGCTTTAGGCGCCGATATATCGATAATTTCCATCTTTACCGTTTAGTAAATTAAATATTCCCATTATTTTTATATATGTACAAATTATAATATATAAATGGCTTTTACCCGTTTTCATGACGATCCGGCAAGAATCAAAAAACAATTACAGCAGTCGACGTATATGGGGCGGTACGAATTAAATACTCCGGGTCCGGGAATAAATTTGGCGTTTTTCGAAGATCTACAACTAAGATTACAGCGATGGGGCGCCAATTTACAGACGAATACGGTGGGTCTAGAGAGTGATTTATTTGGTCTGACACGGAAATTGGAGCGAGATCCGGAGTCGAATAGTTATTTGAACCATGAGCAAACGGGGTCAACGCCGAATTATCCGACGGCGGACCCGTTTGTCGAAGAATCGCGGGCATCGCATCCGGCGTGGTCGTTTCGTTCTTTGCAACATCCGAGATGGGAGGAGCCGTGGTTGAATCCTCAGGCGAATTTGGAAAAACGGTTCCAGGATAATATTCAGACGCGGATCTTGGAAAAAGACTATTTTAAGGAGCCGATGGTTCCGGAGATTCCGGTGGGCGAGTTTTATGTGGGAGATTTGAACGACGCGGCGTTTAATTATTATGGTGGGTATGCTATACCGGAGAAGAGATGAATTATTTCACTACCGCTATTGAGTATTAGTGAAATGGGTTATTTTTTATTTAAATACAATCGGCTGAAACCATGCGTTCCACCAATTCTTGGAACCCAATCTTTGGCTCCCATCCCAGAATTCTACGCGCCTTCGTCGGATCCCCGATCAAAAGATCCACTTCCGCCGGCCGAAAATACTTCGGATCAATAAAAACGTATTCCTTCAGCGTATCTTTATCAAATCCGACCTCTTCTACGCCTTTTCCCTTCCATCCGATGGAAATACCCTTCAGCAAAAACGCCTTCTCAATAAATTCACGCACACTATGCATTTCGCCCGTGGCCAAGACAAAATCATCCGCGACATCATGTTGCAAAACGCGCCACATTCCCTCCACGTAATCCTGGGCATGACCCCAATCGCGCAAAGAATCAATATTTCCCATGGTCAACCGGTCCGTTTCTCCGCGCAAAATCTTACCTATGCCAATGGTAATCTTTCGAGTAACGAAATTATGCCCACGCCGTTCCGACTCATGATTAAAAAGAATTCCATTGCACGCGAACATACCATAGGCCTCGCGATAATTCCGCACGATCCAGTAAGAATAGAGTTTAGCTACTCCGTAAGGTGAACGCGGGTAAAAAGGAGTGGTTTCCTTTTGGGGGATTTCTTGGACAAGGCCGTAAAGTTCACTTGTGGACGCTTGGTAAAAACGAGCGACGGATTCAAGTCCATTGATACGAATGGCCTCTAGCAATTTCAAGGTTCCGAAAGCATCCGTATCGGCGGTATACTCGGGCATTTCAAAAGAGACCTTGACATGAGATTGCGCCGCGAGATTATAAATTTCTAGCTTTTCCATACCAATGTAATTCTTTTTAATATTGGATAAAATAGACACGAGACAGGAACTATCGGTTAGATCGCCATAGTGTAGCTTCAATCTAGGATCTTTGAATATATGTTCAATACGACCGGTGTTGATCGAAGATGACCGACGAATTAGCCCATGTACACGGTAATTCTTCTCTAGTAATAGCTCAGCAAGATAGGAACCGTCTTGGCCAGTTATTCCTGTAATTAGAGCGACTAGCATTAACAATACATACAAATCAATATTTAAATATATATTTATAGATTATATATTTAACATGGAAATTGCCATACCTTTGCTAGCATTAAGCGGATTATATGTAATATCGAATCAACAAAGAAAAAAGACAAAGGAAATCGAAAATTTCGACGCCAATTTAATAGAAAATTCAGACTTACCAAATACGAATATTCCGAATCGCAATTTTCCCGAAGAGTTTCCAGTTCAAAATGCGGAGCTAGATACGACATCGAAATTGGCGGTGGATAATCGATATGATGGCCCTCGTGCGTGGACGGATAAATTCTTTAATCCATCGGTTCCTGATAATTTGTTTGCGCAAAGCGATACACCTCAAAGAACTTCTATATCTGGAAACAAGGATTCAAAATATTATTCTTTGACAGGACAGATGGTGGACTCTGAGTATTTTAATCATAATAACATGGTTCCTTATTTTGGTGCTAAGATCCGAAGCCGTCAGTTCGATGCCAATTCGACGGAATCTCTGATGGATAATTATTTAGGAACAGGATCCACGATTATATCCAAGACAGAACAATCTCCTCTTTTCTCTCCCGACGAGAATTATAACTGGGCGTATGGTGCGCCAAATAAAAACGACTTTTATCAATCTCGCGTGAACCCCAGTATGAATATGGCGAATGTGAAACCATTCCAAGAGGAGCGCGTGGCTCCCGGAATAGGGTTGGGCTATGGAACGGAAGGAGGCGCCGGATTCAACTCGGGTATG
>Ga0114971_10000842_pt1 | contig 20813 bp, 13 predicted proteins | sample M_140625_MF_Meta_FD_87320 | JGI IMG/M metagenome (GOLD analysis project Ga0114971, IMG submission 87320) | Freshwater microbial communities from Lake Montjoie, Canada to study carbon cycling - M_140625_MF_MetaG | ecosystem: Environmental > Aquatic > Freshwater > Lake | place: Lake Montjoie...
GACTTTTTATATTTGTCTTTCCAGTTATTCCTGCGCAGTTGATTAGTATATCAATTTTTTCAAAATGGGAATAGATCAATTCAATCGTGCTTTTAATTTCTTGTTCAATAGAAACATCTGAGCGATAATATTTTGAATTAGGAATATTTTTTAATTCATTGGGTGTTTCATTTGATAGATCAATTAAGGCCAATTGAACTCCATTTTCAGCAAGCTTTTTAGCAATGACCAATCCTAATCCTGAGGCAGCTCCAGTGATAACAGCTACTTGATCTTTCATTGATTTTATTTCCATCAAGCAATTTTTTAAATTGGAATATTGATGATACTGAATAAAGCCAATATCATTTGCTAAATATAATACTATTCTGATAACTAAAATGCGCCTTTCCACTGCCCGATTCACCTATTATATACTTACTTTATTTGCTAGAATATAGTAGCAGTAGTGTAGAAAAATTCAACCGGAATGCTGATTTTCTGAAATGGATTGTTTCTAATCTGTATAACTGGCGCTACCATTGAAGAAGATGAGTAAGATTACAATGAACTCGAGGTCGTTATTTTTTAAAAAAATTAGGGCTATAACTTAGTGGTTGCAGTTACTAAGTTATAGCCCTAACTAATTTTTATATTTGTCCAACTTATAACAGTCGTTGGCTGGGTGGAATTTTGATTAATTCAATTACTTATTTAAATCTATTAAAAGATCTAATCAATTTCCGATAAATAAATTTAATTGGTGATGATATAAATTATGAAATACGTTAATGAACTTACGACTGTTGTAATTCCAAAAAATTTGATTTTCTTTTCCATAACCTTGATTTTTAATAAGTGAATAATTGATTGGTAGATTTGACTTCACTAGGTTCCGAAGGTTTAATGTGATCAGAAAAAAATTTTAATTAATAATTTTAATAATATGTTTTAATTCTATTTGGCTATTTTAATTTTGCTAAGGGTATATACACTCCTTGTAAAATATTTCATAATCATTACGATTTAAAATACAATCTCAACAATGAATGGTATAAGTGAATGAAGTACTGCTAAATCTGTATCTTAGTCAAAATAATAAGATGAAAAGAACCTTCTTGCTATTAATTATTTCTAGCGTTTTATTTGCTTTGTTTTTTTACGGCACCCCTCAATTACCCGTTGGCATTGATCATGCAAAAGTGCTCAATAGCCTTAATAAAAAAACTTTGCAAAGAGGCAAAGAAATTTATCAAAGTGCTTGTTTTACTTGCCATGGAGTTAATGGAACAGCTTCTCTTTCGCAAGCGCGTTCATTTATTAAGGATCCTATGCGTTTTGGTAATAAGCCTTATGATATGTGGAAGACGATCACCAATGGGGTGGGTATGATGCCCGCTCAATCTTGGATTAGTTCTGCTGAACGTTATTATGTAATTCAATATATCAGAGAGGAATTTTTTAAAAAGTCAAATCCAACTCAATATTTTCAAATTTCTCAAGATTATCTTTCAAAACTTCCTCGATCAAAAAATACGGTAGAACAAGAATTAGCAGAAGTAAAAGAAGAAGCACTGAAGGGGTCTCTAAAATATGGACAGGAGTGGTTTATGCACAATGAAAGTAATTATGGTTATGCCATACATTCACCTTTAAAAGGGCTTTCAACTAATGTACTTACAGTGAAGTTGGACAAATCTATTCAATTGAGTTATGACCTTCTTCGAATGGGGACGGTTGCGGTATGGAAAGGAGATTTAGATTTATCTGAAACTAAGTTTACACAATATCGTGGAGAAGGACAGCCTTTCGTTAAGGGAGTTAGCCTTCTAGGAATCGATAACTGGCAATGGCTTTATAATAATCGATTAGATAGTTTAAAAAAATCAACAGGTATTCGTACCCCTTTACCAAAACAATATCTTGACTATCATGGACATTATGTTTATCAAAAAGAAGTCGTTCTTTCCTATGCAATTTCTGGAAGGGAAATTCTAGAATATCCTCAAGTACTTGACAACAATCATCAAATTACTATTTCTCAAACACTAAGAATTGAGCCAGGTACCCAACAGGAACAACTATCTATTGGTCAATTGAAAGATAGTGTAGTAAATTTTAAAGAGGGTATTCTATCGGTGCAAGGGAAATTTTTAGATGGGACTGCTGGATTGGATGGAAATCTTTTAGTAAGCATGGCGGAGAAAAAAAATGGAGTACAATCATTTATTGCTGCAGGTATAATAGCTTCTGTACCTGGGTTAAAATGGAATATTGACAAAAGTCATCGATTGATTTTAAACATTCCTGCAGGAAAAGATGTAATAACGGTAAGGGTTATTCGAACGTCAGGAAATGGAAATAGTGACCTTTTGAAATTTGCTTCTTTTTATAAAAAGCAATTGGCCATAAAGCAGTTTCCCAATTTGATTCGTATGACGAAAGGTGGTAATTCTTTATGGGTAAATAAAGTAATTACAAAGGGTTTGACCAATATTGGCAGACCTCATTTTGATCCAAGGTATAATAGCGATTCAGATAGATTGTCACCTAATAAAATGGTTGATATTCCAATCGACTACCCGTATACGGTAGATGATATTGCTTTACCATTTGACAACGCATACAATGCATGGGTAAGGCCTACCTCAGTAGGATTTATGAGTGATGGGCGTTTATTGATTGGTACTTATACAGGCGATGTTTGGATGGCTAGGGGAGTGGATAATGAATTGACAAAAATTACTTGGCAAAGGATTGCAACAGGATTGTACGAACCTATGGGGTTAAAGGTTGTTCGCGATCAAATTTTTGTAACCTGTAGAAATGGAATTATAAAATTGAATGATTTAAATAAAGATGGTGAGACAGATTTTTATGAGGTCTTTCATGCTGACCAGGATGTATCGAATTTTTTTCATGCATTTAATTTTGGATTGGAAACAGATAGTAAAGGCAATTTTTATTATGCTAAACCAGGAGAATATACCGATAACAAAGATCCTGGTAATTTAATAAAGGTTTCACCCGATGGAAAAAAATGGGAGAGTATTGCAACTGGCTTTCGGGTAAATAATGGAGTTACAGCAACAGCGGATGACAGAGTTTTTGTGAGTGATAATCAAGGCAACTGGATGCCTGCTAATAAAATAAATTTAGTAGAAAAGAATAAGTTTTATGGTTATGTACCGAACCTTGCTCAGGGTGGTTGGAGCCCTAATGGTGTAGTTTTTCGCAAAGAGGATATTGTAAAAGGAGTGATTCGGCCAGAGTTAGTAAAAGTACCTGAAAGCTTTAGTCCTCCTGCATTGTGGATACCTCAAGAATTTGACAATTCTCCTGGCGGAGGTGTTTGGAGTGATCAATCTTGGGGACCCCTTGGAGATCATTTTATTCATACCAGTTATGGTAAAGGCTGGCTATACTATTTTCTTCCCCATTCGATAGGTGAAATCACACAGGGAGCAATGGTAGCTCTACCTTTTCAAATGGATGCCGGTATCCAGCGAGCTGCTTTTAATCCAGTAGATAAGCAATTGTATACTACCGGATTGACTGGTTGGGATGATGGTGTTGCTACCAAATATGGAGTACTCAGTCGCATTCGTGCCACAGGCAATAAGGGCCATATTATTGTAGATGCGAAAGTGGTTAAAGGAGGTATTGAATTGAAATTCAATTTTGATTTAGATAAAGAAGATTTTAAAAATATTTCAAATTATTCAATCGATCAATGGAATTATAAATGGGCAAGCAGCTATGGCTCGGCAGATTATTCAGTAAAAAACCCTGGAAAGAAAGGTATCGATTCAGTGAATATTGAAAAAGTAATTCTTAGCACAGATAATCAAACTGTTTTTCTAGTAATTCCAGAATTAACAGAAGTGAATACGCTGCGCATAAGGTTTACCGTTAGGGCTGCAGATGGAATGTCGGTTAAGAACACAGTCTATATGACCATTAATAAAGTCCCTAATTGATTTTTATTTTTTATCAATAGATGATTTCATTATTGCACTAGTAATTTTATAAACTTTGCCATCTGCCTTGGTAAGAATATACAAGTCACCGTTGATGTCTCTACCAAAATGTAGATCTACTCGGTCACTTCCACAAACTTCTTTTAATGTTTTTGGTTGATGGTTGATTGTTATTTTCCACTCATTAATAGTAGCTAATTTACCTTGTTTGATATCAGCAACCTGCGTATAAAATAATCTACCTGATGGAATATCGCCAAATAAAAACTTTCCTTTTAATGCGGGGATATCCTTACCCCAATACTCAACTCCACCTGAAATAGCTTTGCCTTCATCATGATCAAACTCTACTACTGGATAGGTAATTTTATAAATGCTGTCATTTGATGGCAGAGGATAAACAGTACTTATATTATTATTTATATCTGCAGTAAGAAAATTACCTTCTCTTATTGGCCAGCCATAATCATTGCCAGGTTGAATAAGATTGATTGATTCTATATTTCCTTGTCCGATATTGCTGACCAGCATTTTACCAGATTTTGTCCAAGTGATACGATGTGGATTTCTAAAGCCATAGGCATAAATTTCTTTCAATACATTTTTGTTGTTACTATTTACAAATGGGTTGTCAGAAGGAATACCATATTTTCCATTGCTGCTATTTTTCCCCATTGGATTAATTCGTAAAATAGTACCCCAAATCTTTTCTTTACTATGAGTTATAAATTCGTATCCTTGTTCCACGCTACCTCCATCTCCAATGCCCATATAAAGCATTCCATAATCCTTGCTTCCAATTTTACTAAGTGGATTGAAAGTTATTTCTTGAATACCATGATTCACTTTTACGAAATTGATTCTCAGTAATTCTCGGTTGGTACCAGAAAAAGTATCTACATTTATATTGTTTGTTTTCCATTCTGTTAGCACCCATTGCAAATCAACCCTGATTGAGTCGGCATAACTAAAATCTGGTTTTCCAGAGTCCTTTATTTCAGAATGGGTAGTATAGAATAGACCATTGGTTTGAAAGTTGGGATGAAAAGCAAAGCTTCCCAATCCTGACCCAAGTCCTGGGCTATTCATGAATTTATTTTTAAGTTTTTGTATGTCTAAATAAATAATTGGTTTACCCTTTTTAATTTTATATAACTTACCCTGCAAATCATTGATGAATAAATTACCTGAGATTGGTTGAAAACTTAGTTTGGTTCCTCTTGCTAGCGGAGGCTTATTTGCAGAAGGAGGAATTTGTATATAAGGCTCTAGATTGACAAGTAAGCTTGAAATTGCTATCGTGTCAATGATGGGATTGGATATTCCCTTTTCATTATTTTTCTCTAGAGAAGCGTCTGTCTTTTCCTGAGATTTAATATAGACATAGAGTGCATGAAGTTCATCATTACTGAACGCTTCAAAAGATGGCATTAATGATTTTTTATATTTATTAAACACTTTAACGGCTCTTTCATCATTGGAACTTATCAGCTGCTTTGAATTTTTTATAAATTTTGTAATCCATTCTTCTGTTGCAGAACCGCTGACTCTACTTAATTGTGGCCCAATTCCATCTTGCTTAAAATTGTGACAGCCACTACAGTTTGCATTAAAAATTTTTTGACCAATAATATTGATTGATGTATCATTTAGTTTAATGTAATTACCATAAGACCCACTCATTTGACAACTGTTAAAAAGGTTGAGTAAGCATATAATCAGTATTGAAAAGTAAAGTTTCCTTTTTTTCATTTTGGTAGATAGTTTTTTAATTATAATTTTAATAATCTTAATTATTTAAAGTCACTATTATTAAGTCTGATTTTTTCAGAATTTAAAAATAGGTTATATATCTATTAAAATATCAATCATTAAGTTTTGTAAATTATGGACAAACGTAATTTTTTAAAGCAGTCAGCTTTGCTTTCTCTTGGAAGCGTTGTTTTTCCTTCTTCTTTTTTAGCTTCCTGTACCAAAGAAGATCCTTTGGCTGGTGCTACCTATGGTGGCAAGGTATTGATTATTGGTGCGGGTGCCGCGGGACTTTATGCTGGTTATATTTTAAAATCAAAAGGGGTTGATTTTGATATTTTGGAAGCCTCCTCTAGTTATGGTGGTCGATTAGGAAAATTAACCAATTTTGCAAAATTCCCAATAGATCTTGGAGCGCAATGGCTTCATGGAAAAAAAAGCACGGTTGGTGATTTAGTCAGTAGTTCTAATACTAAAATTACCTTGGATAATAGTGATTCCAAATATTGGTATAATAATAAATTAGTAACTCAACTACCTAAAAGTATCAATATTTTTGAAGGCGATAACCTACCTGACGTTTCATATAAAGATTTTGCAATTCAGAAAGGGTTGGGCAATGAATATAAATATATTGTTGAGAATATTGCAGGTGATCAAGGCGCTTCAGCATCCAAACTTTCCGTCTATTATAACAACCTTGAAGAAAAGAATTGGAGCTCTGGAGACGAGGACTATAAATTTCAAGAAACCTATTATGATCTTATTGATAGCCAAATCGCTAGTGCTGTCAAGACTAAGATTCAACTCAATACAATCGTTAAAAAAATTGATTATACTCAATCAAAAATTGTTGTAACAGATAGTAACAGTAAAACATATTCTGCCGACAAAGTAATCATCACTGTTCCGATTACTATTCTTCAATCAAAAGATATTGATTTTATTCCTGCTTTGCCTGCTGATAAAATAACGGCATTTTCTAAAATTGGAATGGGGCCTGGAATGAAAGTATTCATGAAATTTTCAAGTAAATTTTTTGATCAAAATATCATTGGTGGAGCTATTTGTGCTGCCTACGCAGATGAAAGTATTGGCAAATCAGAAACTGACAATGTACTGCTTGCTTTTGTTATGGGTGACCAAGCTGATTACTTAACTTCCTTGGGAACAGATAAGGCAATTACCAATGCATTATTACAGGAATTAGATTCTATGTATAATGGGAAAGCTTCTGCAGCTTTTATTGCAGCCCATGTTCAAAATTATACTACCAATCCTTTTATTAAAGGGGCTTATTCTTATAGTACCATTGGTATGGGTGATTCTAGAAAAATTGCAGCACAATCAGTTGACAAAAAACTTTTTTTTGGCGGAGAAGCTATGAATATTAATGGACATCATCAAACGGTTCACGGTGCTGTTGAAACTGGATATCGAGAGGTAGTTAATATTTTTAATTCTATTTAAAAAATACTTCTTCTTTTTTGAATTTTAATTGGGTAATCAATAGAGGTTATTCTTTGTTATCTTTAATTAAAATAATTCTTACAAAAGATTATCCGAATGTTTTATTTTGTCAAAACTCCCAAGTGGATAATGAAGTTTTTTTCTAAATGTGTTTGGGAAATACCCTCTCAAGAAAAAATTATTTATCTGACATTTGATGATGGGCCTCATCCTGAGGCTACTTCCTTTGTATTGGATACTTTAAAAGAATATGGTGCGAAAGCAACTTTTTTTTGTATAGGAAAAAATGTAATTGATCAGCCGGTCTTGTATGAAAGAATTATTACTGAGGGGCATGCTGTGGGTAACCATACCTTTAATCACCTCAATGGATGGAAAACAGCTGATTCAGTATATATGGAAGATATAGCTAAAGCAAAAAAATACATCGACTCCTCTCTTTTTAGACCACCTTATGGAAAAATCACCCCTTTTCAGTTGAAACTTTTAGCAAAAGAAAAGTTTCAACTTACACCAATGATGTGGACGGTTTTGAGTGGCGATTTTGATGTAAATCTTTCCAAAGAAACTTGCTTAGAAAATGTTTTGACAACCACTAATAGTGGATCGATTGTAGTATTTCATGATAGCCAAAAAGCAATTGAAAAATTACAGTTTGTGTTACCAAAAATTTTAGATTATTTTAAAGAAAAAGGATTTCGTTTTGAGAAAATTGTTAATCAAAACTTTAATTAGTTGATTGGAGAAAGGATGGATGATTCATTTAAAAAAAGAGGGCCTGGGTAGAAACCCTGGCCCGTTTTAATCCGTACCCTATGAAAACTTTTGTAAGTTACTTAATTGTGTTCAATATTTGCACTTAATTTATTAAAATGATTTTTCGATTTCAATAAATTAAATATCATTTTAATATATTTTTTATTATTTAAATTTCAAGATGTACTTAGTTGATACTCACTGCCACCTTTATTCTGAAGAGTTTGAATTAGATCAAGAAGCAGTTCTGCAGAGGGCTTTTTCCGAGGGGGTTAATAAATTTTATCTTCCAGCAATCGACAGTTCTGCTATACCAGCTATGCTAGCATTGGAGAAAAAATTTCCAGGAAAATGTATGGCAATGATGGGATTACATCCATGTTATGTGAAGGAAAATTTTCAGAAAGAATTGGGAGTAGTAAAAGACTGGTTGGGCAATAGAAGTTTTTCTGCCGTAGGTGAGATTGGGCTTGATTATTATTGGGATAAAACTTTTGTAGCTGAGCAAGTAATTGCTTTCAGAAATCAAATTGAATGGTCAATTGAGTATAATTTACCCATTGTGATTCATACGCGCAATGCTATGCAAGAAACGATTGAAATTGTAAAAGAGTACGTACCTAAAGGAGTTAGAGGAATTTTCCATTGTTTTAGTGGCAGTTATGAAAGTGCTACTGAAATTATTAATGCCGGCTTTTATCTAGGGATAGGCGGTGTACTTACTTATAAAAATGCTGGATTAGTGGATGTTCTTTCTAAAATTGATCTGCAACACCTTGTCTTAGAAACAGATGCTCCTTATCTTTCTCCAGTTCCGTTTAGGGGAAAAAGAAATGAGAGTAGTTATTTAAAATATGTAGTTGAAAAGTTGGCTGAGATAAAAAATTGTTCTAAAGAAACTGTTGCAAAGATCACTACTGATAATGCTGAAAAAATATTCGGCTTATAAGGTTCGAAACTGTATTTTTGCGATCCCGAAAAGCTGTAGGTTATGAGATTAATTATTTCATATTGTCTTTAATTATCATTTGCAGAAATTTCGAAACAAAGTTTTAATTGGAGATTTGTCCGAGTGGCTGAAGGAGCACGCTTGGAAAGCGTGTAAACGGGTAACTGTTTCGAGGGTTCGAATCCCTCAGTCTCCGCAAATAAAAAGGTAAACAATTGTTGAACAGTTGTTTGCCTTTTTTATTAGGGTAAGGGGTCTAAAAACTTGTTCAACTTCAACACCTCTATCAAGTATTTACAAAACTTCAAACGAATTGTAATGATTGGATTTAAAAACGGCCGGCTTAAAATCAATCCGTTTGCAGATTTTAAATAACCATTGCAGCTCTTGCTGGATTTTTGTTAGCCATGAAAATCAACATGGGTAAAATGGCTTCCAAATTAAAGTGGGCTTATGCAAGTCTTGCTACAATTGCTTATCTAATAGACTTTTCACTTTATTGTTGATAATTTCCAACATTAATAAATAATTTGTATGTTTGTGGCGGAATATGCCTACATGAGCATCTTTGTTTACATGTTGGCATAACTCAATATTATACATTGATAATACGCTGAACGATGGAAAAAGGAATCAAATATTGGCACGCAATGAGCGAACCTGCATTGCTGGAATTGTTGGGTAAGTTTATTCAACAAACTAGATTGCAGCAGAACAAAACACAACAGCAAGTTGCTACTGCGGCTGGAATCAACCGTTCTACAATGGTTCAAATCGAAAAAGGAGGTGGTGGCACAATGCTTTCATTTTTACAGATATTAAGAGCGTTGGAGCAACTTGAATTGTTGCAGCATTTTGAGATAAAGCAACAACAACTAAGCCCTTTACAGCTAGCAAAATTGGAACAGAATAAGCGTCAGAGAGCAAGTACCACAAAAGAAACTCAGGTTAAAAAACCTAAAAGTAATTGGTAATGATTACAACTGCATACATTAACATTTGGAACAAACGAGTTGGGGCAATTGCTTGGGATGATAGCAATGGCTTGGCTTCGTTTGAATATGAAACTTCCTTTCTTGCTAATAATTGGGATTTAGCTCCTTTAAAAATGCCGCTTTTAGGCGCAGATAAACAGGTGTTTTCCTTTCCTGAATTAAGGGGAACATCAACATTCAAGGGCTTACCTGGATTATTAGCCGATGTATTACCCGATAAATACGGAAATAGTTTAATTAATGCATGGTTGGCAAGCAATGGTCGACCTGCGGATAGCATGAACCCAGTTGAGCTGCTTTGCTTTATTGGCCAAAGAGGAATGGGTGCATTAGAATTTGAACCTGTGTTGCCAAAAGCAAATAATGGGCCTACTAAAATCGAATTAAATAGTTTGATTCATATTGCTCAGGAAATACTTTTGGGCAAACAAAATTTTAACGCCAACCTTTCTAGTGATGAAGCAAAAGCGTTAAGTGATATTTTAAAAATCGGTACTTCAGCAGGTGGAGCTAGGGCAAAAGCTGTAATTACTTTTAATCCCGATACCAATGAGATTCGCTCAGGTCAGGCAGATGCTCCAAAGGGGTTTACACATTGGCTATTAAAATTTGACGGTGTCACCGATCAACAAATAGGTGCTTCATCAGGTTACGGTCGAGTTGAAATGGCATATTACTTAATGGCAAAAGACGCAGCACTTGAAATGACTGAATGTAGATTGCTGGAAGAAAATGACAGAGCAAATTTTATGACGAAGCGTTTTGATAGAGAACATGGTAAAGGAAAATTACATGTTCAAAGTTTTTGCGCTATTGCGCACTATGACTTCAATGAGATTACTTTATTTAGTTACGAGCAGCTATTCGAAACCATGCGAAGTATGTTATTGCCTTATACTGATGCAGAACAACTGTATCGTAGAATGGTTTTTAATGTAATGGCAAGAAATTGCGATGACCACACGAAGAATTTTTCATTTATCATGGATAAAACTGGACAGTGGAAGTTGTCACCAGCGTTTGACGTATGCCATTCATACCGCCCAGGTAGTTCATGGGTAAGTCAACACTCTTTAAGTATTAATGGTAAACGTATGGACATTACCCGAAATGATTTACTGCAAGTAGCAAAAAAAATGAATATCAAAAAGGCAGATACAATCATTGAACAGGTGCATGCCGCTGTTAGTAAATGGAATTATTTTGCAGCCCAAACAGGTGTAAAAAAAGATTTGAAAGAAGCGATTTCTAAAACACTTTTGCTTTTATAGCAAATGGGGTGGTGGTAAAAAAATACGTATCTACATTCGTATGTTTACGGATAAATAAGGATATTTTTTTTAACAGCTATTAGATTTGAATTGTTGATTTTGATAAATGAAAATAAATCAAAAATTTATTGTTAAGGTTCGGGATTCTTTCTAAAATCGAACCGTTGCAAGAGGTAATTTGGTATTAACGGTCGTACTGCTAAAAATTATTTTGCAACTTGTGACGTTGACGCGTCATGAACAAAGACAACTAAATGATAATCTGTAAAATAGTATATGCGTTTCGAATCCCTCAGTCTCCGCCACCTTTAGTACAAATAATTGGATATCAATTGTTTGCACTTTTTGATTGTGGGTAGGCTTAAAAAGGAGCGCAAATATCTTTTTCTATGACAGCCTGAAGTTTTCTATTTCTACATTTTTTTTGAGGTAAATTAATTAAACTTGTGAAATGAAAAGGGTTTTTAAAATACTTATCCTAATTGTATTCAGCATTTTTTCTGCTAAATCACAAAGCACTAGAATAATTTCTGGAAAGGTAATCAATGGTTTCACTAAAGAACTTATTCCCTACGCCAGTGTTCAATGGTTATATCAAAAGTCTGGAACTATCAGCGATAGCCTCGGACAATTTAAAGTTGTTCAATCTAGTTTTTTAAATGACACCTTGATACTAGACTATGTTGGCTTTGATTCAAAAAAATACGCTTTCACTGAATTAAACAAAGATAACCTCGTGTTGACTTTAGATAATTTAAAATTTAAAGAAGGAGTTGTAGTGAAAGCAAAATTCAACAAAGGATTAAGATGGTGGAAAGCAGTCGTTAATAATAAACCATCCAATAATCCATATAATTACTCAAAATATGGATGTGAGCTGTATGATAAATTAGAATTGGATTTAAACAACGTGACTCGAAGTAGCTTTAGTAATATTGGTTTCCTAAAACCATTCTCTTTTATTCTAGATAATATTGATAGTGTTACTGAGGCTAAGCCATTCTTACCTATTTTAATGACAGAATCATTGGCTGATTTTTACTATTCAAATGATCCACAAAACACAAGAGAGGTCATTAAAGCATCACAGACCTATGGGATAAAAAGTGAAAATGTAATGCAAATCATTGCTGGTGTAAATCAAAAGATAAATATTTATGAAAACTACATGAAAGTTTTTGGAAAAGAGTTTGTAAGTCCAATTAGCGAATTTGCTGATAAATATTATAAGTTTAAGGGAGCGGATACTCAATATATAAAGGGTATAAAAGTATTGCATTTGTTATTTTCTCCATTAAGAGAAGGTGAGAATACTTTTAGTGGAGATGCCTGGATTGATGCAGAAACATGGGCTATTCACAAGATTAATTTAAATATCTCCTCTACTGCCGATGTAAATTTTGTCAATAGATTAAGTATCATACAAGAGTTCGAAAAGCTACAGAATGGAAAGCTAATATTTTCGAAAGACAGAATAATCGCCGACCTATCACCATTGCCAAAGAACAAACTAACCTTTATTGTGAGGAAAACGATTTCCTATCAAAAATTTACATTTGATGCGGATAGTGTTTTAAGTGAATTGTCATTAAATAAAAAGAAGAATGAAAATATTATTGGTGAAGATGTTTACAACAAAAATGCCATGTTTTGGAATTCAAATAGGCATGAGTCTTTAAATATAAATGAACAACATATTTTTAAAATGATTGATACACTAAAATCAATACCTCTTTTTAAAACATATACAAGAAATATTGAATTTTTATTGGATGGGCACAGAAAGCTAGGTAAAATAGAAATTGGGCCATGGTATAAATGGATTAGTGGTAATTCATTAGAAAATTTTAGGCTTAGGTTTGATATTGCAACCACTGAATTATTTAGTAAAAAAATTAGGCTTTCCTCTTACATAGCTTATGGAACCAAGGACCAGAAATTTAAAGAGAGATTTGCCATTCAATATCGATTTCCTCATTTAAAAGGAGTAAGTACTGAATTTTCTTATTTAAAAGATCTAGACAATGGTCGTGTTAGGTTTAATGAAGAAGATGTTTCTATTGATAATATTTTTTCTCGAATGCTCAGAAGAAATATACCTCAGAAATTTTTAGGGGAAGAAGAATTTAAAGCTAGTTTTTTGAAAGAATGGGAGTCTGGATTAAGCAATAGCTTGACTTTTAATAGAGTGGAATATGATCCTTATTCACCATTACCAGGCAGGGGCATATTTAGAAATGGGATAAGTTCTCCAATCATTAGTACCAACTTAATGTACCGAATTAGATATGCACCTGGTGAAAGGAAAATAGTTACCAATAGAAAATCAATAAGATTGAAGGGTACTAAACCAATTTATGAATTAAGAATTACTCAAGGTTTGAATGGAGTTATAGGTGGTACGTATACTTTTACAAAACTTCATGCAGCAATAAGTCAACAAGTAAGAATTCCCAATTTCGGTGTCCTTACCTATAATGCTTATGCTGGTAAAATACATGGAGATAGTTTGCCTTTTATGTTGCTTGAATTGCATCCCGGAAATGAGGTGTATTTGTATAATAAAAATGGATTTAACTTGATGAATAGATTTGAGTATTATAGCGATTCTTATGCAGGTTTTCAGATTGAACACAATTTTGAGAAAAAATTAATTAATTTAATCCCGCTTTTTCGGAAAACTAAAATTAGACAATTTTGGACATTCAAAGGAGTAAGGGGTAGCATGATTTCGTCTAATAGAGCATTCAATCGGACAGAACTTGGACCTTATCAATTAAGGTCTTTAAGAGATCATTTCTATTTAGAATATGGAACTGGTTTTGATAATATATTTCGATTCTTCAGAATTGATTTAGTGTGGAGAACTGCACCTCCCTATCCAGCCAATTATTCTCCATCAAGAATGCAGCCTATTCAGAATTTTGGAATTTTTGGAAGTTTTAGAATACAGTTTTAAAAATATTTAAACCAATAATAAAAACGCAAATTAAAAAACTGATTTGCTCATCAAATTCATTTGCTTAGAAAACTCATTAATTATTCTGCTATTTTTTAATTAATAAAATAACTTTTAGATCTAGTTTTAGCAATTGTTATTTCGTTTTATTCTTGACAATCCAAATCTCTGCTACCTGGGTACCCCGTTCTCCTTCTCCATCCACTTTTAGTCCGCAGGTAAAGGTCAATCTTATTTTTCCATCCTTGGTAATTTTTGTAGGAAGTGGAAATTCTACCACTGGTTTTTTGCCCATTCTTATAAATGGATGAATCTGAACTCCATCTGCCATTAATTGAACGCTGGATCGAAATCTTCCTGTATAAGAAATTCTAATAAAATAACTTCCTTCAGGATCTAATGAATCATACTCCATTTCAAGAGGGGTTTCATACAAAGTATTTATCTGATTCATCCAAGCGAGTGGCGTAGTTTTTCCTTCAAAACCTTTGGCTACAATTTCATGAACCCAATCTACTCCTGTTAACCCAACTCCAAAACTAACGCGGGGAGACTCAAGGCTACTTGGATCTTCTTTCCATGTTTTTTTTGCAACGATTCTTTTCCATGATTCTGGAGATCCCATATTGTCATAAAAGCCACCAGGACCAGGGTCTGCACGGTGTAAAATATTTTCTATAGCTTGGTCACGATCCGACTCATTGGTTAATTTTAAAATATTATTTAGTTGTTCAATTAACCAGGGAGAATCATTTAATGGGATATCAATATTGTCAATAAAGTTTCCTCTTCCACTGGCAGCATGGTGCTTTTCAATAGTAAGCTGAGCACCAAAACTTCTAAAAAGAGAATCAGCTAATGCAACACATCGCTCTCTTAATTCTGGCGAGACCGTTTCTATAGTCGCCCTATTTAAAATATTTTTTGCATCATTGATTGCTTCAATTGATTGACCTTTTTTTCTAGATTCTAATTTATTTTTGGCTAATCTTTCTAGATTTATTTCATACACAAGTCGGCGCTGAATGAAAGCATCAAAATAAGCACGAATGAGACCACTTTGAAATCGTGGATTGGATAAAACCTGAGGAGAGGCATTTTTTTCTAGTCCCTGCCACTGTTGTAGCGTTTGTTGAACAGAAGAATTAGTAACCAATGGACCTCTTAAAGTTTTTTCTAATGCTAGTATTGATTGAGCTATGTCATCTTGATATTGATATCCAATAAAATAATTTGCATAGTCACGAAGTGTTTTTAATACATCTGTTGTTGGATTCCAATCTTGGTCACTCCAAATGAATTTATTTACATCGTCATTGGTACCTTCAGAATAACTGATACTTCCTTGAGCTAATTTAGCATATCGATTGTGAATAAATTTTTCATCGGTTGGTCTTGGATTGATGCTTTCTCTTCCAAGGGTCATGGCCAATGCAAGATCTAAATTGGGAATAGGATATTGAGAAGAAAAATTATGGGTGATATCTGGATATAGTCTGATAGGAATCTTAGGATTAATTTTCTTTTTTACTTGCTCCAATGTTTCCTTAATCCATGGACCATATACTACCCCTCCAAACCATGGATATTGTTTGTTGACATGTTGATAAAACTGCGCATACCATTTTTTTGTTGGTTTAAATGCTTGAGGTGAAACCCAAATTTTTGCATTGGGGTGATATTTGATAAGAACTTTTGCTTCTTTTGCTAACCAATCAAATAATTCATCCGGTTCTAAATCTCCTGGATCACCACCCGGTACAAAGAGTGCATCTAATTTTGGAAGCGAACTAAAAATGGCTTCTCTTTCTTCTAACTCAACCTTGATTGATTCATCAGTGGAATATGTTTTTGCCATGTTGGGATACCACATCCATACATCAAGTCCATAAGAAGCACAGATGCGAGATTGTTCTTTAATCATTTCACTAGCCAGTAATTTCATGTTTACGCTGGTAGAATCATCATCTGTCCGAGGAGGCATTATTTCAATGCTATTCGCTCCAAAAATGGCTAAGTCACGAATGTACTGATCATATTGAGCGACTGTCCATGCATCATAGGCATTTGTTTTAGGTCGATAACCTAGTTGATGTCCACGAATCGGATAAGCAGGAGAGGAGGAAAGTTCAAAATTAGAATGAATAAATAATTGGTTGGGTAAAATTTTCATTTCCCTCATTACCTTGCCTACTCCATATAAACAACCTCTGTCATCATGGCCAAGAATAATTAATTGATTGCCTATAAGTTTTATTTTATATCCATCCTTTTCAGTTTTTTCAAGTTTGGACAATTCATTTCTTTCTGAAATAGTAAGTGATTGAATATTTGCTTCAGTTAAAATGATTACATTTTGTGATTCATTGTTACTAGAAATATTTTGGTGAATAGGTAAATTTTTCTGGCTTCTTTTGAAAATTTCTTCTTGAAATACTTGCGCTGCTTTTTTCACTTGATCGGATGATCTTTCATTTATTTCAATCGATACAGGGTGTAATTCAGCCCATTGAGAAAATCCTACGAGTGGAAAAAAAAGTCCTGCCGCAATCTGATAAAATAGGCGGCACTGAATAATTTTTTTTGAAACAATTTTCATTTTATATGTTGTAAGCTTCTGTATCATTTGTAAAAAATCGTTTAATAAATTAATTGACAGGCTAAATTTCAACGATAGCCAACTCTTCATTCGAAGCAGTTGTCATTCAAGTTATATAAGTTTGAACACTTAGCCAATTTTCCTTTCAATCGCTCTTATCTATAAAGATTGGCACTTTAAAAGCTCATTGATAGATTTTCAATGATAGCTTTTCTGCAAGTAGTAATAAAATCGTAAAAAGGGAGACCTGTTTTTCTAGTTTTCTACTAGTTCAATAACGGATATTTTATTTTAAATGTGATAAAATTTAGTTGACTATTTTTTTTATCGATTTTATACCTATTGGGTAAGTTAAATTGAATAAAATTAACTTAATTTGTATATTGAAACTAAGATGCTTGGAAAGTTTGAGTCAGATTTAATTTCTTTATATTTTCAAGATGTTTCAACGTGCAATTGATCTACTTATGGACTATGTTTTGGTAAATGAATAATAGTAAACCTCGATGAATTTAGATAGTAAAATTTATATCGCTGGCCACCGAGGTATGGTAGGCTCAGCAATTTTTCGAGCATTGAAAGCCAAGGGTTTTCAAAATATTGTATTTCGAACCTCTGGCGAACTTGATCTTAGAAACCAGCAGGCTGTTGCCGATTTTTTTTCAAGTGAAAAACCTGAGTATGTTTTTTTAGCGGCTGCCAGTGTGGGTGGTATCCTAGCCAATAGTACTTATCGTGCCGACTTTATTTACGATAATTTGATGATTGAGAGTAATATTATTCATTCGGCTTGGGTGAACAAGGTCAGCAAGTTGATGTTTTTAGGCAGCTCTTGTATTTATCCAAAATTAGCTCCTCAACCTCTAAAGGAATCTTATTTATTAACGGGTGAATTAGAGCCATCGAATGAATCATACGCTATTGCAAAAATTGCTGGCATTAAATTATGCGAAGGCTACCGGGATCAGTATGGCTGCAATTTCATCAGTGTTATGCCTACTAATTTGTATGGTTACGGTGACAATTACGATTTAAAAAGTTCGCATGTGTTACCAGCTTTGATCAGAAAATTTCACGAAGCAAAAATTAATAATCAGCCTTTTGTAGAAGTATGGGGGACTGGAAAACCCAAGCGAGAATTTTTATTTGCAGATGATCTAGCAGATGCTTGTTTGTTTTTGATGAATACCTACAATGAAAAAGAATTAGTAAATGTAGGAACTGGTAAGGATTTAAGTATTGGTGAACTAGCAAATGAAATTTCCTTAATAATAGGATTTGAAGGTCAGATTAGTTGGGATAGCAGTAAGCCAGATGGTACTCCTCGAAAATTGTTGGATGTATCCAAGTTGCGTTCACTAGGCTGGGAGGCAAGTATTTCATTGCAAGACGGCATCAAGATAGCCTATGCAGATTTTCTAAAACAGTCTTTAGATTCAACAGTGATTTATTAAACGATCTTTCAAAATCCGAACCTTAAAAATTATAAAAACAATCATCAATGGCTGAAAAAAAAGTAGCATTAATTACGGGTATTACAGGTCAGGATGGAGCTTATCTTGCAGAACTTTTATTGGAGAAAGGTTATAAGGTTCATGGCATTAAGCGCCGCTCTTCTCTAATCAATACAGATAGGATTGATCATTTGTATGAAGATCCACATATTGAACATGCCAATATGCGTTTACACTATGGCGACATGACGGATAGTACTAATTTAATTCGTATCATTCAGGAAACTCAACCAGATGAGATTTATAATCTTGCTGCAATGAGTCATGTGCAAGTAAGTTTTGAGATGCCTGAATATACTGCTAACGCAGATGGAACAGGGACCTTAAGAATTTTGGAGGCAGTTAGACTATTGGGCTTAACTAAAAAAACAAAGATATACCAGGCTTCTACCTCTGAGTTATATGGTCTAGTGCAAGAAGTGCCCCAGTCAGAAACAACTCCTTTTTATCCTAGATCTCCTTATGCAGTGGCGAAATTATATGCTTATTGGATTACTGTAAACTACCGTGAGGCCTATGGTATGTTTGCTTCTAATGGAATTTTGTTCAACCACGAATCTCCTTTGAGAGGTGAAACATTTGTAACCAGAAAAATTACACGTGCTGCTGCAAAAATTGTATTGGGATTGCAGGACACTTTGTATATGGGAAATATTGATGCTCAAAGAGACTGGGGGCATGCAAAGGATTATGTAGAAGCGATGTATTTAATACTTCAACAAGAAAAATCGGAGGATTTTGTAATTGCAACAGGGGTAACTACTCGTGTTAGGGAGTTTATCCGTAAGACTTTTGCTTATCTAGGAGTTGAACTAGCATTTTCAGGTTCTAATGAGGGTGAAATTGCTACCATTGCATCGGTTGATAAAACTCGTCTTCAGGAATTGAGAATTCCTTTTGGTGAGCATCTTTCCTCTGGAACTATAGTGATGAGAATTGATCCACGTTACTACCGTCCTACTGAAGTAGAGTTATTGATTGGAGATCCCACCAAATCCAAAACCAAACTTGGATGGAAACCAAAATATACCCTAGATATGTTAATTGAGGAAATGGCACTATCGGACTTAAGACTTTTTCAAAAAGATCAGCTTTTGAAAAAGGAAGGTTTTAATGTGTTGAATTATTTTGAGTAGTATTTTCTTCTAAACTTATAATAACAAGGTGCCTTAAATAACAAATCCCTCATTTTACAATGAGGGATTTGTATTATCAGAAGATAGCTTGATTTAATAATCTCTGTTGTAACCGCCGCTTCCGCCGCTTCTGTTACCGCCACCACCGTAGCCACCACCACTGCTTCTTCCACCACCACCGCCGTAACCACCGCTACCGCCGGGCTTTTTGTAACCGCCGCCACCGCCGCCAGTTCCAAAGCTACGTTTTTTGAAATCTCCTTCCTGACGGGGTTGAGATTCGTTTACGATTAACTTACGACCCTGAACTTCGGTTTCATTCAAACCTGCGATAGCAGCCTTTGCTGCTTCGTCGTCTTCCATTTCAACAAAGCCAAATCCTTTGCTGCGGCCGTTCATTTTGTCTTTCAAAATTTTAGCACTTGAAACAGTACCAAATTGAGTGAAGAGATTGCTTAAGTCTTCGTCGGTCATTGTCCAACTTAGATTTCCTACATAAATGTTCATTGTAAAAACTTTTTAAAATTAAAAAAAAACCTAATGACTTAGTGGGTACAATGAACTGAAAACGGACATCTAAAAAGAGTTCAATCAGCTAACGACGAAATACTAAAACCATTAAAGCTATACAAATGTAACTATTTATTTAAAATAACAAGGAAATTCAAAAAAAATCGTAAATGGACTATTTACGCAATAAAAGGGCAATATTTTTGAAGGCAGACCCTCTTACCATACCTTAAGGGTATAAAAAATCCGTCCCTTTTAACTGGGACGGATCATATTGGATGTTAAATACAATTATTCTGCTGTTACTTCAAACTCAACTTCGCACTCGTTACCGTTGCCAAAGTCAATTTTTGCCTTGAAAGTACCTAGTTCTTTTACATCATCAATGATAGTAATTCTACGTCGGTCAATTTCGTAGCCTTTTTGTTCTTTAATTGCACGTGCAATTTGAACTGAAGTTACGCTTCCGAAAATTTTGCCAGTCGTACCTGTTTTGGCACCAACTTTAAGAGCACCATTGGTTAAAGTAGCTATCACACTGTTGATCTCAGCTAGTAATTTAGCTTCTTTCTTAACTTGTTGCTTTACTTTTTCCTCTCTTTGCTTAAGATTACTCGGACTGGCTTCGATAGCTAGTTTAGAAGGAATCAAAAAATTACGGCCATAACCATTTTTAACTGTTACCAGTTCATTGGCACTGCCAAGGTTGTTTACGTCTTGTATTAATATTACCTGCATTTAGATTGCATTTTTACCCAATCCTCGATACCCATTTTATTTGGGGCGAGACTTTCATCCTATTAAGGAATTAGGGTGGTGAAAAAAATTATTTCAAAAGATCTGTAACGTAAGGTAAAATCGCCATTTGACGGGCTTTCTTTACTGCTTCGCTTACTTTGCGTTGAAACTTCAATGAGTTTCCAGAAAGACGGCGAGGTAATAA
>Ga0114971_10000843_pt1 | contig 20796 bp, 17 predicted proteins | sample M_140625_MF_Meta_FD_87320 | JGI IMG/M metagenome (GOLD analysis project Ga0114971, IMG submission 87320) | Freshwater microbial communities from Lake Montjoie, Canada to study carbon cycling - M_140625_MF_MetaG | ecosystem: Environmental > Aquatic > Freshwater > Lake | place: Lake Montjoie...
GCGCGGGCCATCCCCGCGTGTGCGGGGAGAACGGGCTCTACGCCACGGGCGACGGCAATTACATCGGGCCATCCCGCGTGTGCGGGGAGAACCTCCTATTCCTGGTCCACATGACCCAATCCCACGGGCCATCCCCGCGTGTGCGGGGAGAACGAGCGCTCACGAGCGCGAGGTCCTGCTGGGGGCCGGGCCATCCCCGCGTGTGCGGGGAGAACGCTGGGCCGTCGTCTCCCGTGGTTTCGTCGTCGGGCCATCCCCGCGTGTGCGGGGAGAACTCTCAGCCGATCGCCGAGCCTATGGCTGGTATAGCGGGCCATCCCCGCGTGTGCGGGGAGAACGCCGCTAGCTGCCTTTGCCTGGTCGGCGATTTCCGGGCCATCCCCGCGTGTGCGGGGAGAACTCAGTGAGCAGATCAAAAACGTCTGGATCCAGCGGGCCATCCCCGCGTGTGCGGGGAGAACGTCAGCTCAGGCCAGCAGCTGCAGGGCGGCGGGCGGGCCATCCCCGCGTGTGCGGGGAGAACGTGCCGCTTTTGAAAAGCTGGTCTGGCGTTGCGCGGGCCATCCCCGCGTGTGCGGGGAGAACGCGGTCAAGCCACCCACTACCCGACCGCTCAGCCGGGCCATCCCCGCGTGTGCGGGGAGAACGGGTGCCATCGGGGAAGACCTGAGACTTAATGCCGGGCCATCCCCGCGTGTGCGGGGAGAACGTCATACTTTCTAGTCTGTGGCGCTTTTGTTGCCGGGCCATCCCCGCGTGTGCGGGGAGAACTGGAAGGGTAAAGCTGCGCCCTTGAATGCCAGCGGGCCATCCCCGCATGTGCGGGGAGAACTTTCATTGGGACGTACCCGTTTCTGCTCAGTTGCGGGCCATCCCCGCGTGTGCGGGGAGAACGAGCGCTCCTCGCCGCTGGCGCGATCGGTCCACGGGCCATCCCCGCGTGTGCGGGGAGAACGCCCGCCTATTGTGCGCTATGCATGTCGTTTCCGGGCCATCCCCGCGTGTGCGGGGAGAACGTTCGCTGATGCCGCCACACGCACGGAGGCCCTAGGGCCATCCCCGCGTGTGCGGGGAGAACACCTGACCCCATGGCAACCGTCACCCCGCTCGTAGGGCCATCCCCGCGTGTGCGGGGAGAACGAGGACGCTGACGCTTTATTCGGTTGACTATTGCGGGCCATCCCCGCGTGTGCGGGGAGAACGATCTCTTCTTTGCTGTAGCCCTCTGCATCTTCGGGCCATCCCCGCGTGTGCGGGGAGAACGCCCCCGCCACCGCTGATACCACCCGCGCGGTCGGGCCATCCCCGCGTGTGCGGGGAGAACAACCACGACAGATGACAACAACGACCTGGGGCCGGGCCATCCCCGCGTGTGCGGGGAGAACGACAACCCCTGGCTGCCCGCCATCGAGTCCTGGCGGGCCATCCCCGCGTGTGCGGGGAGAACTGGCGCCATGCTTCCCGATGGCTCTTGCCACACGGGCCATCCCCGCGTGTGCGGGGAGAACTGGATCGTGGCGGGAAGCTCAGGCATTGTACCGCGGGCCATCCCCGCGTGTGCGGGGAGAACGCCGGGGCCATGGCGGACCGCGCGAACGCCGTACGGGCCATCCCCGCGTGTGCGGGGAGAACACTCAGTAAATACTGGGGTTTTGCCCGTCAGGAGGCCCCGAAGTGTTCGGTGCCTTCTTCCACTTTCGCCCCTCGGGCCTTAGGTGTAAAGCGCTCCATTGCTTCCCGCCATGCCGCATCGCGTACGGCGATCATGGGGAGCCCCTCCATATCCACCAGGCTGGCGTCTACTAGCCCGTGAACTCGCAGGCCATAGCCCGGTTCACCCCGGCAGGCCCAGATCTGGATCACCCGACCGTTACCGGCTTTTTTCAGCGCCAGGTTCCATAGCTCTTCCCGCACTAAGGCTGATACCTGCCCCACATGCACCCCGCCACCCACCGGGGTAAGCCAACGGCTCAACTCACCCCGCAGCACGGCAGGTACGCGCTCAAGAATCATCACCACCATGGAGCCTCCCTCCGCTTACGGTTCCCTCCCCATCCCACAGCGCGGTCACCCCATCGGCGGTCGCATCAGCCACGTCTTCCGCGCTGGCGGCAAATAGAGCGGGCACGGCTTTGGTGAGCCGATCTTGTAGCCGCTCGTGGCAACAGCGGTCACGCAGGATTCGCCTGGCTCTTGTTTCAACCTTCTCTACTCCAGCGGCTGCCGCTTCAAATGCGGCGGGCATACTGGTTTCTGTTTTTACCAGATCGGCAATGTCGTAAACGAATGACAATTGTTTGCCGGTATGGATGAAACCCAATGAAGGGCTGTAGCCCAGCGAATGCAAACCAGCCAACACGATCGCATATAGCGCCGCATTTGCCGCTGATAATGCCTTGTTGATTGGATCGGCATCATCCCAGCTGTTGCGGTCATACTTTCGCCCATTCCATTGCACTCCATACTCCTTGGCAAGTGATTGATAGGTTTCACGTACACGAACACCTTCCTTGCCGCGAATTTGCTGAAGCGTCAAATGCTTTGGTAGCAATTCGTTGAAGCGGTAGCCATACATCCGCCGTACCACCTCCAGGTGCAGTGCTGGATCCGCCCAAAAGCGAGCTTGCCGCTCAACTCCTTGGCTGAGGCGAGTCTTGGATTGGCCGCTGGCATAAAACGTCAATCCTTCGCTGCCTGTCCAGGCGATCAGGGCACCACAATCGGCAAGCACTTTGATCGCCGCGTGGGTGATGCGAGTGCCAGGTCCAAGTACCACGCTGCTGAGGTTGGCTGCGGGCAAGGTGATCCTGCCATCGGGTGTGAAGGCGGCAATGGAATGGTCTTCCTGCTCGATTACCGCGTGTTCAAGATATACATGGCTAAGGCTGTCGCTGTAGCGGGCCAGCGCCTTTAGGTTCGCGTTGGCCATCACGCCCCCGCTGGCGCGTGGCCCAGCGGTGCCACAGATACCAGCCCTAAACCAAGCATCCGGGCATGGCCAATACCTGCTCTTACCCCAGCGGCGAGAGCAGCTGGATCGGCAATCACGGCCTGGCCGTCGAACTGGGCCACGGCCACGGTGATCGCTCCACCGCGTCGACGGCAGCGCCAGCGCTCCGATCGGCTTACCTCCGCCTGCACTTCCTCCAGTCCTAGCCGCTGAGCTTGTCGCTGCATCCACTCCAATTGCTCTTCCTCTCGCCAAAGCCCCAGCCGCTTGCGTTGGCCCCTGGCTGGGCCATCAGGGCTTGGATTCTCTGGCGATGCTGTCGGCACCCGGCAGACGGTTGGATTTGCCAACACCCTCAGCCGCACCGCCCGCCCGCGCTGCAGCACCGTCTCCGGCGACCAGGCCCGGTCCGCCAGGTTCAGCAGATAACCAGCTGGCAGCTGGTCCCATAGCGGTTCCGCCGCCGATTGCACTAAAACCTTGGGGGGCTCCAAGGGCCGGCTGGTTTCCAGCCTCCACAGGAAGGGCTTGATCGCAGCTTCCGGGCCATCGGCAAAGGCCCGTGCCAGGGTGCGATGCAGGTCGTAGGCATTGCCCAAATCCCGGCGTACCTCCCGATGCTGCAGATTCAAACTGAGCTGGCTGATTAGTAGCGTCATGGTGTAGGCCCTCCCAGGGCATCGGAAATAACAGGGATCTCAGGTACAGAAACGGTGAGCGAACGCACCCGGCGCATGCCGAAACGCCGTTCGGAAAAGGGCGCCAGGGGCTGATCGGGCCTGGCCTGGGGGCCCAGGGGGTCCTCCAGCACCAGCCGAACGCTCTTCTCTGTTGGCGCCGTTGGCCATAACGGCTTGCGAGGGCGAAACGGCTCCGTAAGCCGCAGGGCTTCTTCCAATGGCAACGGCACCACCGAGCCGCTGCCGGGCGGTACAGAAGGTGGACAGCTACGGCGCCCCAGATGGGTGGGCCAGTGGGGTTTTTGCAACGCTGCATGGATCGCTTGCAGCAATGGCAGGGGCCCCTGGAGCCCAGCAATAAAAGCCGCATCCGCCAGGTACCAGCGGGTGGAAACCACGGTGCGGAGCTCGGTAACGCTGCCGCTGGCGCCGATCACATCTTTTGCTGTGTGGAAGTCGCGGGTGAGTCGGCCTTCCCGATCCACCCGCACTCCGAACAGCAGCGCCGCCAGATCGTCTATCGCTTCGCTGCGATCCCGGCCGAGGGCGGCGCAGCACATGCCGATCACGCCGCTCTTGCTGGGCTCAGCAGCCGTTTGTCTTAGCCCGAAGCGGGAATCCAAGCCCCAGGCCTGGAGCGGGCCCTCTAAGGGAATGAGCAGGGTGGTTGTCATGCCGCCACCTCCAGCGCCGCTTTCACCTCGCCCAGGAGTGCATCGAGGCTGGCATAGGATTCACCGGCCCAGGTGCCAGTGAGGTCCATCACCTTTAGCCCCAGATCCAGACCAAAAGCATTGCTCAATTCCTCGGCATGCTTCTGCAGTTTCTGAACGGATGCGGCGGTTAAGCCATCCTTGTTTTCACCCGCATATACAGGTTTCTCAAAGGCATTGGCTAGGCTGATCGGCTGGCCATTATGGACAGCGAAGCCAATGAAGGAAGGCAGGTTGTGGGCCGCGAAGGTATTTTGCTTGCCGGTGGGAATCGCTAGCACTGTGGCCCGCAGGAAGGCAAATAACCCACGATGCGCGAGCATCTGATCACCTCCAAGATTATCAATCAGATGATCTAGATTTACAGAGCCGTAGCGATATTGGCAGGAGGAGTTGAATTCCACGGTGCCGAGCATTCCCGCATCGGCTTCTGTGTCTAACGTCCAATCATCTACTGCTGTAAAAAAGTCTGATTCACGATCTACACGATGCGTGGAAAGTGCATGGGCTACCTGGGCGGCGGCATCCACTCTCAGTTCCTTGCGGTCGGCGATCATGCGCCCAAACAAGGCCACATCAACTGCGGATTTAGAGGCTATGCATTCATCTATGGCTTTCTTTATGTCTTTGTTGTCCTTGCCCGCATTGAGTAGATCGAAATTAGTGGCGATTACTGCGCTGAGCTCTTCGATGGCGTTCTTGCTCAAGAACAGCAGATACTCGGTTTGGGAGGTGGCCTCTTTTCTTGCTTTTACCTTTAGATCAGTAATGGCCAAAGCTTTCTCAATCGCCGCTTCCGGTTCCTCGAAACCCTGCTTTTTCAGCTTCTCGGCCAAGATGGCAACGATGTTACGGGTCCGCAGTCCCAGTTCCTCATCAGTAAGCAAACCGGAGCTGGAAAAGGCAAGCCGGCTGGCACGTTTGAGGCATTGGCTGGAAATGCGGCTGCGGCGATAACCCCCAAACATGGCGTCCTTCGGGGCGCCCGTGTCATCGCGGTTCAGGCAGGAAGGTGCAAAGTTCTGAATGATGTGGAACTCAATAAACTTGCTCATGATGATTGAAAAGAAAAGGGTTTTAATGACTGAGCTTGATGGGCGGAAAAGCTGAAGCAGAATGGCTGGTTATTGATTGCTTTTCGCTTTTGCTTTCGGCTTGGCTTTGTCTTCACCATCAGGATTCGCCTTGCTGGTGTCCTCGGGGGCCGACCAAAACTGGCGGGCCCAGTCCACCTGCACCCTGCGTCGTGGATTTGACCAATTGCGTAGATCATCGAGCAGGGAAGGCCAGTTGATGGCGATATCAGCTGCCGCCAGCTGGCTGGTGATTCGCCGTAATCGCCACTGCAGCTCATCGGTGTCCGCATCCAGGAGAGCCAGGAAACGGTTCTCGATATTTTTGCTGGCACTGGTGTTGTCGCTGGCTTTGGCAATTCCGGTTTGCAGGGCCTTAAGGGCTTTCGGCAGGGATTGGCCCTCCGGTATGGTGCGGGATTCCGCGTCCTGGCGACCCATACGAATGGCTAATGCCCAGTAGGCAGCCGCCATATAGGTGGCTGTGCGCTCCCATTCATTCAGGTGTTGAACAAAAGGCTCTACATAACGGAAAGCCGGGGGGTATTGGCCAGGCTCATAGGCTGCAGAACGCCTTAGGTTGGCGACTACCGCCGTGTCTTCCTCGGCACTGTTTCGGAGCTCATTGAAAAACTTATTTGAATTCATGCTGAATAACCTCTGGAGGAACTGGATAAAACATGGCAGGTTGGTGTTTGTGAAGAGGCGATTATTAAGCCTTCAATCCAGCCATAACCTTCCCGAAGGGACGGCTGCTACGGCCTGCTGCGGCAAGAGCACGGCTGTCGAGCCCCAGGGCAAGTTTTGCTTGATCCCAGGCTGTCTTGGCCGCATCGCGAAGCGTGGAACGCCATTGGTTCAAGGCTTCCTCGGGTTCGGCTCCTTCACCGATGGCCTGCACAAAACTCCAGAAAGCGGCTTCCAGGCCACCCCAGTAGCTGGTGATGGCCTGGATTGAATCTCGAACCGCTCTGATCGCCTTGGGATCTGGATCCTTTTCTCCTCCATTCTTTACCCATTCGGCATAAAGCGCAAACAGCGCCTTGCCAAGCCCACTGCCGGTGACCTCGGCTAGTTCCAAGGCTCTGTCCGTTGCTCCAATCAAATTGGGCTTGCGCAGAACTGCCGGAGCAATCCGCCGCTCTTCCAGCCTCCAGAGAATGATCTTTGCCTGGTCAGCTAGCAGGCCGCCGGCTATCAGTTCGATAGGCCGTTCATCATCACGCTTCCTACGAATCTCAGTGGCGTGATTTATGCTGGCTGCAGCGGTGGCGCCTCCACTACCAGCGAGGGCCTGGAAGTCTCTCCAGAAGCCTTTCTGCTCTGAAAGCAGCAGAGGCATCGGCCCTTTTTTGCCGCTAATCACAGCTGCCATTGGATCAGCTGCTGGGCTGTCGGCATCGTTGGTCACAACGCCTTCTCCGTACAGCACCCAGCTGATTTGATCGCTATCTGGTTGGAGCAGTATCGACCGGCTGAGCAGTGTATAGCGATGGGCTGGGCCCTCTAAGGCGGTTTCCTGCGGTTTTCGCAGATCGTCAATACTCAGCGGCGGCCGTTCCCATGTCGGCAGGTCTGCGTCGTAATCCTCACTGGTTTGGCTTACCAGCGATAGCGCCAATGTTTCCTGTAGGCACTCACCGGCTGGAAGCATCAGCAGCAAGCCGGCGGCAGGGCCGCGTATGCCGGAAGTGCGGAAGGCCTTCACCAGTCCGCCGGGAGTGAATTGCAGATGGGCCACTAGCAGCCGAGCCATTTCTGCAAAACTCTGTGGGGTTGGATTGGCATCAATGCTGTGATCCCAGATCAAACGGGCGGCACCTGAGGAACGCTCAAGCGCCAGTCGAGTCCATGGAGAAGAATTAAGGCTGGCTTCTTTGAGTGCCGCCACCTGTAGGAAGGGTGTTTTCGGGTGCAATAAATCGAAGTGGGTTTCCCATCGCTGGAGATAGTTCTCCAGTTTTTTTCTGGGCCAGTCGTCGAGCAGATCCACCCGTGGTCTTGGATCGGGTCCGATGGCCCGATGGCAGATCGCCAGCAGCAGTCGGTAAAGACTGAGGGTTTCGATCGGAGAAGCGCCGTTGATCGAGCGCCATTGCTGGGGATTGAGCAGGGCGTCGTGTAGCGAACCCTTTAGGGCCTCACCGTTGGTGCCGATCAGCGGAATCCAGGGCTCCGTCAGCAGGGAGAAGGTCATCACATACCGGGGAAACAAATGGAGGGGGCTCTGAGCCATGGGCCGGGGAGTTCATCGCTCTCATTCCTGCGCGGGCAGGCAGACCCCAGGCACGTCAAAAGCCTAACCGAGTCGCTACTTGGCGTCAACTTCTCAGATGAGCAATGTCTCCTCCCCGGCTGGGGCTGGAGCCATTGCCATCCCCGCGTGGGCGGGGAGATGGGCCTTTCGCCTTTTCGGCTAGCCGAGTCGCTACGGGCCATCCCCGCTGCTGCGGGGATCCCCTTCTTTTTACCCGAGAGGCTTTCACAGCAGCTCCCCCACCACCAGCCCCAGCACCGGATCAAGCCGAGCTGGCACTGGGCTTCTGATCACATGCCCATCCGCATCAAGAAACAGCGGCAGGTGGGAGCTCAGGCCGGAGTGGCTGCGCCATCCCGATGGCAGCTGCTCCGCACGCACGGCTTTGATCAGCCCCTTATGGCTCAGCCGCAGATAACTGCTGGCCATCGCTGCAGCTCGGCTTTCCAGCGCCTCTAGATCCCCTGGCGCCACTGGCACCACCGATTGGCTGTCCTCGCCCAGACGGGTACCGAAGCGGAGGGCGCCGGATTCGGCGGCGTCATCGTCTAAGGGAGGCGAATTGCCTTGGGATTGAATATCCCAGTCCTGAGGCTTGCGTAGGGCTGCCTGCCTGGCCTGGGATTGCATTTTTTTCTGGTCCTTGGCGTGTTCAACCCAGGCCTGCTGCAAGGCCTCCGCCAGGGCTGGGCTAGTACTTGGTTGCCAGTCGCCGTAGACCTCTTGAACTGCCCGGTCGATGTCCTCCGGCAGGGTCAGCTCCGGGTGTGCCTGCAGCCAGGCCACCGATCGCAGTACATCCCAGTCGCTGTAAACGAAGCTGGTGAGCTCGCCACTGGGAATGGTCTGATCCAGATCGCCCACATAGACAACGGGCTCCCCAAAACCATCCGGCCTCTGCCGTTCATGCTTCTGCCGTTCATGCCGGTGGATTCGCCCCTGCCGCTGCAATACCAAATCCACTGGCGCCGGGTCGGTGATCAACACGTCGAAATCGATGTCCAGGCTCTGCTCCGCCACCTGGGTGGCCACGAGCACATGGCCAGCCGTGGCATTACCACCCGGCCCGAAGAGCTTGAGCACCTCCCCCTCGATCTCCAGCCGCCGTTGCATCGGAAAGCGCGCATGGAACAAGGTGGCCGGGGTTCCAGCCAGCCGGCGAAAGATTGCCTGGGCCCGAGCCACCTTGTTCACCACCACCAACACCCTCGCCCCCTGGCTGGCCCAGCTAGCCGCCATGGCCGCCAGGGCATCGAGATCGGCTGTAATCGAGCGCACTTGCACCTGCTGTTGGCGGCTGGCGGCGAAGGCAATTGCTTGCTGGCTACCTGATGTGGCCCAGCTGATGCGGGGATAGGAAGTTGAAGGTGTCTCGTGAGTGGCTGGCCCGGCCCAGGCCTTCAAAAGGCTCTGCCGCCGGGAAGCCGGCAGGGTGGCCGACATCACCACCACCCGGCAGCCCAGCACCTGCAGCCAGGTGATCAGCTTTTCGATTAATCCACCGGTGTAGGTGTCGTAGGCATGCACCTCATCGAAGATCACGGTGCGACCCGAAAGCCCAAATAAGCGCAAAAAACCGTGGCGGCTGTTGAGCACGCCAGTCAGCCCCTGGTCCACGGTGCCAATTCCCTGGGCGCAGAGCAGAGCCCGCTTACTGCCCTTAAACCACCAGTAGGCCTGCACGGGGCTATCTGGGGTGCCTAGGCCAATCTCGCGCAGTTTCAGGGTTGCGGATGCTGTGCCTCCAGAACCATGGGCAAGGGCGATGGGAAAATTTGCAGCCTGGGCCGGTTGGGCATCGAGGAAACTGGCCAAGCGTGGGAATAGCGCATTGCTGGTCGCCTGGGTGGGCATAGCTACATAGACCCCTCGGCTTCCCGTAGCGCAACTCAGGGCCGCCTCCGTCTTGCCCTCCCCCATCGGCGCTTCTATCACGATCAGAGCTGGTTGATCGGGGAGGGCGTCCAATAGGTGGGCGACAGCTGCTTGCAATGGCCTGGCTTGGCGATCAGCACCCAGCACCCGTTGAACAGCCGTTAAGCCATCGGCTGCTGGCGGAAGAGGTGGTGAAAGCAGGCCGGTCCCAGCTACCGCATCCCTTGCCAGGCCTAGAGAGCGCTGGAACCAGTCGCTTGGATTGCCATCCCATTCCGCCAAGCGGTCCCAGCGGCAAAGGGCTTCACTGGAGCCGAGCCAATCGGCCGTGGTAGTGAGCCCCATCAACCACTGCAGAAAAGCTGAGCAGTCCGCCGGATCGGAGGGAGTATCCGGTAGGACAGTGGCGCCGGTTCCACACAGCACAGCTTGGAAGATGGCTCCATGGGCCATCGCCCAGGTATCCGACACTTCCCAGCGGTTGCCCTTGGCAATTTCCTCACTCGTGAATGGGTGGCCGTGATGGGCCGCCACCGCGTGGCTCAGGCAATTGGCAGTGGTGTGGCTTACTCCTTGGTCTTCGAGCAGATTGCACAACAGCCCCGCCGTGCTGATGTCATGGCGATCGGGCTGGTCCCTCTCCAGCCGATAACCGTTAATGTGGCTGCGACCCAATTTAATTTGAAAGCCAGGGCTAGCCTTGCCCAAATCGTGTAAGCCCACGAGAGCAGAAATCCAAGCCACAGACATCGGAAGTACTACTGGACATGGCACAGCCTCCAAAAGGCATGAGGCCACGGCGGCGACATCAAGCAGATGAGGGATCAGCGGATAACCCTCCTGCAAGTGAGCTGAACCAACAGGCGGAGACTTGGCCCAGAGGCCCAATGCCGGGATCAGCAACTCACCCTCACCAAAACTAGACAGAATTTAGCACAAGACTCAAAGCATCCGCCTACCAGCACAGTCAATCTTAAAAGCTGAATGTCTTTACATCAAAACCCTTGCAACACCTGACGCCCTGCACAAACAAAGAACTTATGGCGCCACACAAGCTTATATTTTTGCCGCATATTCACCTCCCATCTCCAAATTGAAGGCGAAAAACCCACCACGCGTCAGCCCTGGCAGCGATTACCAACAGAATCCATGAAAGAAGATTCAAAGCGCAACAATCTTAGAGTCCATTATCTAATGCGAAATCCGCATACTTTATCCCATTAAAGCCCTAAAGAACTTGCCCATCCCCTGAGGGGAAAGATTTTTACAATCGGCATAACAATCAAGAATTGACGAGGAAAAACCCGGCGGCGCCACCCTTTTGGCCTGCAAAATATATTTAAATCCAAATCAGATTCATCATCCCAACCATAATTACAGCCAAATGCCCCCCTACAACATCAACTGCCCAACCTCCAAGGCAACGCCATTGTCAAACCACAGTTGAAAACTGGCCGCGGTGCGACTGGCGGTGGTGCCCTCCAGCAGGCCGAGGCCGCCGCTCACCGTGTAGCGCAGCTGACCGATGGCACTGAAGGGGGCGGCTCCGATGTAGGTGAAGGCCTGGTCGCCGGGCATGGTGCTGCTGGTGTTGGCATCGATGGCCTGCAGATCAAGGCGATCGTCGAGGCCGAAATCGATCAGGCGATCCGCCGCGCTGCCCTTGCCGGCCTCCGCGGTGGACCCCACCACGAAGCGATCGGCCCCCAGCCCGCCGATGAGGGTGTCCAGGCCGGCGCCGCCGCGGAGGGTGTCGTTGCCGTCTCCGCCGTCGAGGCGATTGGCCAGGGCACTGCCGGTGAGCCCATCGTCCCAGGCGGATCCCCCCAGGTGTTCGAAACCGCTCACCTGGTCCACTCCGGCGCCGCCGGTGGCCTGGGCCGTGGTCAACGCCAGCGACACGGTCACGGGGCCCGCGGCCTGGCGATAGCTGAGGGTGTCCCCCAGGCCGGCCTGCAGACCGCCCAGCAGGGTGTCGTTGCCGTCCCCCCCTTCGATGGTGTCATCGCCGGCCCCTCCATCGAGGCGGTTGGCCCCCGCGTTGCCCTCCAGCCCATCGCCGTAGGCCGACCCCAGCAGCCGCTCGATCGCCACCAACCGATCCAGCCCCATGGAGCCCGTGTCCTGCGGCGCACTGGTGGCCAGGCTCAGCCGCACCGCCGCCGTCGCGCCGGCATAGCTGGCCGTGTCCTCGCCAGCCCCGCCATCCAGCAGGTCATCGCCCCGGCCCCCCTGGAGGGTGTCGTTGCCGGCGAGGCCCTGGATCAGGTCATTGGCGGTGGTGCCCAGGAGGTTGTTCGCGGCCGCTGTGCCGGTGATCCCGTTGGGCACGGTGGTGAAGCGGAACTGGGCGGGATCGCTCACCCCCGCGAAGCCATTCCCCGCCCCGTCATGGAACGCCCCCGGGTCGATCAACAGGCTGTAGGTGGAGCCGGCGGGCAGATCCAGCAACGGATCCAGGGTCACCACCGACCCCCACACCTCCACCTCCACCCGGGTGGAGGCCCCGATGGTGCGCACCGTCACGCCATCGCCATCCACCAACCGCAGGGTGCCGTCCCCCGCCACCACCTGCTCACTGAACTGCAGCTGCAGGATCGTATTCAGGGGCTGGTCGACACTGCCATTGGGGGGAGTCACCGCGAGCAGCCGCGGGGCCGTGGCATCGCTGGGATCGGGCGGCGCCGGGGTCGGCAGGGCCATCAGGCCATCCTCAAAGCGCAACCACTCCACATTCAGCAGTTGATCCAGGCCATCCGTACCACTCACCGTGGTGACGCCCTCCGCCTGCGTGATGCTGTACGCGGCCTTAACACCCCGGAACACCGCCGTATCCAGACCCTCGCCCCCATCGAGCCGATCGTTACCCCGCATCCCGATCAAAACGTTATCCCAACGATTGCCATAGAGTCGATCATTGCCATCACCCGCAATCCCATTCTCAATCACCGTGTCTGGGCTGAGGGTGAGAAACGCCAGGGAAGCCAGATAGCTGCTATCGGCGGGATTGAGATCCAGCAACACATCGCCGGACAGGGCCGCCGCATCGATCCAATCCACCCCATCGTTGCTGTCGGCGAGGTTGCGGCGGCTGGCATTCGCCGGCACCGCCAACAGGGTTTTCACCTCATCGGTGTAGTGATAGATATCGTCATTGGTGGTGGCAGATCCATAGCCGGTGAAGCCCACGCTGGTGAGCCAGCCACTGGCACCGGCCACGGCATCCTGCACCTCCAGGGTCCAGGTGCCCGCGCTGGACACCCCCCGGAATCCCTCCACCCCGAAGCTGTAATCCAGGCCGGCGGCGGCCATGGCCTTGGTGCCGCTACTGCCGTCATACAGCGACATGCCAATTCCAGAGGGAGACAGCAACCGCAAGCGCAGATCCTTGAGCGCCCCGTGGCTGAACTTCAGATTGAGATCAATATGCTCGAGGTCGATGGAATCGGCCACATTGAAGGTATAGCGACTGGTGGTAAGATCTGCGATCGGTTGATCCAGATTGATCGAACCTATGGCCGTCAGCTCATTGGCAGAGGTGGCGGCGGTGGGAACCAACCACTGCCAGGCCTCGGCCATGCGCACCGCCTGGAAAGCATTGATTAGGCCATAGCCGTAATCCTCGCTGTAATGCAAGCTGCCCCCATTCCAATCCTGGGCCCCATTCCATTTCCAGTTGAAGTTCTCATTCGCCACCCGCACGCCGCTGTAGGTGCTGGGCAAACCGATGGCGGAATAGGCAAGGATCGTCTCCACATCCCGCCAGCCCAAGCCGGGATTGGCCTCGAGGATCAGGGCGATCAACCCGGCCGTGATCGGACTGGCCGCCGAGGTGCCGCTGAACAGATTGGTGTAATCGCCATTCTCCAATCCGTTGTAGCCATAGCTGGTGCTGAGCAAGTCCGTCGTCACCGCCCCCGCCGGTGCCGCCACCAGCAGATGGGCGCCATAGCTGGAGTAACTGGTGATCACTCCCGTGCTGGAGCTAGCCGCCACAGCGATCGTGAACCGTGACGCGTTCAGTCGCTCCCCATTGGTGTCGGTGTTGGAGTTGCCCGCGGCCTTCACATGGAGGGTGCCAAGACCGTGGCGCCCCTGCCGGGCCGCATCTTCGAACAGAGCTTCATCGGGATAAAACTGGAAATCCGGATCATTCCCATAGCTGTGATTGGTGACATCAAAATTCACCAGGCCCTGCAGGGTGATCAGATAGCGATCGGGATGGGCATTGATATCATCCGCCCCCCCAAACACCCGCACGGACGTGACTCCGGCGTTAAAGGCCACCCCCACGCCGCCGCGGCCATTGCTGGCGGCAGCCACCAACCCCGCCACCGCCGTGCCATGGCGATAGTTCAGCGCCAACGGCTCGCCATCATTCAGGGCTCCATTCACCGTCACCCGCAGATCGACGCGGACGTTGGGCTGCAGATCCCAGTGGCTGGACTGCACACCCGTATCCCAGATCCCCACCGTCACTCCCCGGCCGGTGTAGTCGCTCCACACCCGTTCGATGCCTTCGGTGTTACTCACCGTCCGATAGCCCAGCCGGCCCAGCACACCGAAATGCCACTGCTGGCTATAGAGCGGATCGGTGGGCCGATAGGAGCTGAAAGGATTCACCATGCCACGTACCTACCGCCATCGTCTTGATCCTAGGCAGCCTCACCCCGTGCCTTGTTCACTCCCGCCGCGGGGCTCCCCGCCGTTGGGCCAACACCGCCAACACCTGCCGCCAGGACACCCCCTGGTGGGCCAACGCCACCTGCAGATGGAAGATCAAATCGGCGGCTTCCGCAGCAATCTCCTCGGGGTGATTGTCTTTACATGCCATCACGAATTCCGCACCCTCCTCTCCGATCTTCTTAAGGATGCGGTTGGCCCCACCTTCGAAAAGCTTGTTGGTGTAACTCCCCGGTTCGGGGTGGTCGCGGCGGTGCTCGATCAGCCGCGCCAGCTCGCTACACACGTCCGCCGGTGGGGCGGCGGCCTCCGCTCCACCGCCACTGGGCAGGGGACCAGCGTCATAGAAGCAGCTGCGGGCCCCGGTGTGGCAGGCCACCTCGCCGGCCTGCTCCACCGTGAGCAGCACCACATCGGCGTCGCAGTCGTAGCGGAGCCCCCGCAGGCGCTGGGTGTGGCCACTGGTGGCCCCCTTGTGCCACAGCTCCTGCCGCGAGCGACTCCAGTAGTGCACCTCCCCGCTGGCCAGGGAACGTTCGATCGCCTCCCGGTTCATCCAGGCCACCATCAGCACGGCCCCATCCAGCCAGTCCTGGGCCACGGCGGGCAGCAGGCCCGCCGCGTTAAAGCGCAGGCTGGCGATGAAGGCCGGGTCCGGCAAGGCCCCCCGCGCCACTTCAGGGGCACCGCTGGGGGGCTGGGATGATGACATCGACGGCGCCACGTCCGACAACTCCGGCTGCAGCGATCCTCCCCCATGCCCTCCCCAGCGGCCTACACCTGCAGCAAGAGCTTCAGCGGCTATCCCTGCAGCCATCGCCAGTGGCGCCACCCTGGCCATTGCCGCTTCGTGCATGGCTACAGCCGCAGTTTCACGGTGTGGTTCCGGGCCCACTCCCTCGACAGCAACGGCTTTGTGGTCGACTTCTCCAGCCTGAAGGAGCTGGAACAGCAGCTGGCCGCGCAGTTTGATCACACCTTTCTGGCCAATGCCGACGATCCCCTGCTCCCCACCTGGCAGGAGCTGCACCTGGAGGGGGCCCTGGATCTGCGGGTGATGGACAACGTGGGGATGGAGTCCAGCGCCGCCCTGGTGTGGACCTGGGCCAACACGCTGCTGCACGGCCGCGACGCCGGCCGCAGCTGCTGCTGGCGGGTGGAAGCCCGCGAGAACGAGCACAATGCCGCCTGCTTCACCGCCCTGCCCGCCTGGTTCGAGGCCAGCGACCCACCCCCGGAGCCGTGGGAGGCGCCATGAGGGCAGCGTTGGGGACTAAAACAACGGCCATGGAAGCCAGCCTCCCCCTCAGTGCCCGGCAGGAGCGGCTGCTCGGTGAACTGCGGAGTGCGGATCGCGAGCTCTCCGGCCAGGATCTTCACGCCCGCCTGCGCCAAGGCGACCACGCCATGGGGTTGGCCACGGTGTATCGCCACCTGCGGCAGCTGCAGCAACGGGGCTTGGTGCGCTGTCGCCATCTGCCCAGCGGCGAGGGCCTGTTCGCCCCCAGCGATCGGGACGAACACCATCTCACCTGCGTCGATTGCGGCAGCACCGTGCCCCTCCCCCACTGCCCGGTGCCGGACCTCCACCTGCCCGCCAGCGCCCTGGCGGGCTTCCAGCCCCTGTTCCATACCTTGGAATTCTTCGGGCTCTGTGCCCCCTGCCGCCTGCGCCAACGCCAGGAGGAGTCGTCAGGGGAAGGGGGCCGGCCGAGCCCTGCTTAAGGTCGAAAGCGGCTGCCGACCCGCTCCACCTCCGATGACCAGCACCCCCACCGCCACGGCTGACGCCACTGCTGACACCACGGCTGACGCCACTGTTGACGCCACAGCCGACGCCACAGCCGACGCCACAGCGAGCAGCCTGCCGGTGACGATCCTCACCGGCTTCCTCGGAGCGGGCAAGACCACCCTGCTCAACCACATCCTCACCAATCAGGCGGGCCTTAAAACCGCCGTACTGGTGAATGAATTCGGGGAGATCGGCATTGACAATGAGCTGGTGGTGGCCACCGGCGAAGACATGGTGGAACTGAGCAACGGCTGCATCTGTTGCTCGATCAACGGCGAACTGTTGGAGGCCGTGTACCGCATCCTGGAGCGGCCCGAAAAGGTGGATTATCTGGTGGTGGAAACCACGGGCTTGGCCGATCCCCTGCCGGTGGCCATGACCTTTCTCGGCAGTGATCTCCGGGATCTCACCCGCCTCGATTCGATCATCACCCTGGTCGATGCGGAGAACTTCTCGGACACGGTGGAGGAGGGGGAGGTGGCGCGGGCCCAGGTGGTCTATAGCGACATGATCCTGCTTAATAAATGTGATCTGGTGAGCGAGGAGCAGTTGACGGCCCTGGAGGCCCAGCTGCGGGAGATCAAGCCGGAAGCCCGGGTGCTGCGCTCGGTGAAGGGAGAGGTGCCTCTGCCCCTGCTGCTGAGCGTGGGCCTGTTCGAGAGCGATCGGGTGGTGGCCCAGCAGAGCCACGAGGACTGCGACCACGACCAAGGCGTCTGCGTCCATGAGCATGATCACGCCGAACATGATCACCACCATCACGATCATGCTCATCACGACCACAGTCCTCATGAGCACAGTCATGACCACGGTGGCAATCCCGACCATCTGGCGATCGAAGGCTTTACCTCCCTGTCCTTCAGCAGTGATGGCCCCTTCTCGCTGCGCAAGTTTCAGAACTTCCTGGACAATCAGATGCCCCAGGGGGTGTTCCGCGCCAAGGGAATCCTCTGGTTCAACGAGAGCGCGCGCCGCCATATCTTTCACCTGGCCGGCAAGCGCTTCTCGATCGACGACAGCGACTGGCCCACGCCCCCCAAGAACCAGCTGGTCTTGATTGGAAAGGGCCTCGACCACGCCACCCTGCGCCGCCAACTGCAGGCCTGCGTGGCCAAGGACGCCGGCAAGGGATTCGGTTGAACCCTGGTGAGCTGGGACAGCGGCGTCGGGTCCCGGGAACGGCAGCGGCCTCCGGCGCAAAACGCTGTCCCCTCTCTGGACTTCTGCCGCTAGAGTTCGATTCGCTGAAGGCCCGGTATGACCGAACTGCTGCTCACGGCTTTCGTCCTCGGACTGCTGGGCTATGTGGTGTGGTTGGCCCTCGACTCCGATGACGACAACGGCGGCGGTGGCCTGATGCAGTCGGCCCTAGTGCCGATCCGGGTGAACCGCCGCTCCTGAGCGCCAAGCTCACACCCAGATCAGACCCCCCAAACTCAGTAACATTGGTCACATCGAGACGCCATGAATGGGGCGCCTCCTTTCTTGGCTTGTTTTTAGGCTGAAGTTGTCGTCCGTTCAGGCCAAACCAATGCTTCTGGGTTGCTGGCGGAGCCTCAGGACCTCACCACGGACCAACCCCTCCCGGCATCCCACCGCTGCCCTGCTGGTCGCCATGGGCGTTGCCGCCGCCCTAGGGGCGTGTTCCCTGGGCCAGCAGACCCCCACCCTGGGGGTCTACTCCGGCCGTCACTACAACACCGACCAGCTGCTTTATCGCCGCTTCACCGAGCAGACCGGGATCCGCATCAAGCTGTTGGAGGGCACGGACAACAGTCTGATCGAGCGGGTGCGCAGTGAGGGCTCCACCACTCCCGCCGATGTGCTGGTGCTGGTGGATGCGGCCCGGCTGGAGAAGGCCACCCAGCTCGGCCTCTTCCAACCCCTGCGCTCCGCGGCCCTGGATCGGGATGTGCCCGCCAACCTGCGCGACAGCCAGGGGCGCTGGTTTGCCCTCACCCGCCGGGTGCGGCTGATCGTGGCCAATCCGCAACGGGTGGACGTCGGCGCCATCCGCACCTACGAGGACCTCGCCCGTCCCGCCCTCAAGGGCCAACTCTGCTTGCGCGATAACAAAAGCGTCTACAACCAGTCGCTGGTGGCCGATCGGCTGATTCAGAAGGGCCACGCCGCCACCACCACCTGGCTGCGGGGCCTCATCGCCAACGTCAACCAACCCTTCTTCACCTCCGACATCCCCATGGCCCGGGCCGTGGCCAAGGGAGACTGTGGCGTGGCGCTGGTGAACAGCTACTACGTGGCGCGGCTGCTGTCGGGCGAAAGCGGCGCCGCCGACCGTGCCCTAGCCAGCGCCTTGAAGGTGATCCTGCCCGATCCTTCCCACGTCAATGTGAGCGGCGCCGGCATCACCCGCGCCTCCCGCCATCCCGAAGCCGCCGCCCGGTTGCTTGAATTCCTGGCCTCCCCCAGCGGCGGCAAAGGCTATGCGGAAGCCAACAACGAATACCCCCTAAAGGGCTACGGAGATAATCCAATCCTGCGCCGCTTCGGTCCCTTCCGTGACGACGGCGTGCCGATTCAGGAGCTGGGGGCCCATAACCGCGAGGCCGTGCAGCTGATGCAGGCCAACGGCTGGAACTGAGCCCGCGGTGACCAACCACGACCTTCTGCCCCCCGCTGGGGCCCGAACGCTGGCCCCGCCCCGGCGGGGGCTGCTGTTGGCCCTGGTGCTACTGGTCTGCCTGGCGGCCCTGCTGCCGGTGCTGGGACTGGGCCTGTTCGCCGGCCTGGGCCCGAACCGCCACGGCCTGCAGCTGGGGGAGGGCGGCCTCAGCGCCTTGCTCCACACCCTCGCCCTGGTGCTGCTGGTGGGCGGCGCCGGCGCCGTGCTGGGCACCACCAATGGCTGGTTGACGGCCCGTTGCGCCTTCCCCGGCCGGCGCTGGCTGCGGATCGCCCAGCTACTGCCCCTGGCCACCCCCGCCTACCTGCTGGCCGCCACCCTGATCGACCTGGGCAGCCGGCTCAGCTGGCGCGTCCATGGCTTCACCTGGGCCGCCCTGGTGCTCACCCTCAGCACCTACAGCTACGTGTTCCTGCTCTCCACCGAAACCTTTGCCGTGAGCGGCCGGCGCCAACTTGAGGCCTGTCGCAGCCTGGGTGTGGGCCCCTGGGGCAGCTTCGCCCGCGTCGCCCTGCCGATGGCGATGCCGGCCATCGGCGCCGGCATCGCCCTCAGCGGCATGGAGGTGGTGAACGAACTGGGGGCGGTGGAACTGCTCGGCGTTCCGACCCTCTCCAGCACCATCCTCAAACGCTGGCAGAACGACGGCGATCCCGAGGGGGCCGTGGGCCTGGCCCTGGCGGCGCTGGTGATCGTGAGTCTGCTGGTGGCGGCGGAACGGCTGCTGCGGCGCCGCAGTCGGCGCTGGACCATGGGCAGCGATGCCGATGGCAGTGCCCCCTGGACCCTCAGCGGTTGGCGCTGCTGGGGGGCCCAGCTGCTCACCCTGCTGCCCCCCCTGGCCAGCCTGGGCCTGCCCCTGCTCTGGGCCGGCCTCAGCCTGGACCAGCTGCAGGCCGATGCCGCCCTCGACCTGGCCAGCCTGGGAGTGCGCAGCCTCAGCCTGGCCCTGCTCGCCGCCGGCCTCACCCTGGCGGCGGGGCTGTTGCTGGCGATGAGCCGCCGCTGGCTGCCCCAGCCCCTGCTCCACAAGCTGAGCTTCGTGGCGGGCATGGGCTATGCCATCCCGGGGGCGGTGATGGCCCTGGCCCTGCTGCTGCTCGGCGGGCCCCTGCAGATCAGCCCGCTGCTGCTGCTGCTCTGGGGCTACGCCGATCGCTTTCTGGCGGTGCCCAAACAGGGGCTGGATGCGGCCCTGGAGCGCATCCCCCCCAGCATCGACGAGGCCGCCACCGGCCTGGGCTGTGGTTGGCTGGCGGCCCTGCGGCGGGTGCACCTGCCCCTGCTGCGGGGCCCCCTGCTGGTGGGCGGACTGCTGGTGTTCGTGGATGTGGTGAAGGAACTGCCGCTCACCTTCGCCCTGCGCCCCTTTGATTTCGACACCCTCTCGGTGCGGGTGTATCAGTACGCCAGCGATGAACGGGTGGGGGCGGCCCTGCTGCCGGCCCTGCTGATCCTGCTGCTGGGCCTGGGGGCCGCCCTAGCCCTGATCCCCACCCTGGAACGCGGTCCGACGCGGCCGGCGGCCGGCCCTGAATCCGGCCAGGGTTGATCAGCCCGCCGCCAGCGGCGCCGACTCCACCAAGGCCGGGGCCAGGCGCAGACCCGCCTCACCGCTGGGCACTTCGATCAGCTGGGCCGCCCGGATCCTGGAAATCAGCCGGGTGGTGGTGACCCTGGTGGTGCCGATCAGTTCTCCGATCCGCTCATGGGTGAGGCGGAAGGGCAGATCACACCAATCCCCGCAGCGCCGACCCAGGCGTCGGACCAACAGGGCCAACAGGGCGTGCAGGCGCTGCTCGGCACTGCCCAGATGGCGGATGCGCAGCAACTGGAGCGTCCATTCATTCACCGCATCAAAGCCCTCGCCGGGCCGGGGCTCGCTGAGGCTGCGAAAGCAAAGCGGGGTCAGGGCCTCCACGCACACCCCTTCACTGCAGAGGCGATCGGTTCGCAGCTGATCTCCGGCCTGAAGGAACGCCAGGGTCATGCCCTCGGTCTCCTCACAGGGGCAATACACCCTGGCCACCCCATCGAGCACCTCCAGACAACTCCCCCCCGGGCGCAGGGTGGGATCAAGGAGCACCGTCTGGCCGGGGGGCATCCGCACGGCGGCAACGGCGTCATCA
>Ga0114971_10000844_pt1 | contig 20774 bp, 25 predicted proteins | sample M_140625_MF_Meta_FD_87320 | JGI IMG/M metagenome (GOLD analysis project Ga0114971, IMG submission 87320) | Freshwater microbial communities from Lake Montjoie, Canada to study carbon cycling - M_140625_MF_MetaG | ecosystem: Environmental > Aquatic > Freshwater > Lake | place: Lake Montjoie...
CGCCGAGGAATACTTGGAACGCCTTTCCGATGCCCGCTATGGCTTATGTCTCGCAGGATATGGCTACAAGTGTCATAGGGAGATTGAGTGTATGGCGATGGGCTGTGTACCCATTGTTGCAGCCGAAGTGGATATGGAGAACTATGCCGAGCCTCCCGAAGAGGGACTCCATTATCTCCGTGTGAAGGGTCCTCAGGATGTTCCAGGGCTCGTCGGCGATATCACGGCCGAGCGCTGGACAGTTATGTCGATAGCTTGTCGCGATTGGTGGTCGCGCAATGCCTCTGTAGAGGGTATGTGGGAACTCACGAAGCGGCAAATGGCCTAATGCCTGCGCACTATGATATTATAGGATGGATATACAAGCACTTTTACACGAACTTTTTCTAAAGGGTCCTGCAAACTGCTTTGATTCATTTGGCGAATACCAAAGGTCTATAAATCTTGAACCTCCGGCATCACCGAAAAGTGAAAATCGGTGAAATGGCTTAAAGATTTTCGGCGTCTATAATATAGAACCAAATGGTGAATTATAGTTGCGACATCTGCTCTAAAGTCTTCAAGCAGAAGGGGCATCTGGAAGTTCATAAGAACCGAAAACTGCCGTGTAAGAAGGATAATACTATAGAACAACTGGTTGAGAAGAAGGTGCAGGAGGCTCTGGCAAAAACGAATGCGACTGCGTTAAAAATTGAGCCCCTACAAAGTACTAACGCCATGTCCAACGAAATGGATTACACTAAAAAGACTGTTCCTGAACTAAAGGCGCTGTGTAAGGAACGCAAGATTAAGGGCATCAGTGGTAAGAGCAAGACTGACCTAATCGCTATGCTTGAACCACCGACAAATGTAGTTGTAAATACTACAGAGGCTGTTCCTACTAACAAGTTAAATGTCTTATCATTGTTTAGTGGATGTGGCGGTCTTGATTACGGATTTCATCAACGGGAAGAATTTGCTGTTATGAAATCATATGATTCTATGAAACATGCCGTTGAAACCTATAACTTAAACTTTACTCCCAAGGCACAACAATTTGATGTTAAAGATATATTGAAACCTGAATTTAATTTAGGATTTGCCCCAGATGTTATTATCGGAGGACCACCTTGCCAAGATTTCAGTGTCGCTGGAGATAAAACACTAGGAGATAGGGCAAATCTTACAGAAACCTACATAGATATTATTTGTAAATATAAGCCTTTATACTTTGTTATGGAAAATGTTCCAACTATTAGAACAATAGGTAAATCTGTTTATGATAAAATCATTAAGAAACTAAAGGATGCATCATACGGGCTTTCGGTAAATGTAATTTATATGCCTGATTATTGTATTCCGCAAGAAAGAAAACGCCTTGTTATTATCGGAAAACGAAATGGCGTTGATGGAATATTTGATACACCTTTAATTAAGGCAAAAAATCCAATTAACAGTATCCGTGCATATATCAAAAAGACCAATATTGATATCGGATTGAATGGTAAAGAGCATATTTACAGACATCCTCGTAACTATAGCAGACGTGGTGTGTACTCAATTGATGAGTTATACCCAACTGTTCGCGGATGTCTTCGCAAAATGTCACCCGCTTACGAATTTCACGAAGGTGATACCACAAAAACACGAGATTCTGTAATTTCTCCAGACTGGAATATGGTTGCTAGGATCCAAACATTTCCTCCATCTTTCAAATTTGCAAATAAAAATAATGCTATAATTATTGGAAACGCAGTTCCGCCTAAGTTCTCCGAAGTATTAGCAAGTATTATTGCGACTCACCACACAACTTCTTAAGCCTTTGAATTTCATCAGCCTGTAAGCGAATTCTATCAATCAGCCTACTTTTCTCTATTTCCTGCCATAGACTAGTATCAGAACGAACATCTTTTAGAATAAGGTCTGTAGATTTTACACGAAATTCAAACTTATATGTCGTTAATGTATTTATATCACGCAATGGGAACAATGAAACTTTTTGATGTGCTACAGTAGTAGTTTTGTTCAGTTTATAAGTCATTAATCCTTTTGATGAGAATTCTGCCAAAGAATTGTCAGTAAGTTTTAGTGCTTCTTTTGCACGTGGTGTATCTGCATCCTTAATCATACGAATGACAGATACATCAGTAAATACAACACAATCAAAGTAGATAATACCATCTATCTTTTTCCATATAAGCACCCACATATATGGGTGTTCAACAATCGTCGTATCATTCAATAGACTAGTTGTATCCTTATAGAGTTTTGTCGGGTTATTAATGAGTATATTTTGAATGCAGTTAAAGGCATAGCAGTCTTGACGAAGAATAAGTTCTGTCTTTTTTTCCTTGTAAAGAACAACTTTAGATTCATAGTAATGAGAGATGTCAGTAAGAGTAGCACATATATCATTTGGGGGCGGGTTAATAAATTTAGGATGACAATGTGCTTTCTCTGTATCAAATTTGATGCCTGTAGGAAAGCGGGTTTCCATACTACTAACTACAATATTATTACACATTGGTATTAGATATTTATTATCTTCTGAATAAATACCATATGCCATTGGCAACAAAGCATTAGCCACCTTTTCAGAACTTTGGTCTTTACTACAACAATTTGATGTATGTAGCCCATAAAGACTAATAACTGACATTTCTTCTGTTGGCGGAGTAAATGTTATAGAACCTACAACTGTATCAATTTTTGGAACAGTTGTAGATTTCTCTGCTGGATGGAACTTCTTGTTATCGCTCCGATGACCCTCCTTCTGACAAAGAGAACACTTCATTTTGATGCTCTCTTTGGTAGTTATATTGCTTGGACTTGGCAATTCCGTTTTACGGGGTTTCAATTTTTGTGTCGTCAGGTGCCCGTTTAAAATGCCCATCGGTCTAATACACTAAAAACGGCTCATTCTGATATACGGGAATACTGTAATATTCCGTATCACCGAATCCCTTGAGTATATCTTTTTGCTTTAGAATGATATCCTTGTAGGAATCCATTTTCAGGATTACGAATTCACTACACACTTTATCATAGAGTCCCTTGCATATATTGATTTCATTATCCTTGCACTTATTTTCTAGCCGCGCCGCGATATTCATAGGAAATCCGAAGAAACTGAAGGAAGACCCGATGGTTCCGTAATGAATCTTGCCGTAACCGATACCGGTGCGAACCTTGATGAACTCGCGGGTTGCCTGAATTAAGTCAAAGGCAAAATTGATGGCCAGAGATGCACAGAACTGCTCGGTATTGTATGTCCAATCGGTATTGAGGGCCATCACGAAGGAATCACCGACAGTCTCGTGCAAATAGATGAAGGGATAGTATTTGTTTCGAATGAGATCCGTGATTGCGGCGTGAAAGCGAATGGAGACGTCAATCAAGCTAACCGCACCTTTTTCGTGTAGGAGTTCCGTGGAGTGGACGAAATCCATCAGTATGATTACGGAGTTTGTCTTGTTCAACTTGAATGTCTTACTGGCCTCGGGTGTCTGGGTGTAGAAGAGTTTCTCGGTTTCATTGATGAAAAAAAAGTGAATGAGGAAATCGGAATCTCGCATTGGATTGTGGAATTCGGCTAGGTTGTCTATGATAGGGGAAACAAGAGTAAGGCGCTCAATGGATACTCGGACGTAGTGGGCATTTCGGTCAATGTCATATATAATGAGACTGCGCCTGTGGTGAAGATTCTTCAGTTTATTTTCGATGCGATTCCTTTCTATACCCTCAATCCGATTGAACATAGGGATATAGTATTTCTGGTGCAGCATAGACATAAATTCGCTCATAAGAATTCCGATGAATTGCCCGTTAAGAGTCTCAAAATTATACTTGAGTCTTTCAAGAAGAGGGTTGGTCGCATTCAGAATAAGGCCTTCCTTGTTGCAGAGAATACGATAGGTTGGTTTATTATGGTTTGCATTATGTTTTACAATTAAGTTTGAGCCACAGGACCCCATCTTAGTTAGAGTCCAGGTATTATATTTAGGTCTATTTGATTACTTATACATTTCATTGTAGCGCTTTACAAACTCCTCGTGTTCCTTTGAGGTGCGTTCTTCCAGATGTTGCCGGTGTTTCTTATATACCTCGGTCTCTAAGGAAGCAATACAGTCGCAGATGGATAGCCTATTTTCCTTGGTGACTTCATTGAGAATTCTGTATTTGAGCTCAATGATAGCGGTTGGAAAGAAACAGACGTTGCCTCCGATTTCCTCGTCGTGGGAATATTCGGATGTATCCTGGAGCGTTTTCTTTTCGTAGATTTCAACGTGGTAGAGTCCTTCCTCTGTATAGAGGAGGCGCTCAATCGGCATGACAGTATCTTCAATGTAGAAATACCCGTTAAATAGGATTGTATCTGGCGTGAAGGATTTCATTTCCATTATATAGGGTTTTATAATGTGGGCAGGGTGTTCCCAGTCAAAACTGATGGATTCCATTTAGATATAAAGACGTTTAGGGCTTTATATCTAAAATGAGGGTGGATGAAGATGTTCTACAATATATTCTGAGGGCACAATCATTCAATGAATCCGATATGGCCTTTATTATGCATTTAATGTTCAAGGATATCTATAGAACGGACTCCAAGGGTCAGTGGTATTCAAAGAGCAGCACGTGGATTCTAAGAGATATCTTTGATATTAGGGATTTGATTGGATCTGCAGTTTGTAATACGGCGGTTTCGTGTGTGAATGCTATAAAAAATAGTCCACATTTATATAAAGTAGAGGGATTTAATACCTTTGATACGATGACAATTGTGCGATCTGTGCATACGAAGGTATTTGTTGATCGTGTGATGGAAGAGGCGGCTGGGTTGTTTATTGGAGATATATAATTATTTGGTTAATGTAATATACTGATATAATAATTGGCCTAAAGTATTTTTATGTATTATATATAGATGGCTAGAAAGTGTAGCGTAAGTTTTGAATCTAAATATGCATTATTGAATGATACCCAGATAGATATTAATGAATATATATCTGGTAACCATGATGATAAAAAATTTGTATGCATTCCCAGTGGCCATGAGTTGATTCGTGTTATTGGATCTACTAAACGTCGTCCACATTTTCGCCATAAGCATGATTGTGATGTAGGAGGATCTCCAATGACACTTTGGCATTCAGAATGGCAAAGTAATTTTCCAATAACTGAAAGAGTATTTCCTCGTGTTAATGGTCAATTTAAGGAAAGAAGGGCGGATATTCTATTACCTGAATATAATCACGTAATTGAAATTCAGCATAGTAAGATGGAGGCAGAAGAAGTAAAACAACGCATTAATGATTATGCTAAACATAATCATGAGGTTAAGTGGATTATTCATGGACAAGATAGTATAGAGATTAAGATTTTTGGAGAAAATCGACGTATTTTACAATTTAATAAAAATACATGGCTCTATGAAAATTTTAAATTGGCAAAGACTGTATACTATGATATTAATGGGTTCATTTATAAGATTGATCCAAACTCAGTAAAACAAGATCAAGTAGATGTTCTTGAACCAAAACTAAAATCCGAATTTATTCATTCATTGAAGAATAATAATAGTATATGGGAGGATAGTGAGCCACCACAATGTTTTTTATATGTTAAACAACAAGGTGCCGGTAGTGGTAAAACTTATGGTATAATGCAATTTATTGATTCTGATCCTCTAGTATCAAATTATAAGTACATTATATTTATAACAAAACAACATTCTGCTGTAAAGGTTATGTATAATGAGTTTATCGAACAGTTAGATAAAGGTTCCTTAAAAAATATTGAAATTATAAATAAGGACATAAGTAGAGATCATAAAAAGAAAATTGCTCATTATATTAATAAATTGACTAATATAGAAGTTAAAGCCATATTTGCGACAGTTGATAGTTTTACTAATGCCTTAGCACACGCACCTGCAAATGCTATAGATGAATATGCTGGAATAGTTAAGTCAATTGTAAACGGTACAGTTAATACAAGTAGAACAGGTATAATGGCATATGCAGGTGTTAACCCAATTCTTAATAAGGAGACATTAATAATTATTGATGAAACACAGGATTTAACAGAATCTTATGGAGAAGCATTTTTACAAATTGTAAAGTTAAAGTATACAAATTTATGTGTAGTAGGTGATCGTTTACAAAGTTTATCTAATAAAGATAATGCATTAACATTATTACATCAAGCTGAGTTATCTAAACTAAAAGTAATAAGAAGTTCTGCTAGTAATCTAGTACGACGATTTTCGAATCCAGTGTTAATAGATTTTGTTAATTCCATGATACCATTTAGTGATTATGGTCTTCCTGAAATGACTCCACATCAAATAACATCTAGAGATGAGTCTGGATTAACTGTATTTAAATCTAAAACTGTATATGCGGATGCTTCTACAGATGATATGAATGTTATAGAGGCGGTTTCAGAAATAATGATTTTATTTAAAAAAGAAGTTGAAGAAAATAAACGTATACCTGAGGATTTCCTATTTGTTACACCATTTACCGCAAAGAATCCATTAATGAATGCACTTCAGATTGCTATTAATATCTTTTGGAAAGATACTATGAGTAAAAATGAGGACTATATAATCAATATTAAAAATAAAAATGACTATTGGAGAGAAATAGATATAAATAATTATACAAGATATGCAATTTTTCATAAATCAGAAGAAACCGGTAGTATAAATACTGATGAATCAATACATGCTACCCGAATGGTATCAATTCATTCATCTAAGGGTGATGGTAGACCAGTTGTATTTGCTATCGGTATTAATCAAGAGGCTCTTAGAAGATTTAGTCAGATATCAAATAATCTTATCTATAACTCACTATTACATGTTGCAATAACTCGTCAAAAAGAAAAATTATATTTTAGATTAGAAGCAAATGGCGATGATATTCATAATAGAATAATGAATGCAGGTATTTCTAATATATTATATACGCATACAAGTGAATTTAATTTTATTAAGAATAAAGTAAAACAGTCTGATATCTCTCTTGATATATGTAATTCTCCAGATGCTTTTGATAGTATCTATGAAAATATTATAGTTACTAACCCACCACCAAAATTAGAAGACGAAAAAGAAAATAAAATGCTTATTGATATGGGAGATCATAATGTGAGATTCGCATCTATTGCATTTAATGTCTGGATACATTGTTGTAATAATGAAATTAGAACGAAAAATAATACAAAAAGACAATTCTATGCAATACTAAAGGAATTAACAAGATCCAAAATTCAATCAGTATCATCATGTAAGGACTATATAGAATTATTAACTAAAAATTGCAATAATGATACTATACAAAAAGTAATACCTATCATTCAATACTCATCATTAACAGATAAACATGATTACAATAAATATTATAGTATTATCAATTCCATAATAAATCATATTGTAAAGAAAATTAATATTCTTGATAAAAAAGAGATAGATTATTTTTGCCCAATCGAATGTGTAGTACTTTTCTATATGATAGAATGTACACAAAATGGTAAATGGCAATCTATAACTATAGATAACATATATAATATTATTGATACATATAGCAGGGTATTTACTAATTCAAGAGGTCATGAGAATTGTGAATGCAATAGGCTTTTTTCTAATAATAAATCAATACTTAATGAAAATGAAAAGAAATACCAGGAATATCTCAAGAATCATTATAATAGACTTACCCATATTACAATACTTCTAGATGCATTTAATAATAAGCATCCAAATGTAAACTGGTTATATTCTCATAAGGTAGATTTTGGAGGTGGAATTGACACAAAAAGTGAGGATTTTTCATTATATAATAGTTATAGGATGATTGGCTACGATAATATAAATGTCTATATAATAAATATCAAGTCTCAGTTTAATAAACTTAATTTCAATGAGTTTTTAATAAATAGTATAATAGATACATATATTGCATCTAATACAGAAAAAGAATCTGAAAATTATAAGAGATTTAATGGCAAGAATATTATGTCATGTGTAATATCTATGAATAATGAGGGTATTTATACAGTAAATTGGTCGGATGTGATTAAAAAAGAAAAGGAACTAATAAAAACAATTATATTTAATGTAATGAAGAATAAATTTATTAATAATCATAGTCAGTATTATAATACATTTTTAAGTATTATAGAATCTAATGTAGAACGCTCAGCTGAGAATATTATAGAAATATGTAGTAATAAGTCAAATAAGTTTAAGCATCTTCCAGAATATATAAAAAGAGCATGGACTATAATATCAAGTAACATAGACGACTGTGATGATAAAGATGAGATGAATATGGTTATTAAAAAATATAGCGATGAAAAGATATTTATTAGACTATTCGATAAACAATTAAATAGTTCTCTTAAAAAATTTTTATGTAAAGAAGACTGAGATTTCATTGACCCCTATCAGCCTTTGCCGCCTCCATTGACTCTCGTAAATCGCGAATCATCGTTTCCAGTCTATATAACTCTTGCAAGGCCGCAGGTTCGCGTAGAGTCTTCATTTTCATCTTGGCTTGAATGAGATTCTTGATATCGGTCGCACTATAGAAACGGAAATGCTCCGCTATATCACGCAGAACAAGTTTCATATCAAGTATTTTTCCGTAAAGGGTATCTTCTGTAGCCATTCTATATAATATATGTATTTTACTCTTAGATAATGTATATCATTTTTTATAATGTGTAAAAATTGAACGCCTTTACCCCACTTATATATACATACAAAAAAATGAGTGAGCGTATTCTATTCCTTGACACAGAGACCACCGGCCTTCCTAAGAACCGTAACTCCAATGGCCTTGAGGTGAAGGATAACTGGCCCGATATCGTCTCCATTGCATGGGTTATTTACGAGGATGGCTACTTCCAGACGACCAAGTACTGCCTGATTAAGCCAGATGGATGGCAGATTCCCGAGGAGTCCATTAAGATCCACGGAATCACGTACGACTATGCAATGGAGCACGGCAACGACTTGAAAGAGATCTTAACCGTGCTCAGCAAGGATCTTCTAACCTGCGACACGGTCAGCGCTCACAACCTGGAATTTGACAAGAATGTCATCTTCAATGCGTATAAGTGGCGGCTCAATACAAACCCGTGGCCTTTCTGGCCAAAGCAGGAATTCTGCACGATGAATGCATCGGAGAATGAGGTCAAGATTCCGAGCAAGTATCCGAAGCCTGGTCGCCTTTACAAGTCTCCTAGTATGACGGAGCTTTACAAGGCGACCTTCGGTAAGAACCCGCCCGATGACCTGCACAACTCCAAGCGGGATGTGGAGACTTTGTGCGAGATTTATGCGAAGCGTTGGTTAAAAATTGAATAGTATCAAAGCTGAACATTTTGTAGAATGTCTAGCTTGTATACAGTGTGCCTTGATCTGGAGAATCTGAATTCAATTGCTGATATGGATACTAGTCTAACTACAAGTCTTCCTGACGAGGAGGACTTTATGGATTACTATATCCGAATGGAAGAGCTCCTACAGATTGAGCGTGATATTCTTCAGGCGACTCTGAAGGCTGAGGAGGAAGAACATGAGATTGCATATTATGCGAAGATGTTTGAGGAGAATGAACTAAGTAAAAGTTAATTTAAAAGAATATCAGGCGAAATATGAATGGGTAGCACTTCAATCCTGGGCTTCTCGGAATAAATAAAGGGTACGGCCTGGGGCTTATTGTAGCCGTATTTTTTCACTGCATCCGCGATTTCCTTCTCCGATGGATAATGCTTAAACACCTGGAGGGTTCTATGAGCCGTCATACACGACGTTGACATAATAACCGCGTGGAAATGTTTGAATACTTTTACCTTCTGGCACATTCTATCTAGACTTAGAAACTTCTTTTTAGATAACGCGTATAATTCTGTAATAAATGGTCTGGTCAATTCCTTCGGTACAATCAACATTATAATCTAAGTCGTGCAGAGTTCTCTTATAGATTTCTATGGAATAGTTGTATTGCTTTGCATTTACTCTATGAATCATAATGACAGGCTGCGGAAGAATAAAATCCTTCTCGTACTCGTCCAGTTCGGTCCCAGTGAGTTCGGTTCGGTCAATGATGCGATAAGAACCCTTGAACCGAATGTGACCTTCTTCTCCGAAGCTATAGGGAATGTAAAACGAAATAAGAGTATAGATTGTAGGAATCGGCTTACCGATTCCAATAAACTCAATGCTATCGGCCATTCTTCTAGGAAGAAGAAAACAATATTTAGACCTCCTAGATAGAGATGTCTGAACCGCCAGGGATCATTCGTTACAGAGTTCCTAAGTCGCGACTAAACAATGTGAATCGCACGAATGTGAATGAGTATGGCTTGAAGATTCCATCGAAGAAATCTGAGAACTATGAACCGCCTATGAATGAGACGGCAAATTTATTCAATACTTCTACAGGATATAATTACAAAAAGGAAGCCAGAGCCAAGAGAAATATGACTTGGGCGAAGTATCAGGCGAATCGTTCTGCGGCTGCAAAAAGAAATAAGCCTAAGAATGGAAATACAAAGAAGAATAATACAATCAAAACTCTTTTTGGAGGTAGACGTTGTATGACTAGAAAAAATAAGAAGTAAATAATAAAGAATAATTAATATTAAATCCATGAATGATAAAACATGAATGGATTTAATTTGAAAAAAGGTTGCGCGTCTAAACGCTTTGTTAAAAACCACTCTAGAACGGAGAAGCATGAACATCAGTATCCAGGATATGCAGAATGCGGCGAGTTCTATGCCGATACAGATTTCCTCGGAGATTGGGAATGTCATTGAAATCAATGATATGAACGACGACCTCGGTCTCAATATGCTTGCCAATCAGTCGAAGAGTATAGGCCAGTCCAATAATCAGCAGAGTTTCGGTTCCTCTCCGATTCGTCTTTCGGCGGCGGATCAGGGTGCCCAGTCCATTCAGTTTGATAGCCTTGAGCCGATTGAATTAAACGCATTTGGTTCCGATTCTTCGATTCCGGCATTTGGATCTAATTCTAACTCAGGCCTACCTGAGATAAGCATCACGAAGGAGCAGAGTCCCTACAACAATATGCAGTCATCCACATCTGGACCGAGCATTTCCTTGACACCGGCTCCTCCGAGAGACTTTGAGGCTGAGAGACAGGAGAAGACGGAGTATTTGAATAAGCTCCAGCGTCTTGAGTCGAAGGGATATCCTGTTAGTAAGCGTTTCACGATGGACAACTCCCTCGATGAAATCAAGGGTGAATTCACGCGCCTTGTGGATGCTCGTAACTTGGAGGGTTCCTTGCGTTTCCAGCGTCAGATGTTGATGGGTGCTATCACGGGTATGGAGTGGATGAATAATAAGTTTGACCCCTTTGACATTAAGTTAGACGGATGGTCTGAGTCGGTTCACACGAATGTGGAGGATTTCGATGAAATTTTCGAGGAACTCTATGACAAGTACAAGGACCGTGGTAAGATGTCACCTGAGATGCGCTTAATGATGGCGGTTGCAGGAAGTGGATTTATGTGCCACGTAAGCAATTCCTTTTTCAGACAGAAGATGCCGTCAATGGACGATGTCCTCCGTGGAAACCCGATGCTCGCCAAGCAGATGGCGCAGGCGGCGGCGGCTCAGGCAGGTCCAGGGTTCGGCAACTTTATGGGAATGGCGATGGGAATGAATGGCAATGAGGTTCCTCCGTCGGCGGCGGCGATGGATCCTGCGGGGCCTACGGGGGCGTTCTTCGGAAATAATGCTAGATCGCCACCCAACCCGTCACCGGCGGCGGCTGCCGTGGTAAATTCAGGACCTCGTCGTGAGATGAAGGGGCCTTCAGGTGTGGATGATATCTTGAAGACTTTCGAGGAAGTCCGTCGTGCTGAGATGGAGTCCATTGGTCGTATGCCTCCGCCGATGAACAACGCCCCACAGACGCAGCCGGCGATGGTGGCGGTTTCTGAGTTACAGAGTGTCGCGAGTGACGATTATGCGGCCAGTCAGGCGGAGTCGACACGGTCAGGTCGCCCTGGTGGTCGTCGTGGGCGTAGACCTGCACCGGTGGGGGCCACCTTAGCGATGGATGTGTAAAATACGGGAATATTATTTTTTTTATAAAGTAGAATGATTACCACAACAGAAGGTAATGGTAGATTAGGAAATCAAATTATAAGAAATTTAGCAGTTAGTTTCATAGCAGAAAAATATAATTTACAAGTTAACTATTGCAATAATGATTTAATTTCTAAATTAGGGATTGATTTATTTAGCGGAAGCAATGTTTATAAAGATGAAATAGTATTGAATGATGAAAGTTATTATGATATACATAATTCTGCTAATTTAAATTACACTTTTGACCCAAATCGCCCTTATTTTCAGACTAAGTATATAATGGATTTAATATATAATCATATACATACTGAAAAAGTAAAATTAAATATTATAGAAAAGAATCCATATAAAGAAAGATATAATACAAATAATGATTTGTATGTTCATATTCGTTTAACAGATGCTGAAAGATGGAGTCCTGGTATTGATTATTATTTAAACACAATTAAGAAGATTATGTTTAATCACTTATATATATCAACAGATGATTCAAAACACTCTTTTATAAAAACAATATTAGAATTATATCCAGAAGCTGGATTAATTGAGTATGATGAAATAAATACCTTACAATTTGCGAGTACGTGTAAAAATATCATATTATCAAACGGTTCATTTTCTGCTATAATAGGATATTTATCATTTTTTTCTTATATATATTATCCAGAAGAAAAACAGGATAAGATATGGCACGGTGATATGTTTTCCATACCATCTTGGAATAAAATAGCTTTTTAATAATGCGTTTAAAAAGTTTAATTAACATCTATAGAATAGTATATGTTAATTGGCCTTGAAGAAATTAATAAAGTCCTCGTATCGAATAATATAAAGATAAGTGGCAGTTTTCACATAGGTGCACATGATTGTGAAGAATTATCATTTTATAATGAGTTAGGAATACAAAAAGAAGATATTGTATGGATTGATGCAATCCCTTTAAAAGTGAATGAAGCAATCAATAGAGGAATACCAAATGTATATAACGCTGTAGTAACAGATAAAGATGATGAGGATATTTTATTTAATATTTCAAATAATGGACAGTCATCAAGTGTATTAGAAATGGGTACTCATTTACAAGAACACCCCGGTATTGTATATGTAGATACAATTAAACAAAAAAGTATTACGATTGATACTTTTTTTCAAAGAAATAAGATTGATGCATCTAAATATAATTTTTGGAATTTTGATATTCAAGGGGCAGAATTAATGGCATTAAAGGGTGCGACTCAATCTATAAAATACGCAAAGGCATTATATCTGGAAGTGAATGAAAGAGAATTGTATAAAGGGTGCGGTCTAATTTCTGAGATTGATGCATATTTATCGCAATATAATTTTAAAAGAGTATTGACAAAAATGACACATTACGGATGGGGTGATGCTTTATATATTTTAGAATAACTATCATTAATTACTTTGGATTTTGCGCAGTTTTTTAATGGCTGCGCCTGCAAAAGTGCAGTTTTTGCGAACTTTTTTCTAAAAAGTTCAGCCATAAACAATAATTCCCTTCTTCGTCTGGATACACCCTGTGAGCCAGCCAAAGCGGTCCTGTTCCCCAGCAAAGATCCAGTAACCAAACGTTTTAAGATACTCGTGGTTTTCGTAGATATTCTTACCAGCATCATCAACTAACACTGTATTCGCGAGTCCAATAATTTCATTGACTTCATCCCTACGAGGTTCTACGTTTAGAAAGATCTCTTCATCATTCGCATCGGGCAAATCAGATGCATCAATAGCCTTGAGTAGAAAGACCATTCTATCAAGGTCTGAATCAGCCATTTTGGATACTCACATACTTAAGCCAATGATAGTCAAATTTTATTATTCACTCAAAAATTTGAAACATATCCTATTGACTTACTAAGTAAGTCAATAAGAATGTTACCTGAACTTCCTAAGCAATGGCTTTACGGTGAGAAGCTTTCCTTCTCCGAGAGCAATCACGTGGAATTCAAGGAGGTCGCTGTCTTCTCTGGCCTCTTCAAGAACAAGTCAACCCAGTCATCAGGTCTCCCAAAATACCGTGATACTCTAATTGCCTTCTTGAACAGTGGTGGAGGGAGTCTCTTTATGGGAATTCGCAATGATGGAACAATTCTGGGAGTCAATGATATCACAGATGAGATGTTTGATAAGCTGAATCTCTGGGTTGATTCTACCTTCAATATTCTTGTGCATAAGGATGGGCGGCCACTCGATCCATCTAAGACGCGCATTACGGTGGCGACCTTTCCTGTGGAAAATGCCCCAACAAAGAGTCACGTAGTTCTCATTGAGGCCGCTTTCAAAGGTGAGCTAAATGATATTATGACGCGAGGGGGTACCATTGTTTATCGCCTGAATGCGAGCAATTACAAGATTTCATCAGAGCCGATTTACAGAAAGAGGGATGTTCAGGGGATGATTCACGCCATTCAAGCGCAAATGCAGTCAGTAATCAATGATAAACACAAGGCACTCAAACTTCTGGAAGAGAAGCATAGGAATGAAATGGAAGCTGCAATCAGGGCTGAAAAAGAGCGTAGTGAGGAGCAGATGCGCCTTGTGATGGCTCAGGTGAGCGAAAGCCTGTATACGATTTATAGACCCTTTAAGAAGACTCTATCTGAGCGTATAAGCAATTATTTATTAAGACGATAAGTTACTTCATCCATAGATTACGTATAACCTTCTGGTACTTATCGTGGATGGTTGAGGTCGTATTCGCTAAAGCAATTGGCTTTGCGGCAGCGGCCTTGATTTTTTCAGATTTGTCGGATAAACTCTTCAGGATAACTTGCTCCTCTGGAGTTAATCCTACGCTCTGAGCGGCCTTCTGTAATGTATCCGATTTACCGAAAATAAAGAAACTACTATTTTCATTGAATAAATAGCCAATACAGAGAATCATTAATAAGGATAACCAGGCGGCGGTGACTAAATTACGCGTGGCAACAAAGAAAATCACGAAGATAATGAGTCGTCGGAACCAGGGTTGATTTAAGAATTGCTCCTGACCTCTTGAAATTTCCATAGGCAAGAAACGACCTCCGATGTTTAATAGAAAGATCGCCGCTGCAAGTGTATACGGAGAACTGGCTATTTGTGTCATCTTTGCTTCAAAGGGACCCGACGGGGCTGTCGTTGATGGTGTAGGGCCGCCAAAGCTCATCTATAGAAGCACTTTTAAAAAAGTGCGCAAAATCTGGACTTTTGCAGGCGCAGCCATCAAAAAAGTCCCTAGAGTTGCATCATATTCACGACATACATCAATACAGCGAGGGCCGTCATTGCACCAACACGAGGGCACCATTCCGCACCTATCCATATGGTAAGAAGAAGAGCCATTCTCCAGACAGGTGAATCCCATAAGGCTACCATTGTTGAAGGGTAGGGTGTCCGGAGAGAAAGTCCTTCAAATATATTCCATCCAAGGAGCACAAGTGTTATAATTATTCGTGAACCTGCATCTATTCCACTTATTGGTGTAAGTGCCTCCCACTCCATCTTACTTTATAAAAATGTTTATTATTTGTTTGAGCTGCTGCTATTAAACTGATCGAACAATGATGAACTTGAGCCATGAGATGATGTAGATGTACCATTTGATGTTGAACCAGTTGAATTTAATGAGGTCGTACGAGTATTCTCATCTTCTACAACACGAGTTACAACGCGGTCTGAAGATATGGCGATTGGGCTTTCACCTAAGATTTTCTCAACAAACCACCTATGAGGATTTGATATAATCTTTGTTGACGATGACATCGTATCATCTGTAGAATCAACAAATCCCTCATCCATATCGATTTTCTGAAGCCTGGTGAATACGATTAAACAGACAACGGCGGCAAGCATACCAGTCGCCCAGTCAAATGTAGATGCTAAAATCAACGGTAGAATAAATAATAGTAGCATTCCAGGAGTATTATCTAGAAATTCAAGGGACTTCCGGGGGGCTATTTCTGTAAAGGCACCTATGACAAGAAGTATCACAACTGTAAGAATTGTAACAGGGAATTGAAGAATCTCGTGTGTATTTGAAATCCAGGATTCAAGACTCATGTCAACCTGTGGAACATTGGCCTTTACCATCTGATAGATAAATGGATATTTGTCCATAGAAAAGACATTGTTCAAGGTAGAGAAGTGGGGATGGAGTATGCTTCCTTACAGGATGCATTCCCCAGTGTAGGGGTTAAAAAGAAAAGAGAACAAAAGGAGGGCTTTCAAGCGTATGAAATGCCTCCAACCGATGCCGACCGCCCGGCTGTAAAGAGAATGTTGGAGATTCCTCCGTTGGCTAGATCAGATCCTGAAGAAGAAGGATTTACCGATGAGGCTACCAGCTTCCAGAAGAGAATGACTGTAAATAATTCACTTCCGAAGCCACCTTCAACGAATACAATGAAAAAGGATACACCGGCATTTTTTGGTGCAGAGGGCTTTACCAATCCGAATGAGGATACGATGGCATCTTTCAGTGGCCACGTCGACCATCCGAATGGCTATATGTTAGATACAGATTTCACGAAGTCGTTTGACCAACCTGGCCTTGGAAGGGCCAATGGTGTCAGCCTCCCAGTTCCTGAACTCCGGCAACGCTGGAAGCCGCTTTCTGCAGATAGGGTGGATACCTCCTTTACAGATTCTAATAGCGGCAAAGGTAGCCAATTCAGTGGCTTTGATATAAGTGATATGACGGCAATGAAGACAAAACTAGATGCCTTAATGGCTCGTTTAGATGACCTAGAGCACAGAGCGGAGGGAGCCAATCCTCAACTGGAGATGCTTTCATTCATTATGACAGGACTATTTTTGATGTTTGTCCTGGATATCTCGGTGCGTAAATCCAGTGGGATGAGACTAATGAATGTAAGATAAACAAAGATACATTTAACCATTTAGAGAAGCCATCATAATATTTATATTATAATGACTGCTGAACTCTCTGAGCTTGCTAAGATATACGGAGTAGATAAGTTGACAGGGCATTCATATATACCCGAGTATGATGTTCTCTTAAATCACTTGCGTAATAAACATGTCAATATGCTTGAGATTGGAATTGGAAATATGGAATTAATGAAACCACTTGTTGGAGATCATTATAAACCTGGTGCAAGCTTGAGGATGTGGAGAGATTACTTTCCATCTGGAGAAATTTTTGGATGTGATATTGTCCCTGAAGTCATATTTACAGAAGAGCGAATTAAGACATTTTTGGTTGATCAAAGCAATTCCGTGTCTCTCTTGCAACTAATGATGACCATCAAGGGAGTATCAAATGTGACTGAATATGATATTATCCTTGATGATGGTTCCCATATTGAAGAGCATATGCGTCTTTCATTCAAGACACTCTGGCCATATCTTAAAAAAGACGGAATCTATATCATTGAAGATATTCAAAGCCCAATAGTTGAACGCTTTGAAACGATGGCCAAGGATTTAGGCTTTCAAGATGCAGAATGTATAAAGGTTCATAGGGGGACTTATTACTGGGATAATTTTGTTGCATTCAGAAAGAATTAATTAACACGTGTGTTCCAGCTAACACGTGTGTTCCTCTAAACATTCATTGCAATATAGTGTCTCACACTTTTCACATGATTTCATTGATTCACTAGTACATTCTTCGCAATGTGCTTCACCGCATTCATCACACATATTGAAATCCTCTTCGTGGATAGCTACATCATTTTCGCACAAATCGCAATTGGTATACTTCCGCGCACATCCCCACTGGGTATAGGTGCCACATAGGTATCCATCCACTGTATCGGTTCCGCAATTGCAATCATCGCATACAGGGCGCTTACAACGGGCACATTCGTTTACAGCCAGTTCAGTGCAAGAATCACACTTGACTTCAGACATTTGTTATACTATATTTTATATACTATAACAATTCAAATTTTAGGCATTGATATAAAGAATTCCATTCTTTCTAATCAATGGAGACTACCAAGATTATTCATATATATTACGATCACGGAAATGAGATTGCAGAGGTTTTAGCATTTATGTATAAACCGATTCTCATTTCTCTTATAAAAATAATAAATGAATTATATCCTGCAATTCAAATTGTCTTAAAGGTAAATCCAAATGATTTGAATAATATACAAGAAGGGGATACCTTATTATGGGTAGGTTCAATCAAGATTCCAGATTTTGATCTTTTAAAAAAGAAACATATTTATACGATTCATTATAATAGCGAACCATATGTTAAATATGTAAATAGCAATGAAATATGGACATATTCAAGATATATGTATGCGAGTTATAGAAAAATACAAAATCAAATTATAAAATTTGTTCCCATTCTTTTTGAAGAAAATGTGCCATCTGTACCCTATAATATAAGAAATGAACCTATGAAATTAATATTCATAGGATCCTTACAATTTAGAGAAAATAAATATAGAACACTCCCTGATACTCTAAAAAAGAATCTAATTATTATACAAAATATATGGAATGATACTGATTATAATAGATTCATATCTGATAAAGCAAATATATTCTTAAATTTAAACAAGGAAGGAACTGCCGCATTGCCATCTGTAAGAATTAATAAACTATTAAGTCATAAATGTATTATAATATCAGAACATACCAATACAATTGACGATGAATTATATAAAGATCTTATTTATTTCTGTAAAATAAAAGAAATAGGATCTATATTGAATGAATTCATGCAAAAAACACCTGATGAACTCCAAGATATATCGGATCGCAGATATAAGATATTCTGTGAACGATTTAATTCTAAGAATCTATTGAATTTAATTATTGAAAACTAAATTGACCGAATAAACTCCCACTGCAAATCCTTGCAAATCTTCTCCCAAATCTTATCTTGGGCATATAACTTGTCGCGATTCTTCAGTAAAGGGAAACAATGCAAGAAATCATCGAGCTCTAAGAGTTCACATAGTTTATACAAGACATAGGAATACGATAAGAAATTGGATCTATCTGCAGGACAATGTTTCTGGAAAGACGGCTGAATCTCCTTGAATAGGTAGCGCAATTTCTCCTCCGTCTCACGATCCATTACGGGTGCCGTATGACCATTGAGACGACTTAAGATATGAGGCACATGTTCATAAAAAGAATTATACTTGAGCTTCTTGAGAATCTCGCGTATCTTACTGCGATTGAGTGACGATGGCTGAATACGCTCCTTCTTAATCTGACCCTGAATGTTCTCAAAGACCTCCTCTGGAATCTCCGTGCTCTCCTTGGCCTGGAATTGCGCCAACCATTCATTGAAGTGATTGATACGCTTGTATGCATAATATGACACTTCACGTGGAGGATCCTTGTAACTTGGCTTATCCGAATCCATCAAAATGAGTTTATGGAATCCACACTCGGGGCAGGATACCGTTGCGTCATTCACTGATATCTTCATATCCTCTCCACACGCATCACATACAAAGGATGTATCATTGAGAGCGTTGTTAGACGGGCGATTGTAGAGGGGATCCATTTTCTGTAGATATTGGTCTAGCAGCGCATCACGACGTAGATTATCTCCCTTGACCTCTTTATGACTATGGTTATTTGAATGCCCAGAAGTCTTGGAACCGCTGGAATCCTGTTTTGACGCATTTTCTAGGGCCTCGAAAACACTCCCGGGTCTCGCGCGATCTCCAACAGAAATCACATTATCGGCCCCGCGATGGATTCTATCCTGGATATCATAATACTGAAATAACAGATCACCTGTCTGCAAATAATAATCGTAAATTGCACCCTTCTCATCGGTAGAATCAATCTTCTTCTTGACTCCACGAAGTTCTTGTTCTATCCGGTATCTCTCAATATCACTGGATTCTTTCTGGAAGTTGCTGGTCAGCGTGGAGAATTGCCCCTTCCACACATTCATCTGCTCTCCCACGTCCTTGGCTTTCGTTAAGTAATGAGTATGAACGGTGTCTAGCGTTGTTCTAGCCTCTGGATTGGATCTCTTAGAAGGGCGAATTTGAAAAAACGGGTCCGTCATACTAGGCTAATAAAGGGTTGTCTTGATTTCCTTTAGCCCTGAGACTAAGAGTAAAATGAATTGCGTTGAAAATATTTCAAAAGGGCTCTCCGGGTGAATTCCAAAAAAATCTTCACGGTCCAAAATTTTTTTCTCTGGAGAAGGTATAATCAGATGACAGGAGGTGGGTTGATGCAATTGGTCGCCTATGGTGCGCAAGACGTATATCTCACGGGAAATCCCCAGATCACATTCTTCAAGGTCGTGTACCGCCGCCACACGAACTTCGCGATGGAGTCGATTGAGAACCCTTTCAACGGCTCACCTGGCTTTGGCCGCAAGGTTACGTGCACGATCCAGCGCAATGGCGACTTGATCCACCGCATCTACCTCCAGGCCACGCTCCCCAAGGTTACGCTCCTCTCCACGGACGGCTCTGGTGCCCAGTTCCGCTGGCTCAACTGGGTCGGCCACAACTTGGTCAAGAACGTCGAGCTCGAGATCGGTGGTCAGCGCATCGACAAGCACTACGGAGACTGGCTCCAGATCTGGAACGAGCTCACGCAGGAGCCTGGCAAGCAGGCCGGCTATGCCAAGATGGTTGGCAATGTCCCCCAGCTCGTCAATCTCCTCGTCCAGGGCGGAGAGGACTGCGACGATGAC
>Ga0114971_10000849_pt1 | contig 20730 bp, 16 predicted proteins | sample M_140625_MF_Meta_FD_87320 | JGI IMG/M metagenome (GOLD analysis project Ga0114971, IMG submission 87320) | Freshwater microbial communities from Lake Montjoie, Canada to study carbon cycling - M_140625_MF_MetaG | ecosystem: Environmental > Aquatic > Freshwater > Lake | place: Lake Montjoie...
GTTTATCATATTGTAGTAAATTATTTTTCATCTAGAACTATAAATGTCGTATTTGTATCTGGACTAAAAAGAGTGTTTAATATAAACCGTTTGGCATCAATATAAAATGACCTTGACAAAATAGGAACTGTGTAATAAAAAGTTTTTATTATACACAGCAAAATTGTAATATATAATGGCAATACAAATTTTCTAGTATGGTCTTTAACAATAATATCTCTGAATTTTTCATTATAAATTGAAAATTCAGCTTTAATATTTTCATTCTTGTTTATATATTTTACTTTATATCCATATGTTGTGTTATTATCTATTATATAAACAAATTTTTTAAAACTCTTTTTATTCAAATGTAAATAATGTTGTAATTTAGATATTAAACTATATTCATTATCTGTGAAAATATCAACATCAATATCACTTTTACCAGGTATATAATCTGAGCGCTGAATACTACCAAAATAAAGCAGTTTTGTATCTAAATATTCGCTCAAATTATGAAAAAATTTTTTAGTATTTGGTGAAAAGTCATTTTTTGTAGTTTCCATTATAATATCTTAACATAGTAAGAGAAAAGTTTTATCCCCAGATTTTTACTTTATTCTATTATACCTTTATTCTATTATACTTTTATTCTATTATACTTTTATTCTATTATACTTTTATTCTCATGTTTTAATCTCTTCATTTAAAAAATTATGAAGTAATACATCTTTATTCATGTTAGTTACTTCACCAGCTAACATTGCCGCTTCAAATGTTTTTCTTAAAATATCATTTGGAGCAGTACTGCCAACCTTAATGATTCCATGCTGTCTTAAATATTTTCGAACATCTGTTATACTAGTTTTTTTTAACTCTTTCTGAGCTTCTATAACATTTTTTCTTGTTTGTTTATCTTTTAATAAAACACCAACACGTCTCATTTTATCACATCGCCCTAATGTAAACTTTCTACGAATTGTCTTCTTAATATATTTTTTTAACTCTGGAGCCTTATTTTCTATTAAAGGTACATCTTCTAAAATTTCTTGTATTTTTAAGGGTGTATCTGAATCAAATGGTGGCAATTCTTCTATTATAGAACCAATTTGTGATATTGGACCTAATATATCTAAATTCTTAGCCAGTGCTTGAACCTCGGGTTTATGACCATTTTCCTGTTCTTGTATTCTTCTTAATTTATTTTTTATTTCTTCAAGTCGTTGTTCTCTAGATGTCAAAGGAGATGGTGTCAAAGGAGATATAATATCTGTCTTGTCGAACATATTCTTTTTAGGCGGCGTAGGTGGTCTAGCATTGATATTTATACTAGGATTAATATTCAATATATCTGGTAAATCTATATTTTTTCTAGTCTGTATCCAAGACCTATATGATGGTTTTGCTCCACCTTTTAAACATCCATAAGGAACATCAGGTGTTGGTTTATATTTCATATTTAAAATATTATTTGACAAAGAAACAACTGGTTGTGTAGATATAGGTAAAGGCTCTTGTAATTCAGATGGCAATTCTAATGATACATATGGAGAAGATGTTACGGGTGTTATTGGTGATGAAATATATGGATTAAAATTTGGATTAGGAGTTGGAATAGCAGCTCTAAGTGTTGTATTATGTTGTTGCCTATTTTTAACAGCATTTTCCTTCTTTTTATTTTTAGATAAATCCGATAAATAATTTAATGCTCCATAAAATTCATCACTATAATCTAAATTAGTTTTTGTACTTGATGTATTTTTTTGCGCATCCGTAATTTCCTTTGTTTTATGTTCTTTAATTCTCTTTAAAAATTTATTTTTCAAATTATTTGGATTAACAATAGGCGACAATTTCAAATCTTTTGGTTCACGGTTTTTGCGCGATTTATTACCAGACATTTTGAATAATTCGGGATTTATTTGTATAGTTTTTTTTGTATTTGCGGACATAATCGTTATATTACAAAAACATTTTCATAATTAGTTTTAAACATAATTATTTTACATATACATACTTGAAATTATTTGCCGCATATTTTCCCCCCGTTTATTGTCAGTATCATTTTTTAAAAACATATCAAGTCCTTTATCCAAATCTTTTAAAGTAATTTTCTTCTTAATTGTTTCATCTAAACAAAATACTCGCCTTGAATGAGCTATTTTTACCTTAGCAAATAAAGTTTCAATATCCCTACCATACGATTTTAAAGAAACTTTATTCTTTTCAAACCATTTTACATTTATCGAATCATCGGAAGAATGAACTTCCCAGCCAGCATTTTTAACCTTTTTAATAAAAATATGATACAAATCTTCTGCTGTATACGCATCTGTTTTGAAACGCCATGTAAAACGTGAATTTAATCCTTGGTTGTTATTAAAAAAACATTCATTTAGTTCATTTTCATACCCAGCAATAATCACCATTAAATTATCTTTATGGTCACTAAGTGCCTCACAAAGCGTATCAATACATTCTTTTGAGAATGAATCGCGTTTATCAGAGCTACCTAGGGCATATGCTTCGTCTATGAATAAAACTCCACCTAAACACTCCTTGATAACATCCCTAGTTTTTATTGCCGTTTGTCCTAGAAACCCAGCAATTAAGTCACTTCTAGTAACCTTTTTAAATGTACCTTTATTTAATACTCCAATTTTTGCAAATATTTGTCCTATAATCTTAGCAACTTCAGTTTTTCCTGTACCAGGAGGACCATAAATAACGGTGTGCATAAATTCACCGCTACTTACTTGATTTGTATCGGATGATGTATTTTTATGTAAATTTTGAATATAAAATAGAATTTGGTCTACAATGTTCTCCTTTAAATTTTTCATACCTATCATATTATTTAAATCAATAAGCGGGACTTTTATTGCGTGTAAAGTTTTCATATTAATATTATATTTAGTTTCCTTTGTGTCTGGATATAATTCAATCAACTTTAACAAATCGCCAATATTATTAATTTCCATGTCAATTGTCACATGATGTTTAATAATTGGCTCTATATTTGGTCTCTTTAGAACATTTTTTTCTATATTTGAGTTTTTATATAGACCCGCATTCAAATCATTGGCCATTTTAAAATATTGTTGTAGTCTAGTTTCCAGGCTTTTGTCTTCATTTATTACTGTACTATACTCATTAGGGTCTATTGAATTACATAAAATGTCAAGCTTATTAAGATTTCCAAAATCATTTGCGTCATGTAGTTTATTTATTTTGGAAACATATTCTTTTATATCTGTTGTCTCTATAGGTTTATTTTTAGATTTACTATCTAAGTCCAATAAAAAATTATTATAATTATTTACGTCAGTGGACGACTTAAATCTATATTTACTCATTATTTATTTAATAATATATATTGGTTTATATTTATATCTTATTGCATATAAAATATTATATCTTCTTTTAAATTCTGTGTAAAAATATAATGTAAAAATATAATGTAAAAATATAATATTTCAAAATGATTTAAAAATAAATTGAAATATAAAATAGCATAAGAGATGAATTTATTAACAAACCATATTACAACAAAATTTAAATTGAATACCATGTCAGAAAAGAAAGAGACTGTAGACCCATACATTGAGACACCTTGGACTATTATTGAGTCATATTTCAGAGACCAACATTTGGAGCGACTAGTTCGCCACCAGCTAGAATCATATAATAATTTTGTTGGATACCAAATTATTAAAACTATCGAGATGTTTAATCCTGTTCATATCAAGTCAGAAAATGATTACGATGCGGTTTCAGGCAAATATGCGCTAGAAATGTTCATCACGTTTGAGAATTTTCATATTTATCGCCCTCAAATTCATGAAAATAATGGAGCTATCAAACTCATGTTTCCACAAGAAGCTCGTCTGCGAAATTTTACCTACGCATCCGCAATGACAATTGATATTAATATTAAATATATTATTAGAAATGGAGAAGGACTAGCAAACACCAGTACATTTTACAAGACATTGTCTAAAATTCACATTGGAAAACTGCCAATTATGTTGAAGTCAAATATTTGCGTCTTAAATCAATACAAATATGTAGATAATCAGCATACCGGCGAATGTCGTTATGATACTGGAGGATACTTTATTATTAACGGTTCTGAAAAGACTGTGTTAGGACAAGAACGTGCCGCTGAAAACCGCGTATATTGCTTCAATATAGCCAAGAATAATACAAAGTATAATTGGAGCGCTGAAATTAAGTCTGTTCCAGATTTTAAATGTATTTCACCAAAGCAAATTAATATGATGATTTCGTCTAAAAATAACGGATTTGGTCAACCAATATGTGTTCAAATTCCGCGTGTGAAACAGCCTATTCCATTATTTATTGTATTTCGCGCATTAGGTGTCATTTCAGATAAGGAAATCTGTGAATACATCTTGTTGGACTTAGATGTTCCAAAATACAAGGCGATGTTGGATAATTTACAAGCATCTATCATTGAGGCCAACAAGCATTTGACTAAGGAAGAATGTATCCGGTATATTACTAGTTATGTTATTTATACTCCGATTAATATGGACAAAGAAACTGGTATAAAAAAGAAGCATGAATTCACTCTTGATGTCCTACAAAATGATTTATTTCCTCATTGTAATACTATTGGACAAAAGATTTATTTCTTGGGCTATATGGCAAATAAATTAATGAAAGCCAATTTTGAATGGATAAAAGCGGATGATAGAGACTCTTATATTAACAAACGAGTCGACTTAACTGGTGCGTCGTTGAATAATCTATTCAGAAACTACTTTAATAAGTTAGTAAAGGATATGGAAAAACAGATTGTAAAAGAAATTAATAATGGGTCATGGCGTTCAACCGAAGATTACTTGAATATTGTAAATCTAACCAATATTTATAAAATTGTCAAGTCAACTACCATTGAAAATGGGTTTAAACGCGCGTTAGCAACTGGTGATTTTGGTATTAAACATACAAATTCTAATAAGGTAGGCGTTGCTCAGGTTCTTAACCGTCTGACATATGTCTCTAGTTTAAGTCACTTGCGTAGAATATCTACACCTACCGATAAGAGTGGTAAATTAATACCACCACGCAAACTACATAATACATCTTGGGGGTTCTTGTGCTGCGCCGAGACTCCTGAGGGTCAGTCAGTTGGTATTGTAAAAAATCTAAGTTATATGACACATATTACAATTCATTCAAATAGTATGTCTTTATACGAATATGTTAGTCCTCATATTGTGCCTGTTGAAGAATTAAAACCAATTGATGTACATGGAAAGGTCAAAATATTTATTAATGGTTCATGGATTGGTATATCAAAGAATGACCCAATACATTTATATTTGCTACTCAAAGATATGAAATGTAAGGGAATTATTAATATTTATACATCCGTTGTATTTGATTATTTGACGCAAGAAATTCGAGTTTGTAATGACAGTGGGCGTGTTACTAGACCTTTGTTACGTGTAAAAGACAAACATTTATTGCTTACAAAAACTGTTATTGATGGACTCAATAAAAATGAATTGTCTTGGGATGACTTATTTACAGATTGCAAAATAACGGATGCTGTATTGGAATATATTGACCCAGAAGAACAAAGTTTCTCAATGATTGCGACAAAACCATCAGAATTGTATTCTAAAAATGAATTTGCTATAGATAAAATCTACAAATATACGCATTGTGAAATTCACCCCAGTTCATTATTTGGCGTAGTAGCTTCATGTATTCCATTCCCAGACCATAATCAATCACCTAGAAATACATATCAATCAGCCCAGGCAAAACAGGCAATGGGTGTTTATGCGACTAATTACAATGAGCGAATGGACAAGACTGCTTATGTACTAAATTATCCTACAAGACCTCTAGTAGACACTCGCGTTATGAACTTAATCAAGATGAATCAAATCCCGTCTGGTTGTAATATTAATGTAGCAATTATGACACATACTGGTTATAATCAGGAGGATTCAGTGTTAATTAATAAAGGGTCCATTGATAGAGGTCTATTTCAGACAACAATTTATCATACAGAGAAAGATGAAGATAAGCAGAAAATTAATGGTGATGAGGAAATCAGATGTAAACCAGACTCATCTAAAACAAAAGGAATGAAATTTGGCAATTATAGCAAGGTCAATTCAAAGGGTGTCATGCCTGAAAATTCTCTTGTGGAAAATCGTGATGTTATTATTGCCAAAGTTACACCAATTAAGGAAAATAAAAATGACCACACTAAAGTGATTAAGTATGAAGACCAAAGTCGCATTTACAGGACCGTAGAAGAGACCTATATCGATAAGAACTATATTGACCGAAATGGCGACGGATATACGTTTGCCAAAGTCCGTCTACGTGCTCTCAGAAAACCAGTAATTGGTGATAAATTTAGCTCGAGACATGGTCAGAAGGGCACTGTTGGAAATATTATTCCAGAAGCCGATATGCCATTTAATCAGGCAGGTGTAAGACCGGATATTATTATTAACCCCCATGCGATTCCATCTCGTATGACAATTGGACAACTAAAAGAGACGCTTTTAGGAAAAGTTTTAGTTGAATTAGGGCTATTCGGAGATGGAACTAGTTTTGGAGACTTGAATGTAGATGATATTTCTAAGAAGTTGTTATCTCTTGGTTATGAATCCAGTGGCAATGAATTACTTTATAGTGGTCTTACCGGAGAGCAAGTGGAGTGTTCTGTCTTTATGGGTCCTGTATTTTATCAGAGATTGAAGCACATGGTGAATGATAAACAACACAGTCGCTCTATTGGCCCAATGGTAAATCTAACTAGACAGCCTGCTGAGGGACGAAGTAGAGATGGCGGTCTTAGATTTGGTGAGATGGAGCGTGATGCGATGATATCACATGGTGCTGCCAGATTTACACGAGGTCGTATGTATGATGCGTCAGATAAATATTCAGTACATGTATGTAAGAAATGTGGTTTAGTAGCATCCTATAATGACAAGCTACATATTCATTTGTGTAGAACATGTGATAATCGTACAGACTTCTCATATGTAGAAATACCGTATGCTTGTAAATTGTTATTTCAGGAGCTAACCACAATGAATGTTGTTCCAAGAGTAATGACAGATAAATAAATCCATCTACTTTTCATAACTGCGTGAAAAAAGTAGAGCAGCAAAAGTTTTAGCAAATGTTACAAAAATTAAATAATGAACTCAAAAATAAAAGTAAAACTAAACAAAGTAAATATATTTTTTATTCTAGTATAATATAATATAAATGTCTAATAGTATTGGAACAGGTTTTTCACCATCTGCTACAGGAAAATCCGGCTGGTCAACTGGAGGTCTAGGTGATTTAGTTGGATATATTCCCGGACTTGGTATAAATATATTAATTGGTGGCAATAAAGCTTTAGCTCGTCCTTCTCTTGGAGGTGGGCTAAGAGGATATATGCCTCAGTCTATTTTAAATCACGATAATGCCGACGAATTTGCACAAACACGTTTTTTATTGAAGGATGCCTGGAACACTAGTAGTCTTTCTGGTAGCTCGAATCCGAAGCGTATGATTGGTTCTTTCCGCGCTGTTAATAATGCTGGTGATATTCTCAGTCGCCAGAATTACTCCTGCGGCGGAACTTGTCAAAGTTTCCAAAGCAGACCTGGATTAAAGGGTCTTAGAAATCATTTTGGGTCCATTTCAACAGCATGTGTGGCTGATGTGTTTTACAGTTCTAATCAAGTGAATCCTGCCGTCCCGGCTTCGGCATGTAATACCAAGTTCGTTTATGATGGGTCTGACTTTATAAGATTTAGAAGAAATCAAGCTATTAATAGAAACTACAATGACAGGTCATTTGGAGGCGATGATTATTCAGCATCACAAAGTGCGTACCGTCATATAAGAAGGTATTAAGTTAAAACGAATATGTAAATTAAAGTATTTAATATTTTTTCATAATCTATATTAAATGACTACTCCTTATGGAATTACAACATCAACTGGTTCTCAGGCATATTCTGGATATGTAAATACACCAATTACTGGACCATTAAGTACAAATAATTATCCATTTTCAATGGCATATCACAGTTATGGTACGCTTACTGGTCAACGTCCCACACCGCAACAATTCTTTCCTTCTCAGGAGCCCGTATATTCTGATATGAGCGTTAATGCCAGAGCGCAGTATTTAAGAGCCACTGACTTGAGCTCAAAAGCAAAAGCGCAACAAGATGCTTTAGGAAAACTATCTACACCTGTTGTTTTCACATCTTGGTCAACACAAAGACAAATACCTGTTTCTAGTCATGTTAATTATATTGCTCCCATTCCATCATCAATGTTAACCAATATCAGAAAGAGTGTTGCTGTAGGAAAATCGGCTTACAAAGTTGGATTACCTTTAGACGCACCTACATCAACCAAAAATTACTATCCTAGTGGAACCAGAAGTGCTTTACAGAGAGCTAGGTCAGGTGGGTCATCGGCACCTAAAAAGAAAGGGTCGATTTATAATACCAGTTTGAGACCTACTTTAGGGTCATGGGGAGCGCTGCCAAGACAAACGTACTAATTCTTCTACCTTTTCCACCTTTTAAAAGGTGGAGCCAAAACATCCATTGTATTCATCTTTTGGCTCCCTTTTAAAAGGTAGAAAATAACTCTTTTCTTATAATATAATATAAAATGATGAACAAGTATATTGTTGAGTTTTTAGGAACATTGTTTCTTGTATTTGTTATATTCGCAACTGGAAATTATTTAGCAATTGGTGCCGCTTTGGCCGTTGCCGTGTTACTTGGTGGTGCTATTTCAGGTGGCGCATTTAACCCCGCTGTTGCTATTGCGCTAATGTATGCTGGCAAATTGCCTCGTTCAGATTTAATCCCTTATATTGTTGCCCAAGTTGCTGGAAGTTTAGCTGGTTTTGAATTATTCAAGATGTTTCACCAATAAACTTATAAAAAATAATTTATATTATTTCTCATATAATAATATAAATGGCTAGACATACAAGAAATAGAAGACAAACAAGGGGAAAAAGAAGAAGACAAACTAGAAATCGAAGAACCCAAAGAGGTGGTTTGATGGGCTTTTTTGAAGACACATCATCTGATATTCAAAAAAAAATAGACGATTTAAAACAAAAACTACTAGATAACCAAACAAACAAAAACCTGGGAACTCAAGAGATTGCTGATATAAACAATGAAATAATAGAGTTAGGAAGTGATTTACAAAAAAAGAAAAATGAGGCAAGTGCTCCAACCAGTAGTATATTTAGTTGGTTTACTTCTGACAATAAAGCTGCTCCTGCTACTCCTGGTGCTACTAGTGTAAATCCTGGTGCTAATCAAGGTGCTACTAGTGTAAATCCTGGTGCTAATCAAGGTGCTACTAATAATAATCAAGTTGCTGCTGGTGGCAGAAGACGCAGACGTCGCAGTTATAAAAGAAAATAAGTTTTTTATTAAATAATTTACCCTACATTAAATTATTTAATTATTTATTGTGGTATAAGCTTCATTTTCTGAAGCGCTTTATAAGCAACATAGACACCTAAAATACCGACCGAAGCAAAATATATTTGCGAATTAATATTTGAAGGCATTGCTGGTACAAAGTCTTTTATTAATGAATTTGAAAGTGTAGTATTAGTATTTGTTGCTGGAATAGAATAAGCACTTGACTCATCTGAGTCCATATTATCAAACGTCTCTTTACATTTGGCACCAGTAACAGGGTTCGGTTTTTTCCCAGGAAAAATACAATTATCCATATCTTTAATATCGACTAGCGTGACAAAATGTGTTTCTGTTGATTTATTGTTATGTGAATCAATTACATCCATAGTTAATTCTTGACATTCGGGTTTTGTCCCCGCCATAAACGCCCTCATTAACATTAAAGGATTAAAATTATTCAACTGTTCTAATGTGCCAGGGATTAATCCTCTAAAGTCCGAAAAATTTACATCTAATCCAGATGAAATAAATGGGATATTGCCAGTGGGCACATTATTAATATATACATATCTATCAACTTCTTGACCACTCTTTACATCTGTACATTTGCCTCCAGATTTCAAAAAAAACTTGTTTCCTAAAGGTTGCCCAGTGGCTGATGCCTTACTTTTTCCAGTAACCATAACTTCTACATATTGAGATAACCCTAACAAATCTTTTCCAACAGTAGATAAATTACCTTTAGTAGACATACCAAGTTCTTTAGGTGTTTTAATATATTTATAGTAAGCATAATCTGGACCTAATAGCGATGACTCATCAGGATTATTTTGTGTTGACATTATATTCTTAAAATATATAAATATTTTTATTTATTTTAAATATTACATTTTCTAGGTTCTAATTTCTAGGTTCTAATTTCTAGGTTCTAATTTCTAGGTTCTAAGTTCTAAGGTTACTCATCAATGGTAGCATCATTATTATTATTTTCTTCATCATCTTCTGCCGCAATACTAGCTTCTACATCTGCCGTTGTTTCTGGCTGAGTAATATCACTAGTATCTGGAGGATTAGATGAAATCATATTCGAACCTAATTCACTAATTTGTGTACCCAAATCATTGACTTGTTGTTGAAGAGCATCTATAGTTGTCTGCATCTTGTCAATATCGGAACTATCAGTAGATATATCATCTAAACGTTGCTTTAAATAGGTTATATTACCAGCATTCTGCTCTCCTAATATTAATGGGTCCCTGGCATAATCCTTATATGTAAACTCTCCGTTTTGATTATCTTCCTCTTCTGTTGTGTTATTATCCATTCCTTCAATCAGCTTATTATTTTTAACTGCTAAAAACAAGTGATAAAGAAACATACTAACAAAAAAAGCAATTAATAAATATATCAGAATCATTTGTTATTATAATATATAATATATAAATACATTTATTTTCTTTTTATATTTTATAATGTCTTCAGCATTTTATCCTCAAGGAATGAATTCATGGAATAATAGATTACCTCAAGGTGGTTATAAATCATGGAAAGGTAAGGGAATCTTTAGTAATCCAGTTGGTGTCACTGCTACACATATTCGTCCTCTCACAAACAATGACCCTGGTAATGTTTTTCCAACCGGATTTGGTCTAGCAAGACCAATTAAACATTACAGAAAAGGCACAGTAATTCCTGTCCATTATTTAACAAATCCAGTTGACCCAATAGAAAATGCTGAACAGTTACAAATTGACTACAATGTAAATAGAGCTGTTAAATCCTCTACAGGTTCATCATTAGGAGGGGGGTCAGGTGGGTCTGGTCTAATAAGTCAAATGATTGACGGTCCTGGACAATTCATTGTTAAAGATAATAACCCTGAAACAAAGAAAATAAATGCCGGTCTTTTAGATGGTGATATAAATACAAATGACCCTAATAAATTAGATAGTGACTGTAAAACATGTGAAGGTATTGGTATAGTATCTAGTTGGTATCCTATTAATAATTTAACTGAAAAACCTCAAGAAAATGTTACTAATCCTTTATTATGCTGTAACCAACAAAGAAAAGCTAGACAACGTGTTTTACCAACTAGTACAAATGTAAAGAAGGACTATTATCAAACTCAATATATGTATTTATATAATCGTTGCCAAACATTTGAGCAAAGACAATTTAACTTTGTTACTGGAGAAGTAGATAAAAATGTGCTTAATATAATACAACAATACCCATTTGTTAGTGCGAAGATTATAGAATATGCGAAACCAGGCAGCCCATTGTCTTTAGTGAATTTATATGTAGCACAATGTAATCCAAATAGTACAATTAATCAGGGTATTGAAATTGGATTCATTACTGCTGTAGCAAATGCTATGATAGATAACGGATTAATGACACAAGACCAGTATAATTTACTTGTTAAGATAAACCCAGGCTCTATAGAAGAGTTTATTAATTTTTTAAAAACTAATTTATCATCACCTGAACAGTCAGAAGCAGCACTGAAATATTTGTATGAGATAGGTAGCAACCCGTATAACGCCTCTATTTTGGCTGGACCAAGTAATTCAAAAGGGTGTAAACAGGTTTATTACAAACCCAATAACTCGCAATATGCTCAACAAGGCGGCGTCTCTAGTAGTACACGAATTCTGAAATTAAATGTAGATACAATTAGTACAAATGCTGCCAATGTTCGTCGGTTAAAAGGAGCGAATTCAGTCCAAAGCGCAATATATGGAAACCCTGTAGATACACCATTTATATATAAATTTAAAGCACCAACATGCTCTGCGGCAACATATAGTGGTAATCCATTTTTCTTTCAAGGACAGAAACAAAACCATCAATTATGTTCAAAAAGCTCGGCAGATATATCCGAAAATTATGTTAGTGTAAATCAAAATTCTAGGGGAAATTATATAGGAGCAACATTGCCTTAAATATTATATTAATTTATTTGTTTCATCAATTTCACCCAATAAATTATTATATAACATATTTTCATTTAATTCATTGTGATTTCCTTTCTCAAGTTCATCCTTTACTAGTTCATCCTTTACTAGTCCATCCTTTACTACTTCATCTTTTACTACTTCATCCTTTACTACTTCATCCTTTAGTAGTCCATCCTTTACTACTTCATCCTTTACTACTTCATCCTTTTTAACATTTAAAAATATGTTTATCTTATCGATAAATTTATTGTGCGGTAGTTGATTTTTTTCACACCATTGTATACATTTTTGAATATGATTACGTTTTAAAATTTCTATTTTTTCATTTCTATTTCTATTTTTAAAAATATTTAAAATTTGGTCAAATGACTCTAATTGTTGCTGACCAATCACGGCATTAATTTCTTCTATTTTATTTGAAAAATAATATGGTATATCATTTTTTATTAGCGAATGAATATGATTACTACTAAATGTATTATCTATTATTTTTGGTTTAATATGTTCATCTAATTGCTGTAATAATTTGGAACTACTTAAAATATCAGTATTTAGATTCTTACATATCAAATATCTTTCTCCTTTTGTAACCTTACTTATAGATGGTTTAATTATTAGAACTCGCTCATAAATTGCTGAAAAAATAAATAAAATATCCACAATTGTTTTATAATAAATATTGTCCATTTTTATAATACATGTTCCATTTGGAGCCTGATATTTTGCTATAATATATAATACAAGAACCATGTTATTTATATATTGTGATGTATTTATGTAATCAGTTTCATTAAATTCAAATAAAAATAGGTCTGTTTTGGTGTTATAATTATCAATAATTAATTTATTACATAATATGTTATAATCAAAATCTTCATTCATTATAATATCAGTATTATATTCCCTTAGCATATCCATCAAGTAATTAGTTGACGAATTATTTTTTGTTATATGAGCAACATGTATTTGTCTTTTTAATGATAGCATTTCAATTATGTTACAAACCTGAAATACTTCCATTAGTTCAAAAAAAATATTAGAAGTAGGTTTTACTTTACTTACAGATAAAAAAGACCCTGGTACATTTGTATGTATAAATTCAAATGGGTTTACTATTTTGTTTATATATTCCAATGTTGTTTCATGTTTATTTAACGTTTCTACATTTAATAATTGAGAATAAATTTCATTTAAATAATGTATTATGCTATATGAAATAAATGGATTAATTTTTTCATTTTTTATTAATAAATTTATTTTTATATTAAAATTATTTTTTGGTATTATATAGTAATTCATAAATTAATATATAATAGAGTTAATTATTTATATCTTTTACTTTCAAGATATAAATATATTATTTTGTTTAGACTAAATTAGATTATTCTTCTATATCAAATTCTACTATTTTCTTTTTACGAGTTGTTGTTGTTTTAGTTTCTACAGGAGCAGCAGATGATTCATTTTCATTGATACTTGCCTTTTTGGTGCGAGGTTTTCTTGATACTACAGGTTTTATTGGCGCCTCAACAATTAATTCATCTTGTGCTTCTGTTGCCTCTAGTAAAACTAATTTTTTTTGTAAAGCTCTCGGTTTAGCTTTTTCATTTGTCTTTGCCTTCAACTTATTAGTTATCATTTCTTTATCTTCTTGTTGCCCTATTGCCTTCTTAGCAATCTCTGTTTGCCTCTCTTCAAACTCGTATTCACTTGGCAATGCCCCTAAAATTGAATTTGTTAGTTTCTCAGCATTTATTGTTCGAATTTTCTTAAAAACAAAGTATCTATTTAAAAATGATATATCCTTCTCATATTTTTTCATATTTGAAGCGTCTCTATAATCAGACGTCTTTTTAGGATTACGTTTTAATTCATCCATCATCATATTATAAAGCTCAATAAACATACCTGTCCCTTCCGGTAGACCAAGAGTTTTTGCTTCATCTCTTGGTACTATAACAAATCCATATTTTTCCATTGCGCTAATAAAGAAGTCGTAATTTACTAGATATTCCGGAAATGTCTGATTAATTGACTCCTGATATACTAAAATCTTATATCCTAGGGAGCTATCATCATCCGCTAATGACTCTGAATTATAACTTTTAGCTACTGACCACACTTTTTTATCACCCGTATATATTTCTGAAATTTCTTTACGTCTAAGCATATTGAATACGGTTTTACCATCATAACTTGTGCCAATAAAATAGCCATTCAGCTTTGTACATTCAGCTATATTTCTTAAAAAGTTGTAAAATGTTGTGTTATTCTCAAACATATAATGGATAGCAAATTGGCAAGATGATACATTAAACCCATCTGAGCCTTTACCATGTTGTCTTATTACAGCAGGACCTAACTTAGGGTCATTCGCAATAGACCCAAAAACGGATTTTGTTATTGCGATTGCCTTATCAGATAACATTGCTTTACCACTGCGTATATTTTGACTGCTATTACCATTCACAAATAAGGCATATGGCATTTGTGTAAATTCCTTCTTGTAATTTAAAAAGCGTGCGCAAGCCCCATTGATTCGGTTCTCAATATTATCCTTTGAAATATCTATTCCGAAAACAAATGATAGATTTGCCGCTATCCATTTTGGAAAATCACCGCCTTTTCCACAGGCGTAATCAATTAATGTATTGCCTTTTCTAGACACACTTTGAATTAGAAGTTTCTTTACAAATAGATTGTGAAAATCTCTTAACCCAATAGTCAAATTATCCGATGTTACATTATTATAATAGACGTCTTCGGAAACCATTTCAGATGGGATATTGCGTCCAGTCGCAATCATCTCTTCTGTAATAGGATAATGTATAGAATGCCAATTATTATTGGCAGTTTCATAGTCATTACCGAAACTGTTTAATCCTTGCCTGAATTCAGCAGTTTTATCATAGCGCACTCGTAACGGAATCCATCTAAATAATCCGCTTTGTGTCATATCATAACTAAATTCCACTACAGTATTATCGCCAAATACATCACCTTCTTTAGTCATCATTATATATTCGCCATTTTCGTCTACTGATAGTAATAGATTACAAAGACCTGCCTGAGCATCGTATGGGTCAGAAGGATAAAACTGTACAGGTTTATAACTGTTCTCATTTATCTCATCCTTTGAAGGCAATTTATCATCTAGTACATCTTGGCATGGATTTATATATCCGTGCCTTTTTTCATCAAAACCGACACGCAAAATCAACGTTTTATATTGTGTAAACTGTGTTGCTTCTCCAAAATTCTGCCCCTTTTCAAAAATGGGTGTTACAATATCAGCACCATCCGAACCTTTCTTTGTAGTAATTAAGAAATCAATAGTATTAAAATCGGCAGGCTTCCATTTAAATGAATAGTCCCATCTGGTCTTTTTTAAAGGTCCGGCTTCTAGAAACTTACTACTTCCAACTCCTAATAATGTTGGTGTAAATATTAGACCATCTGTATTATATTCATATAAGCCATTTATCATTCTTTGTAAAATATAATTACATCCTTCAAATATATTGTAATCTTCCTTTTCCTTTTCTTCCTCTTCCTTTTCTTCCAAAGGTGTGAATCTTGGGTAGAAATGTTTTACCATAATTGTAATCGGACTTTTATTTTCCTTTCTCATTGACTCTAAAATCTTTTCAACTCCTTTCTTTTGCTCAGGAGCCTTACCAATAATAGATATCGGATTCAAATTTTTAACAATATCTTTTAAAATAGGCAAACGACAACCATCTACAAAATATTTGGGGTCCTTTGTTTTAACTTCAACAAATGGCCTCTCTCTTACATTAAGACTGTTTACAAAATAGATATCAAACGCAGCAAATGTATTAATAAATCGGCCATCTTTATCATGAAGAATCAGTTCTCCATCTATTATTGTATTAAAACATTTATCATTTTCTGTTCTAGCTCCAGTAAATATTACTGCCATATTAGTATTAATTAAATAAATCTTGCCAATACTATTTATGTATAATAAATGCCTGTCTCCGTCTGCTTTATCTGTTACTACATATGAATATGGAGCTGTAATATTTGGCACACTAATGTCCGGATTAATTGGCGCAATATTATTAAGTTGTAATGTAACAGAACCTGGACCAATAAAGTCGCTAGGATATACACGCTCCTTTGGATAATAGTCCATTTTCTTCTTTTTGAACTCTTCTTCATGTACAAGACGCATGTAATCATCCATTGTTTTCTTTTGTTCAATATAAGAAACTGGAAAGTTTGTTTTTTGAAGACCGGATAAAACAATTTTGGTTACCTTTTCAACCCCTCTTGTTAGTTCCTCTGGTGTTCTATACATTAATTTAGCATCTTCGTTTTTAACTTCAATTTCAAGTTCATATGTTTCACTATTTTGAAATACACTGGACTCTTTTATATTATATGTTTTTGTTAAACGACCTCTAAAATCCTTTGTAGATGACCTAACAATGCTTAAATCTATGTTGAAAGGATAATCCGGATGGTTGAATGTAACACGATTTATATAACGATATACTTTTCTAGATTTATTCCAATTAGACATTAATTCTAATCCTATTTTACTGGTTTTACTAACAGTTTCTTCCTTTTTAAATGTAACCCTGAAATTAAAGTCATTAAAATCTGCGCTATTAATTAATGCGTCTTCTTCATTTTTAACATCAGATTTCTTCATAATGGATACTTCTTGGCTTGTTTTAGTATTTAACAATTGTTCAATATTATCACTACGACAATATTCTTGTATGTTTGTGAGTCCGTTAATTTCAACGCGAAATCTGTCCATATCATTTGACGATTTATATTCGCCAGTTCTAATATCCATAAATTCAGGTTGTATCTTTAAACAATAATAACCGTCTGATTGAGTTGGTACAAATCCTATTTCCTTTATTTTCTTCACAACATTATCATAGTCTTGCTTAGTTAACATTTTGATGCCTTTTGTTCCAAATTTAACCTCCATTTCATAATTATCATATTTGCCTTTTTGTGACTGTAACAATCGCTGTGATATATACAACAATTGTTGTCTAGGATTTTCCTTATGTCGGCTATCTTCAGATTTTTTGAAAACTTCCACGTTAGCTTTTTGTGTACCCATATTAAAAGCATTTGCCATATTAAAAGCGTTTGCCATTTTAAAATATCCTTGCATTTTAGAATCAGTTGGCTCAGCAATTGTAAGAAACTCTACTAATTTGTAATCATCATATTGTCCATTATTATAAGACAACTTTTCTATAAGTCTGTTCTGATTTTCAATTGACATTTTTATAAACTCTGCCTTATACAATTGTTTTAACTCATCAATTTGGTCTTCTTTAGATTTTTTTAATAATGCTATCTTTTCTGGTTTTGACATATTGCTAAAAATATAATTCAGATAAGCCCCAAATCTGGGCTTCACATTTATTACTCCATCTGGTTGTTCTTCTCGCACTAGAAAAGGAGGTGTCGCTGGACTTTTTTCATTTGAACCACTTTTTTCCATTGTATTAGATTTTGACATTATATATATAATGTATACTTATTTTTATATTATTTATTCAATTTTTTCTATATAAATTTCTTATATAAATTTCTTATATAATATTTAAAAACTCTTAACCAGAAGTTCATAAATATCTTTCTTTGTTAACTTCTTAATTTTACTATTGGTGTTATTTGATGCGCTTAAAGTAGGCTCCGGTCCAGTTACAATATTCAACTTCTTACACAAAGTAAGTAACTCGTCTACTTTGTAAGAAGTCATAGACTTCAATGTATCATCAAATCCAATAACATTATAATATGTCTCCTTAAAGTTAGTAATAGATTCATTGTTAACATTTAATTCAATATAATGCTCATAGGACTGACTATTTCTATGTATTACATTTATTGATGGACTATCATTATTCATACTTTGATAAATTTTTCGCTTATCAACTAACAAAATATTCAGTTTCTCAATAATACAAAGAGCAAAAAAAGTCTTAATAGATATTCTCTCTTTATTTGCCAAATCATCTTCTAATTCTGAAAGTGGTTTTATCTTATTTATTTTTAATAAATCCTTGTTTTCCTTACACCTTAATAATTCAATATATTTGAATTTTTCTGTCTTCTCAACTGTAAAATACTGGGAGCCAACTTCCATCTCATATTTTGAGTACCCGTATTTCAAAATATAGAAACACCAGAACAACGAATCCTTCTTTAATGGCTTATAAATATTATTATCCGCAGTTGATTTTGTCTTGACTATTTTTTCTATTTTAGACATTTTCTCATGTATATTTGATATATTTACTGGCTCTAGATTACTTAAAATATCCTTTGTAAACCGCGCAAGGTTTTGACTTGTAAACATATAATCTTGTAGGTCTTCTACAACGTTATAATTTATATTTTGTTTATTATTATTTTCTTGTTTATAATTGTTTTGTTTATTATAATTGGATTGTTGTTTATATTTGTTATTATAATTGTTTTCCTGTTTATAATTATTATGACCTAAATTCTGTGACATATTTGTTGTTAATAGAATTACTCGTGTTATCTTTATTATCTTTTAAAAAATAATTATTCTTATAATCCTGTTTTTGCTTCTCAATATTATTTAATTCTATCTCTTGAGTATTTACATATTTAATATAAACTAACAATTCCTCTAAAAGCTCATCACTAAGTTCACTCAAATTAATATGTATTCCATATTTATTCTCATTTATAATAACCTCTTTATGTCTTGTTAAAATGCGTAACACCTCAATTTGATTAAATTTGGACATACCTTCTATTGATTCTCTAATATTATTTAAATTAGTACCACTTACGGTGTTGCTTTTATGACATTCAACTGTTTCCATTTTAATTAACTATAAAGCCATCCTTTTAATACTATTTAAATTGGAATAGTATAAAAAAATATAATATTATACATTGTCAGACAATTTACTAATTTTAATCCCACAAATTATTTCTCCTCAAATTGCAGCCTAGGCTTTCTCACAAAACGCTCATCTTTTGGTGGAACGGGCTCAGCAATAACCGAAACATATTTGTCATTTAGCTCAAATCTTTGAGCAATTACACGTGCCACAAATTTCTCATTTTCTTCAATCGAGTTAAAATAATCACTAGAATAAAAGTGGTCTCTTGCTATAAATAAGACAAATGGTGATGGTGTCTCTTCTGAGCTTTCAGCTCGAATTCCCGCCTTTGTTATATTTTTAGCAACACAATTAAGAAGCATACCAGACACTGGATAACATACATCACATTCAAATACCACATCAAATAACACATTTGCTCCCTTTAATAATCCACTAGAATATGTAATAACTCTTACTGAGCCGGTCTTTACAAACCCTTCTACGATACATTTACCTTCTACCATCGAGCTAATAGTACGTTCAATTGTCTGATGTATGTTCTTGCCAATAGCACTAATTGGCAACATAATGTTTTTGGTTATTTGAGATATACCATAAACATTTTTAGTTTCCTTTTGTCTATATTTAGATTTCTTGATAGTGCCCGTGTTTTCCATTTTATATATTTAATATGTATTATTTCTTTTAATTATTTTTCAATTTTATTCTTATTTTATATTTAATATCTTTTATAATATAATTTTATTTATAATGTTTTTAGTTAGAATTTGTTAGTTATTTTGGTATTTTTTCCTTTTTTTCAAACTCATTATAAATAGCTGTCTCAGTATCAATAAACCATGTTCTACCATTTAATTTTTCGTATTCATAACTGCGTAATGTTAACTCAATACGTATACATAATTCAAAGACACTTTCTTTTGACTCCTTGACAATAAAGCGCTCTTCCTCACTTTTATTACCTTCTATTTGATTTATTATATCAATAATCTTTTTGCCTTTACCTGCTTGAATACAACGAAATCCAGTTGACCTCGCATTTGTTGTATCTTTTATTTTAAAGACCATGTCTTTTTGATTTGTTTCAAAACCAATAAACCCTACATTGTTATTCATTCTTGACTTGGCATCTTTTTTCAATTCATAATGTTTTATAATAGCATGTTCCAAATCTCTCTTGTCTTCTGCTTCTGCTGGAACCCATTTGTGTTCTACCTCTCTTAATACAAAAATATTCAGATTACCATTATCCTTATCTTCTGTAATATCTTTGTATCGTTTGGATGGACCATCAAAAATAACCATACCAATTAACTTATTCGCAAGTATTCGTTTTGTTTGTAAATAGGTTTTAATCGCATTTATAAAACCATCTTTTAGTCTGTCTTTACCGTCTAAAACGCCTTCTAAATTTCCTTCTAAATAATTCATCAA
>Ga0114971_10000850_pt1 | contig 20728 bp, 17 predicted proteins | sample M_140625_MF_Meta_FD_87320 | JGI IMG/M metagenome (GOLD analysis project Ga0114971, IMG submission 87320) | Freshwater microbial communities from Lake Montjoie, Canada to study carbon cycling - M_140625_MF_MetaG | ecosystem: Environmental > Aquatic > Freshwater > Lake | place: Lake Montjoie...
CGTTCATCCGTTTTTCCGAATTGATTCGTTAATTCTTGAATGGTAGTTTTTAAAACTTCCTTCAACGAATTGAACTGCGCAATGGTGTTGTGAAAAACGTCTTGCTTTAAAACGCTTTTGTTTTTGAGTAATGAAAGTATTTGTTCCTTCGTTTCCATATTAATAAGCTCTAGCGAATAATACACGACGCTCACTTGGTTTTCCGGTTACCATGCAAACTCCAGGTTCTGTTGGTTCGTCGAACGGAATGCAACGAATGGTGGCTTTGGTTTCTGTTTTAATACGCTCCTCTGTCTCTGCCGTTCCGTCCCAATGGGCTGAGAAGAATCCTGTTTTTTCGTCGAGAAGTTTTTTAAACGTTTCGTAATCGTCAACCTCTGTCATGTGTCCATTTCTAAACTCCAACGCTTGATTGAACATGTTCGTTTGAATGTCTGCCAACAATTGCTCAATGGTGCTCTCAACACCTTCGAAAGCAACTGTAGATTTTTCGGAAGTATCGCGACGCACAATTTCTACGGTTCCGTTTTCCAAATCTTTCGGTCCCATGGCTAAACGAACGGGAACCCCTTTCAATTCATATTCAGCGAATTTCCATCCGCTGCGCTTGCTATCGTCGTCGTCGAATTTCGCAACAATACCTTTCGCTTTCAGGGCCTTTACCAACGGAAGAACTTTTTCACGAATAACTTCCAACTGCTCAAGACCTTTGTATATCGGAACAATAACAGCATGAATAGGTGCCAACTTCGGCGGAACACGAAGTCCCTTGTCGTCGCTGTGTGTCATAATTAGCGCACCCATTAGACGCGTGCTAACTCCCCATGATGTTGCCCAAACATATTCAGTATTTCCTTCTTTCGTTGTGAATTTTACATCGAATGCTTTGGCGAAATTTTGTCCTAAGAAGTGTGAAGTTCCTGCTTGAAGCGCTTTTCCATCTTGCATCAATGCTTCAATACACAAGGTGTCTACTGCGCCTGCAAAACGTTCGCTTTCCGATTTTCTTCCTTTGATAACAGGCATGGCCATGAAGTTTTCTGAGAATTCAGCATACACATCGAGCATGCGCTCTGTTTCTTCAATCGCTTCTTGCGCGGTTGAGTGCGCGGTGTGTCCTTCCTGCCACAAAAATTCAGCTGTTCTTAAAAATAGACGAGTGCGCATTTCCCAACGAACAACATTCGCCCATTGGTTAATCAGTAGAGGCAGATCGCGGTAGCTCTGAATCCATCCTTTGTAGGTGTTCCAGATAATGGTTTCGCTGGTTGGACGAATAATTAATTCTTCTTCGAGTTTTGCATCTGGATCTACAACAACACCTCCATTTTCTGACTTAAGTCTGTAGTGGGTAACAACGGCACACTCTTTGGCAAAACCTTCGACATGCGCAGCCTCCTTACTCAAATAGCTTTTCGGTATCAACAAAGGGAAATAGGCATTCTGATGTCCCGTTTCTTTGAATCGAATGTCCAATTGATCGCGCATCTTTTCCCAAATAGCATAGCCGTAAGGTTTAATGATCATGCATCCTTTCACCTCGCTGTGTTGCGCCAAATCGGCTTGCATCACAAGTTCGTTATACCATTTGGAGTAGTCTTCTTTTCTAGTAGGAATTTTCTCGGCCATTTTTTTTCTTTTTTCGCAGAAGCAAATGTAAAACCTTATTACCTTTAAACTATCAAATCCATACGATTATGAGAGCGTTACAACGAAATTTTTTCTTCTTCGCGACAGTTCTTGCATTGAGTTCTTGTGCAAGTTTTGAAAATTTGACAGATGATCGCACCCGTGCAGAAGATGATGAAATGTATTGGAACGGAAAGGAGTTGTTTTACGACAACACCTTGGTGGCTGACGCTGCAGCAGGGGGAGACGACTATTACGATCCGAATTCAGCTTCTCGTGCAAATTCTGTAAACGGAGGAACAAATCCACGAGCGACTTTTAATCCGGTTAGCGGTTGGCAGTTGAGTTATGGATTGAATGCTTTTTCGAATTACTCCAATGGCGGTGGGTATGGAATGGGCTTCGGTTCAAGTAGTCCCTACAACAACTACGGAGGTAATGGTAATTATGGAAACAGCGGATATGGCTATAATCCTTATGGTTACAATTCATACGGTTATAACCCATACAGTTCTTATAATCCTTATGGTGGTGGATATGGTTACAACTCTTATGGATATGGAATGGGTGGCCTAGGATGGGGTGGAAATGGCTATGGAAATGGATGGTACGGAAATAACAACAATGGAAATGGATGGGGAGGCGGTTCAGCTGGAAACGGGGAGACTGCCAATGTCACACATCACCACCGCAGACCGACTAACGTAGGAACTGGAAATTCTTCAAACTACCACCGCGGTGTCTTACAAAAAAGCTTGGTTCAACCATTAGCGGAAACTTCTCGCACGCCGCAGCCGGTGAATACGGTAAGAGTAAACGGAAATAATTTTATTCCGGCAAATTCTCGTGCATCAGGTACTCCAGAGTACACTTCACCGAATTACAATTCGCCAACGTACGCAACACCGTCGCGCTCAACGCCAAGTACAACAAGCCCTTCGCACAGTAGCCCGTCTCGTTCAACACCGAGTTATAGTTCACCGAGTCGCACTGCACCGAGTCACAACAGTTCTCCTTCTCGTTCAACACCATCACACATTACCCCTTCAAAAACGACTACTCCTTCTAGAACAAGCACGCCATCTCACAGTTCACCGTCGCGTTCAACTTCACCGGGTAAGAGACCTTGATGTTGGACAAGATGCCCAGCAAGATGTTGCACAAGATGCATAGCAAGGGGGGATTAGTTTTAATTCTATGTATTTTTTTACTCAGTGTGAATTGCGTTTTTGCTCAGAATGAAGACGATGCGTTGAGATTCTCAAATACGTTTGGTGCATATTCGAATCGTGCTATTGGAATGGGTGGTGCATACACAGCATTGGGTGCCGACATTACCAACTTCTTTCAAAATCCTGCAGGTATTGCTGCCTATAAAAAGCAGAACATGGAATTTGGATTGAGTTTGATTTCGCGTTCTTCGAATGTCGATTTTAACAACCGAGTTTCTTCAACCGGCTCAACGGGTTTGGGAATAAATACGTTCGGATTTACTTCAACATTCGGAACAGCGGGATCTGGGTGGGGTCCTTGGATATACGGATTGGCTTATGGTCGAACTCAAACATTTAAGCGGAATTACGATTTAGAATCGAGCGACAATCAGTCTTCCCTGCTCGATGTGTATACGAACCAATTGAATGATTACAATCCTGCAAATGGAGATGTGACGGCATCTTTTCCTTTCGGCGCCGGATTGGCTTGGGAGAATTATTTAATTAACCCGGGAATTTCTGAACCTTATGAGCACGTGAACATAGATAACAATACCCTCACTCGCCGTCAGCATGTGGAGGAGGGAGGGTATGTGCGAGAGACCTGTTTAAGTGTTGCCCGTGCGTTTGAGGAGAAGTTATTTTTAGGAGCATCCTTTGCCTTTCGAAAAGTAGTGTTTGAAAAGAATTCAACATATTCGGAATCTTTTTCTTCGAACGGAACCGCTATTAATTATTCTTTAATCGAAGACAATAACACTTCCGATGTTGTGACAAAAGGCCCCTCAGTTCAAGCTAAATTAGGTGTTCAATATGTCCCAATTCCTTATGTTCGTTTGGGCGCTTTTTGGCATTCCTCGTGCAAGCAATCGATAAGCGATAACTATACAGCGAAGATGGAGACTAACATTGGAGCAACCCCATACAGTTATTCTTCTGACAAAAACGTTTTTGATTATGGTTTTCAAATTCCGGCTGTAGTGGGTGCTGGAGCTGCATTGATCTTGGGGAATTTTGGAATCTTATCGGCGGACTATGAATCTTCTGATTTTTCGAAAATGACGATGTACGGAATTACAGGCGGGACTTCGGAATTTGCTTGCGAGAATTTGGCCATTCAAGAAAATTATAAACGTGTGCATAAAGGGAGATTGGGGGCCGAGTTTCGCTTGGGAGATGTCTATCGCCTCAGAGCTGGCTTAGGATACAGAACGTCGGTTTACACCGAACTAGCTCAAAAACCTGCAGAGCCTCTGTTCAATTGGAATGTCGGTGGTGGGTATAAAAAAGACGATTTCTATTGTGACGGCGCTTTGATGATTACGAAAAATAAGGATGGGTATTTCCTCTATGACCCTTCATTGATTTCAATGGCGAGCATCGATAACTTATTGGTACAAGTTAGTTTTTCGTTTGGTGTGAGATTCTAAACTGTTAATGAAGCAAGAGCAATTCCTGCTGCCACTGAAACGTTCAAAGAACTGGTTTGTCCTTTCATAGGAATAGTCACCAATTGGTGAGCACGTTTCAAGAGCTGCGGATTAATTCCATCTTCCTCAGAACCCATTATGATGCACAATCCCAAATTTTGATCACGCGTTTTTTGAAATTCTTGGAGACTAACAGTCGCTTTTTCAGAAAGAACAACTGAACCTATTCCAGAGGCGTGTAAATAGTCTAATGCGTCGAGAAGGTTTTTTACCTTGCAAATATTCAAGTGCATGAGTGCCCCGGCCGAAGCTTTAAGTGCATCTTCATTTATTTGAGCAGCTCCTACTTCAGGAACAATTATACCTTTTACGCCGAAACATTCCGCCGAACGACAAATGGCTCCAAAATTCCGAACATCTGTTACGCGGTCGAGAATTAGAAACAATGGAGGTTCGCCACTTTCAACTGCATTTATAACCACATTCTCATAATCTGAAAATGCAATAGGAGCCATGAAGGCAAGAACGCCTTGGTGATTCGAGCGGGTTATTTTATTGAGTTTTATTTCAGGAACAAGAACGAAGGGGATTTTTTCTTTTTTCAAGCGGTCTTTCAACTGACGTAATTTGTCGCTTCGCAATTCTTTATTGAAAAGAACCTTATCAATGTTCTTACCAGCATCAAGAGCCTCTTCCAACGGATGAATGCCAATGATTAAATTCGATTTCGATGATTTTGATGCAGTAGGTCTCACGTTGCAAAAGTACGTCTTATTCGCGGAATACTCGTCCTTGTCGCCAAGTGTTAACGGCAATCTCCCAGCTGTTTCTGTAGAGGCCGTCGCGCTGAAGGATATAAACGTTGTTCGATAGGCTGTCTTTTTTGTATCGAAAGAGGAATGAAAAAGATCCAGGAATGGTCTCGTCGCCATATACCCAACGTTCGCTGTATCCAACGTTTTCTACTCGTGTAGGTTTTCCGTATATAATGTAAATCATTCCGCGATCTGTTCTCCACCCCGGCACTGCAGTAGAAAAATAAGTATTGGAGGTGTTTACTCTTCGAAAGAAAATAGAGATTAGTTCTTTGGCTTTTTCTTCCGACCCACCGCAGTCTTTCCAGAAATTACAAAAGCTGGCGTATGGGTCACGAACATTGTAAATGTATTCGAATTCGGATTTGGACGTGATGTATCTTAAAGGAGCAATCAAATCCTTTAATGAAGTAGTCGTGGGGAATTCCCCATTCGAATACAGATAGAGTTGCGAAGAATTTTTCGTTCGGAAAAGGTATGATTTGTTCTCTGCAATAAAGTTGTAGCGGCTTCCATCGAAACTTAAATTGGTTAAACTGAATGACGATGAATCAGGAATTACAGGAGAGTTGTTTGAGAAGGCTGGTGGAGGAAGATTCGGAATTTCGGTGAGCGAAAAAATTTCAACCGGTGGATATTCTGAATTTTTAAATCGCGGAAAGTCGAGATGTATCGTGTCGCCGGTGACTAAGTACTGATCATAAACGGGCGTGTACAAACCGTTCGTAGTCACTCGAATATCATACGTACTGGGTTGCTCGTTTTTCAAAAAACTGAATTTCTTTTCGTGTTGAGCGCGTCGATTTAAATCTTTAAGCGTAACAACAACCTCGGAATTTCCAAAGGAAATAGGCAACGGAATCTCCTTTCTCCAAACGCCTGACTCCTGCATTTGGTTAGGTGTGTAGGTGTATCGAAGGGTGTCGGAATTTGCTTTTTGTTTGGTTATAATGACTTCAACTTCCAATTGCGCAGTGAAATTTTCGTGCGTAGATTTTCTTGAATAAAGCAGCTGATCGGCGTCGAATTCCAGCAATAAATTGGAAGAGTCATTGCTGCGATGCACGAGGTTTACTAACGGTTGAAAATAAAATTCGTTCTTTCCGAATTGATTTTCTCGAAGTTTTTTAGGCGCTGAGCAAGAGATGAAAAAGATTACAATGAAAAATAAAACTAATCGGTTAAAATTAGGTTGGCTCCTCTGTTGATTCATCTTCGTCATTATCAATCGAAGGTAAGCGTTTTTCGAAATTACTCCCAGATTTCGCACCCATATTTTTCATGTTTTTAGCCTTGCCGAGAAGATTTCCTTTTCCTGTTTTGAGTTGGCCCATTGCAGCGCTCAAAGTATTTTGTGCAGTTGAAAGGTTGCGTTCTAGCGTCTCAAGAGAACTTACAAAACCATCGAGCTTATCTATAAATGTCCCTGCTTCTTTGGCAATATTTTCAGAATTCTTTGAACGTTTCTCTTGTGCCCAAATGCTTGCTACTGTTCTTAGCGTGGCCAATAATGTAGTTGGAGAAACCAAGATGATGTTGCGCTCCCAAGCGAAAGAAAATAAATTATTATCTTCGTTGAACGCCGCAATGAGCGCAGGTTCTATGGGCATGAACAACAAAACGAATTCAGGGGTAGTTAGCTTATCGGCAGACTCATATTTCTTATCACTTAGCAGTTTAATATGCGAGCGAACACTGTCTAAATGCGCACGCATGGCAATAGCTTTTTCTTTGTCGTCTTGGGCGTTAACGTAGCTGTTGTATGCGGTTAACGAAACTTTCGAATCTACGATGATGTGTTTGTTTTCCGGGAGGTTAACAATGACATCTGGACGAATGGTTTTCTCGTTGTCGTTGACATCTGAATGCTGAACAATAAATTCTTTTCCCTTTACCAATCCGCTTTTTTCGAGCACTGATTCTAAAATCATTTCTCCCCAATTTCCTTGTGCTTTGTTATCGCCTTTCAGAGCTCGAGTCAGGTTTTCGGCGTTGGTTCCAATGTTAGAACTGGCCTCGCGCAAATTCTTTATTTCATTTTCCAATCGAGCAGAACGGTCAACATTGTCCAATTCTGTTTTTTCAAGTTTCGACTTGAATTCGTTTATGGTTGTTCGAAGGGGAGTTAGAGTGACAGACAAATGAGATTCGTTGGCCTCATTTAATTTTTTCACCCGTTCGTCCAGAATGTCATTGCTCAAATTCTTGAACTCAACTTTGAGATTAGCCTTTAAATCTTCCATAAAAAGTTTTTCAGATTCAAGGGCTTTATGAGCGGATTCTAAGGAAGCAAGCGTAGTTGCTTTTTCTTGAATCAACGATTCTACGCGAACACGCATGGTGTTGCATTCGGCTTTGCTGTTTTCAAGTTCGTCTTTGTAAAAAGTGACGTCATTCTGATTGCCGCTTGCTTTTCGATTCAATAAAAAAATAATGGCAGTAAGCGTTCCGCCTGAAATAGCCCCAACGGCAAGTGAAAGTGTATCCATGGCTCAAAATTACCTTCACGTTGAAGGCTTTTCTGAATTGTGGAAAAGTATTTTTAGAATCGCGAAGAAAATGTTATGCCCACGCGACCGTTTTTAAGTTGGAGCCCTCTGTTTTCAACATTTCCAACCCCATAGGTTATGGATACGGCGCCATTTTCTTGTTGAAATCGAAATCCCAAACCAGTATCGTAGTAGGTTTTTGTGACGGGAGATTTTACATAAACGACATCGCCAAAAAGGAATGATTGAATTTCGGGTCCGAGTGCAACCCCGAAGTCGCAATTCAGCATAGCGTATTGTGAAGCGTAAATACTTTCTTCTATAAACGCTCGAAGATTTTTCGTTCCGCCCAATCTTGATATTTCATTATTGAAGAGAGAATCGCTAAAAAGGGCATTTGCTTCTAAGTTAACATTGGTGAATAGGAGTTTGCCAAGGGTATGCTTTGTCCAGATCTTGCCGCGAAGCGAATACAATTTTTTCTGCGAAACGCTCGATTCATATTGAATGGAGCGATTTCCAGCTAACCCTTCAATTGTGAAATTAATTGCGTTTTCGGTGTAGTTGAATTTCGAGTAACGCAGGGAATAGGTCTTTATAGAAGTGTTTCCAAAGCTTGAAGACGCGCTGAAATGCGTGTTTGTTGACTTGTTAATAGCCGCAGAGAATCCGTTCAAGTCGTTCATCTTTGTTAGCAATCGAAACGATAAATCGGTTGAAGAAAAAGTTGAATCTCGAAGAAAAGAAGCGAACTCAAATTGAAATCCAACGGGCAATCCTGCTGTAAAAGGACTGCCTAATTTGAACGCTAAACTCTGACTTTTAGGCTGGGGGCGTTTCCAATGGAACTCAATGATTTCCGCTTGTTTAAGCGCGTTTGACAATTCTAGATCAATGTTTCCTGTTAACATGAATTGGCTAGAACCAGGTTTCGGTTGCAAAGCAATAAGCGCAGAGATTTGATTGTTCTTTCTCCGTTCAGGTTTCAAAACAAGGCTGAACGTTGAGCTATGCATTCGAACCGACACGGGTGAGTTGGGTTTCAAAAATGAAACCTGATTAAGCGCGGTGCTAATGTTTTTGATTTTATCTAAGCTGTAGGGTTGCCCTAATTTGTAATTGATTGATCTTTGAAGTGTTTTTTTGTTGAAAAGGCTGTTAGAGGTGATTAGAGTGTCTAGTAAAAGTTGATTTCCTAACGACACATTCCAATGAAATTCGGAAGGTTGTGATTCTATAAATAAGGTATCGAGCTCTATTTGAGCATAGGGATAACCGCTGTTATTCAATAAACGCAATAACTCGTCCGGATTTAGGTTCTTCTGGACAAGAGAGGTTAGCCCGGAATATTTATGTGTCGGCTTCGAGGGTTGACCGTAGCTAGCGGAAATTCCGAAAGCAAAGAGCATTAGAGTGAATCTTACAGAAATATGTTCATAACTGCTTTTCAAATTCGGGTTTATTAACTTTGGTTTGAAGTAATTTTGTAATTCAATGTAATACCATGAAAAAATCTGCAAGCGTTTTATTTTTTGTTTTCCTCGGTTTAGGCATTTTTAGTCTTCAATCTTGTAATCGAAAGAACGAAAAGTGTGCCGCCTACGACCACGTGTGTCCGCAAAAGTAGTATTCAATTAAACTCGAATGTTACTGTTTGTGACACATCTGGGTTTAAGCTGCGGCTAACCGGACAAGCGTGAGCGTATCGTTGAATTTTCTCTTTCATATTATCGTCGTAATCTAAATTTGGGAAAATGAAATGAATTTTTATTTCACCAATTCTACGAGGCGTTTTATTCATAATTTTTTCAATAGTTGCAGTTATCCCTTCGAATTTCCAACCTCGTTCTTCAGCTGCTATGGCCATGGTTGTTAGTATGCAGGTGGCAAGTGAGGTGCAAAGCAGGTCGGTAGGAGAAAATCGTTCACCCTTCCCTTTGTTGTCGAGTGGAGCATCGGTTTCAATTTGGGTGTTGCTTTGCGCATGAACCACCTCACAGCGAAAGTTTCCCGAGTACAGAACAGACATTTTAGTCATATGTTTTTTTTCAAAACTAACATAGAACAAATGAAATTAGTTTTTATTGAATAGATATGTTGAACCTGCGTGCCCTAACTTTGTCTTATGAAGCATTTGCCACTACTTTTATTACTCATCTTGGGCTCTTCATGTGTTTCTGGGCAAGAAGAGATAAAAGAAGGTGTAATAGGAATATACACCCACCAGAAATACGGGGGCTTAATTATTCGAACCAACGGCTGGGGAATTTCATACGTGAAGGGCATGAACAAAGGGGCCTTCAAGATTAGACAAGTATCCTATGATTTCAAATTTGTGAAGCACGAGAAAGAAATCAAGTCCTATTTCCAGGATCCTAGCGCACGACCTTATGTATTCGGGAAGCAAAATGCCATGTACAATTTCAAATTGAGTTACGGATACAAAAATGTCATTTCCGAAAAACTCCGAAAGTCAGGTGTTCAAGTTTCTTACACATGGGGAATGGGACCTTCTTTAGCTGTTTTACGTCCCATTTATTTGGAAGTCTTAGTCATAGATCCGAACTTAAACGGGTATAGTTTGTCCACCGAGAAATTCGATCCGAACAAACATTATGTTGATAATATTTATGGAAGGGCGAGTAACTTTTTAGGTTTCAGTGAGCTGGCTTTTGTGCCGGGATTTTCGGCCAAGACATCCATGTCTTTTGAATACAGTAATTATCGCGACGGTATAAAGGGTTTTGAAATAGGAATAGCGGCGGAAGCTTATCCAAAACGAATTGAAATTATGTCGAATCAGATTTTGGCCACCCTTCCCGACGGCGCAAAGAACCATTGGTTGTTTGTTTCGGGGTATGTGCATTTTTTTATGGGAAGGAAATATAACAAGTGAGTAAAGAATAGCGATAGGATAAAATAGAAGATGGAACAACAAGAACAAAGAATTCCTAAGCCGAAATGGCTGAAAGTAAAGTTGCCGACAGGAGAGAATTACCGGAAGGTTCGTTCGCTCGTGGATGAGCACAAGCTTCACACCATTTGCGAAAGTGGAAATTGTCCGAACATGGGCGAATGTTGGGGAGAAGGAACAGCTACTTTCATGATTTTAGGAAATATCTGCACAAGTTCGTGCGGGTTTTGCGCGGTGTCTACGGGTAAGCCTTTGGAGGCAGATCCGTTTGAACCTGCTCGTGTAGCGAATTCGGTGAAGTTGATGGGCGTTCAGCATGCGGTTATTACTTCCGTGGATCGCGATGATCTTGCCGATGGAGGGTCTGAGATTTGGGTGAAAACAGTAGAATTGGTTCGCGCTAAATCGCCAGGGACTACAATGGAAACATTGATTCCTGATTTTGCCGGAAATTGGGAGAATCTGCAACGCATCATTGACGTTGCGCCTGATATTGTATCTCACAATTTGGAAACTGTGCGACGACTGACCAAACAAGTTCGCATTCAAGCGAAATATGATCGTTCCCTTGAAGTGTTGTTCAGATTAAAAAAGGGAGGGATGCGAACGAAAAGTGGAGTTATGCTCGGGTTAGGCGAAACGAGGGCTGAAGTTTTAGAGACTATGGAGGATTTGAGGTCGGTTGAAGTAGATGTCTTAACTTTAGGCCAATACCTTCAGCCTACTCGCAAACACCTGCCAGTTCAGGAATTCGTGACTCCAGAGCAGTTTAAGGAGTACGAAGAAATTGGATTAAAAATGGGATATCGATTCGTTGAAAGTGGTCCGCTGGTTCGCTCTTCGTATCACGCTGAAAAACATCTGTTTTAAAGAATATTCGGTGGGAAGGAAAAAAAAGCGAATAAAAAGCGTTCAATCGTTTTTTGAGTAAGCATTTCTCAATTATCTTGCGCCAATATGAACTAATAGTTTAACCTAGCATTTATGAAATTAAAAAATTTACTTTTATCCTCTGGATTTGTTTTTACAGCCGCTGTGGCAGTTGTTATGGTGAATAACAACAGTCAGCGTGCCAGCTTTGCGCCGCGCAACATTCAAGCTGAGGGATATAACGAATCTGTGGATATTTTAAAGAAACTTCGTGGTAACCTTATTACAGGAAACTTTGAAGTAACAGACGTTGTGGAAATGACCGCGGCGGTGAACGATATTGATCGTTTGCAAGGCAATCGTGAATTAAATATGAGTTGGTGGGAAATGGGTCCTGATAATATCGGTGGCCGTACTCGTGCAATTTTGGCTTTAACAGACAATGTGATATTCGCAGGTTCTGTAACCGGTGGTTTGTACAAATCTACCAATGGCGGAAACAACTGGTCTCGTGTAGAATCTTTAGATACATTCGGAAAAGTAATGTCAATCAGTGCGATTGATGCTACTGAAGATGGTGGGATCTACGTTGCGACAGGTAGTCAATTTGATGGTGGTGATGGCAATGGATCAAGCGGAGCAATCGGATGTGGAATGTATCGTTCAACTGACCAAGGAGCTTCTTGGGAGATTGTCCCGGGAACAGACCCAGCTGAATTTACAGCGGGTGACAACTGGGCTTACATCAATGATCTTAGTGCAGATGCGAACATAGCAGGAAGAATTTGGATAGCCGGTGCCGAAGGCGTTGGATATTGGGAGCCCGGTATGACTGCTCCAAACATGAGTGTTTCAGGAATTCCAAACACAGGTGGACATGACATTGAATGGTCTACCGACGGAACGGTTTGTTACGTTGGAGTATCAAACGGTCGTATTTACCGCTCGTTAGATGGCGGAACAAGTTTCTCTCAAGTGGGTGCATCTTCTGGTATGAGCAACAAACAACGTACGCGCATTTCTATTTCTCGTGATGATTCAAACGTTGCTTATGTGTTGTATGCACAAGGCGGAATCATGGGTGGAATGTATTACACAGGTGATAAAGGAAATTCTTGGTCAGTGAAATGGCCAACGGGAATTGATAACGTTTATTCAGTATTTGGAGACAATGGTCAAGCGTATTATGATTTAGCATTAACGGTTAAGCCAGGTGACCCAGGAGTATGTTGGGTGGGTGGTGTTTCTTTGTGGAAGGCAGGAGCTAACACACAGCCAGAGCAGATTGCTGCGAACTTTGATTTCGGAAGTTCTCAATATTATGTTCACAGTGATATTCAAACATTTGAAATTGCTCCAAATGGAGATTGGTTTATCGGTTGTGACGGAGGTCTATTTAAATCTATTGATGGTGGAAACACGTTCAATGCGATTAACAGAGGATATAATGTAACTCAGTTTTATGGAATAGCTCATGGGGGCGGTTATGCTGCAATGGGTGGTGCGCAAGACAACGGGACAATTTTAATCCCAGGTATGGATAATTCAAATTTCAGCACAATTTCTTGGCAGCAAGGTGTTTCTGTCGGAGGTGGTGATGGATTTGATTGTGAAATTTCAAACGTAACTGTTCCGGGTGTAAACGTAGCTTTCTCATCTGTATACTTCGGTGCAATCAGTCGCTTCAATGCTCAAGGTTCAGGCGGTGAGTTCTACGATGACGAAGTTATTGCTGCAATTGGAACAGACGGTGAGGCGGGTTCATTCTACACGACCATGCGTTTGTTCGAAAACACGAACGATGAAAACTCACAACAGTACGTTTGGTTGGTGAATAACCGTGACTTCGATTTGTTTAGTTCTGTGAACGGAACAGATACTACTTGGTTAGACACAGCTTTGTATACACAGAACATGACATTGCCATTCCCATACAGGTTCCCTGTTGGTGACACGCTTCATTTCTGGGATGTGTTAGACCGTCCGGCTGTGTATTCAAGCACGCCATTAACGGCAGATCCAAACTACCCGTGGTTAGCGGCGCAGGCATTGACATCTACAGTAGATTCTACCATCTGTGATACCACCATCGTAGGCTACACAGACGTTATTGATCAGATTACAGAACAGACAGTTACCATTTATTGGTCAGATACTATTATTAACCCAATAACAGGAGCTCAAATCATTGTTAACGACAGTTCAATAGTAGTCGTTGGAGTAGATACCACGTATATGACGGTTCCAGTTTTGGATATTCAATGCACAACTACAACTTGGTACTATTACGCTGCTGATCAATTGGAAAATGTTCGTGAGCGTTGGCAGGTACAAGACAAGTTCACTTCAATCTTCGTTACAGGATTCTTCGGTACAGAAGGTTTGTGGATGACTCGTCAGGCCTTGAACTTTAACACTTCTCCGGATTGGTGGAAAATTGGAAACGCTCCAGGTTCTGGTGTGAAAGCTTATGAATTCTCTAAAGATGGAAACACACTCTTCTACAGCAGCTGGAGTGGAACACTATACAGAGTAACCGGATTCAATCAGGTTTGGAGTGTAGATGATATTCCTAACTTGACTACTTCAACCCTTATTACAAATGCAGGTGGAACTATAACAAGTATTGCCTCTGATCCGAATGATGCAGACCACTTGGTACTTACCGTTGGTGGATATGGTAGTGTGGGTAGCGGAAAGGTAAGAGAATCATTCAACGCAACATCAGCATCTCCAACATTCTCAAATATTTGGTACAACACTTCACCGTTGAACAAGATGCCAATTTATTCTGCGATTATCGATGTGAATGATCCTTCAGGAAACACCATCGTCTTGGGTACAGAGTATGGAGTTTGGGCTACCAATGACGGTGGAACAACATGGACGCACAGTTCTGGTGTAGCAACAGCTATTCCTGCTGAGCCAATGGCTGGAGCAAGCGTAGGTTCTTTAGCTTATGTTCCTGTATTCGATTTACGTCAGCAACAAGTTGGACAACGTCCATACATGAACCCAGAGAACTACGGAGTAATCTATGCAGGTACACACGGACGTGGTATCTTCCGCAGCGATGATTTCTTCTCTGTAGATGTTGCTGAAAATAATGGTGCTGGTGTAGACGGAAATGATGTAAGCTTATCGGTTTATCCAAATCCAACAACAAACACAGCCTTCGTTAACTTGAATGTTACTTCAACAGTAAACCAGGCATATGTTCAAGTTTACAATGTAAACGGACAATTAGTGAAGAATGTAAATGTCGGTCAATTAACCCCAGGATCACACAAAATTGATTTGGGAGTTGAATCTCTTGCATCAGGAACTTATGTAGTGAAAACATTTGCGGGTAACGCAAGCGGAACAGCTAAATTCATCAAGCAATAAGAAATTCCGAAAGGAAGGAAAGAGGCCCACTAGGGCCTCTTTTTTTGTGGGTGTTTTCTGTTTAATGACTTACTTTCGTTAGAAGCAACTGAGTTAAGGAAATGAGCACATACAGAGCAGCAATAAACGGATTTGGTCGAATTGGCAGAACTTTGCTCAAAGAAGCTTTACGTAGAAATGAGTTGGATATAGTTGCCGTTCACGATTTGGCAGATATGCCTACGCTATTACATTTGCTTAAATACGATTCAACACAAGGCATTTTTGAGATGTCAATTGAATCAGTTGATGAAAATACAGCACTTATTGGAGGAAGAACAATTCGGTTTTTTCAGAACGTTTCGGAGTTTCCGTGGAACGAGATGAACGTTGATTTGGTTTTTGAGTGTTCAGGAACCATGAAAACGGAAGCTCAATGTGAAAAGCACATTTCTGATGGAGCGACTCGTGTTCTGTTGTCCGCTCCTTCGGAAGATAAAATGCCTATGTGGATAGTGGGTGTGAATGATGACCAGATTGATTTAAACAGAAAAATTATTTCTTGCGCTTCTTGCACTACAAATAATGCAGCACCCGTTATTCAATTGATAGACGATGCCTACGGTGTTGAGAGCTGTTATATTTCAACTGTTCATTCGTACACCGGTGACCAAAAGCTTCACGATGCACCGCACAAAGATTTGCGCAGGGCGAGAGGAGCAGCGACATCTATAGTGCCTACGACTACAGGAGCGGCCAGAGCGTTAACGAAGGTCTTTCCGCATCTGAGCGAACGTCTAGGAGGCTGCGGTATTCGAGTGCCTGTTCCGAATGGCTCGCTTTCCGATTTAACCTTTATGGTTAGAAGTAAAACCACAGCGGTTGAGGTTAATGAACTTTTTGAAAAATGGGCCAATACACAGCAAAATATTCTAGAAGTTTCTCATGAACCTTTGGTTTCAAATGATATTCTTGGAAACAAGCACAGCTGCGTTGTTGATGCGGAACTGACTTCCGTGATTGGGTATATGATTAAAGTTGTCGGATGGTACGACAACGAAATGGGATACAGCAACCGACTTCTCGATGCTGCACAAAAACTAAAAATACACTAAATGGAATTTTATCACTTCATACTGTACGGCATGCTGGCTGTGGTGAAATTCATCATTACTCCATTTACTATTTATGCCACTGGAAAGGAAAACATTCAATTTGGCGAAGTGGTCTTAACAACAGGCACCGGTGCCGCCGTTGGTGTTTTGTTATTTTATTATGGAGGAACTTATCTCTTTAAATGGACCAGTCATTTGAAGTCGAAAAAGAAAAAGCCAGTTTTCACGAAAGGAAGAAGAAGGATTGTTTTTATAAAGAATAAGTTTGGGCTTATCGGATTTATAGCTATTTCAGCAATAATTTCAGTGCCTATAACCTCACTGCTTGCAGCGAAGTTCTTTAAGCACAACCGATTTACGCCACTTTGGTTAATTTGTGGTTTTATGGTATGGTCTGTTATATTGTCTTATGCGGCCTATTACATCAAAGGATTATAAATGAAAAAGTATAAGGCAATCCTTTGGGATTTAGACGGTACCCTTTGGGATTTGAATGGAAATACAACCATTGCTCTCACCCAGTTATTTCAGCGATTTGAGTCGAGTAACTTCCGAAACATTTCGCTTGAACATTTCTTGAATTGCTATCCTAAACACAACGAAAGAGTGTGGGCATTGTATCGCGAAGGAAAAATTGCGAAGGAGGAACTTCGAAACAAACGCTTCATTGATTTATTTGATGAAGTGAAGGCGGAATACGATTCAGATTTTGTTGATTTGTTTGCCACGGAATTCCTTGCGGTGTGTCCCCGTTTACCCCATCTTATTGAAGGAGCGCGTGAAATTCTAGAGGAAACGAAGGGGAATTACACACATGTGATCTTGACCAATGGGTTTATCGAAGTGCAAGGATTTAAAATGGCTGCCGCTGAGATTGAGCATTATTTTTCTACGGTTGTATACAGTGAAGAAGCGGGAGTGCGCAAACCACATGCTGCTATTTTTGAATTGGCTTTGAAGCGTGCTAATTGCAATGCAGAAGAAGCTTTGATGATAGGTGATGACTGGGACGCAGATATTTTAGGAGCAAGAAATGCAGGAATAGATCAAGTGTTTTTCACCGCTACAGAGAAGCGAATGGCAGAATTACACGACGGGAAATCTGTGAGACACAACTATGTTCCTACCTTTACCATAGACACATTGAATGAATTGAAAAATATACTATAACATGGAAAACAACAACGAAACGCCTCAGCCAATAAGTATTGAATTAACGGAGAACATTGCTGAAGGGACCTATTCTAATTTAGCTGTTATTACTCACAGCACTTCAGAGTTTGTTCTCGATTTTATTCGTGTAATGCCGAATGTGCCCAAAGCAAAGGTTCAGTCTAGAATTATCATGACACCTCAACACGCAAAGCGATTAATGAAGGCTTTACAAGAGAATATTACCAAGTTCGAAGTGCAGAATGGCGTTATTAAAGAGGGAGTAGCCGATGTTCAATTTCCAATGACTTTCGGCGGACCGCAAGGCCAAGCCTAATCGAACAGTGGAGTTACAGCGCCGTTTAACTCAGTGTTGAAGAACGGTGAGTTTTTCCCGCGTGAGAGCCATGTAGATTGCTCAACAATAGTTTTTCTTTTGGTTGAAATGAGCACGAGTCGAGCTTGTTCTCCAACTTCCATTTGAATGGGGGGAATGTTTGCAGAAAACTCTGCACCGATAGTGAGCTTTTCAATTAATGTTTCAATCGGAACTTCTTTCCCAACCGCAGAGAAAATTGTTTGAAAAGCAATTTCAATTCCGCTGATACCAAATTCTGCATATTCAAATTCGAGTTCTTTGTTTTCAATGGTTAGAGGAGTATGCTGACTTTCGATGGCGTCTATTGTTCCATCAACTAAACCATTGATCAATGCCTTGCGTTCTGTGCTTCCGCGGAATGGAGGCCATACTTTTTTATGACTGTCGTAATCAATCATGTCTTCATGGGTGAACGAAAGCTGATGCGCGGCTATAGAGCAGGTCACTTGAAGATCGTCTTTTTTCGCTTTGCGAATCATGTCAATTCCCTTCGCAGTGGATATGCTGTAAAAGTGTAGGCTTCCACCTGTGTATTTCAACAGAGCAAGATCACGTTGAATTCTTAGCGTTTCACTCAGTTCACTCGCACCTTTCAACCCCATTTTTACACTGGTTTTTCCTTCATGTATTTGAGCCTTCGGGTGAACCGAATAATCGTTCGGTGCCACAAATATGCGTGTGTTGGTTTGCTTAGAATATTCGAGTGCGCGCATCATAAGCTCTGTTGAAACTGTATGCTCATTCTCTGTAAATCCCACGGCTCCAGCGTTTTGAAGCTCGGCGAATTCGGTTAATTGTTTACCTTGCATTTCTTTGGAAATAGAACCCAATGGTAATATTTGAAAAGAAGCCGTGTTGTTTTTTGTCAGAAATTTTACTGCCCCTTGATTGTCGGTCACAGGCATAAGTGAGGGCATAAGGCACACACGTGTGAAACCGCCTTTCTTCGCAGCAGCTGTTCCAGAGCGAAGCGTTTCGTTCTGTTCAAAGCCTGGTTCGCCGAAGTTTGCGCGAAGATCTGTGAAGGCTACAGATAGAATATGGTCTTTGCCAGCAATGATTTTTGATTTTCCTTTGGGTAAATTCTTCCCAATTGAGGTAATAACTCCGTTGGTTAATTCAACATCCATAATTTTCAGATGGTGCTTCGAAAGCGGAGAAAAGAGCTTGGCGTTTTGAATGAGTGTTTTCATATTTTCGATTTCCAAATTTTAATGAATACGATTTCCAATGCAATAAATAAAAGCCCGCTATAGATGAGGTATTTCCATAGTGAAATACCGCCTCCAAGTTCTGTTGCTAACGACTGAAGCATTTCAGCATTTGCATCTTTCACAGAAAAATCGGCAAGGCCAATTTGTTGGCCCAATTTCAAGAGCTCATCTGTTGTGATTATTTCGACGTTGCTTTCGGTATTGTTAAAGTTCATGGCCAAAGGCATAAGGCTTGCGCTGTTTTCCTTCACAACGTAAAATCCAGACTCCGTCATTTCGAAAGGAAGAAAAACTTCAGATTCTCGTCCGGTACTTCTCGATTGAGCAATGAATGTTTTCGAGTTATTTGTACTGCTTATTTCGAACAAGCCGTCCTCTGTGGAAGGTGACTGACTTAATGTTACATAAGATTCTTTTCCCAACTGATAATACAGTTGCTGAGCCGCTGCGCTTGTTTCTGCCGCTCGAAGAAGGCTTACAGGGAATAAAGCGTGCGATGGAAAAGTACTCTCTGTTTTTATGCAAGAAACAGAGCTCACAAAGAGTCTACCTTTTCCAAAGTTGGTTTGAGCGAGTAGAGGGGTGTTGTCTTGAAATGAAATGAGCGGTAGCGATTGCAAGTTTCCGTTACTCATTGGAAAATGCGAGATGGCAGAAGGAAGAGAGGCATTGTTTTGAAGTCGCTCAAATGCTGGACTATAAAAAGGATTGCTCAAGTCAACGGATATCGCTGACAGAGCTGTACTTGATTTCGCGCCAAGTTGAACGCTGTTGCATCTTCCTAATAAATTATTGTAGCTCAGTAAATCTGAAGTCGAATGTGGGATAAGGAATATTGTTCCGCCCTGTTCAATATAACTTGAAAGGTCGCCGATAAGCTGAGGAGAAAGTGATTGTATGCCTTGCAGAACAATGAGGTTGGATGATTGAATGCTTTCCGTTGATACGGCGGCAGCATTCACAGAAATGAAATTGTATTGCGGATCGTTTGAGAAAAGCTGCTCTACGTTTTGTTGTTCACTTCCAACGACGTTCAAGATGTTTATTTTTTCGGAAATGCTATAAGCGAAATAATGAACGTCGTCGAACACCAGCGGGAAGTCATTGATTCGAACGCTTCCGTAGTGAAATCCAGTTTGGGTGGTGCTAAATGCTATTGGAATAGTTGAGATTCCTTGTGCGGGAAGAGATACGGCGCTTACCGCTTTTTGTATTCCGTCGAGCTCAACACTCAGAGGAACATTGCTCATCTCTTCATTACTGTGATTTTGAATAACAACCAAAAGTGTGTCAGAGTTATTTAAAATTCGTTGCGGCGTTGAGAAGTAAATGGAGTCGATGCTAATATTTTTTTGTACATCTTTCGTTGCAGGAATAGCGGTTACAAGAGCATCTTCAGGATTTGTAATGTCTTGAATGTCGCTGGTGTTTCGTTGGAAATCGGAAATCCAATAGTACAAGCGAATGTCGGCTGCAGATTTTTTCAGTAGGTCTCGTTGACGATTGAAAACAGCGCTCAGCAGTTTGGTTTCGGGACTGAAAGAAATATCTTGAATGCTTTGCAAAGCCTCATCCTTCGAAAGTAACCGCTGGTCGGTTCCTTTGAAATTGTTTGAAATAATTTGAAATCGGTCGTTGCTGGAAAACGAGCTCACCAATGCACTCGCTTTTTGTTTGGAAGACTCTAAAAACGAAACCCCTTCCGCCTGGCCTTGCATGCTCAAGCTGTTGTCGATATATACGCTAACTGCGCGTGAACCGTTCATTTTCTCGCTCAAAGCAGTTGGGAAGAACGGTTGAGCAAAAGCAAGTATTAATGAGGCAAAAGCAAGAAGTCGGCAGATAAGAATAATGAGATGACGAATCTTTGAAGACTTTGTTGTTTCCGATTTTACTTCTTTGAGAAAAGAAACATTGGAAAAGGCGATTTTCTTATACCTACGAAAATTAAAGAGGTGAATAAGAACCGGAACGGCAAGTGCTGTAAGGGCCCAAAGTATTTCGGGATGTACGAATCGCATTTCGAAGCTCAAATATAGCGCATAGATTGCGTATTTTCGGCAAATGGAAAAGAAACACCCCGAGTCATGGATGATGAGCCACGGCTATAATCCGAAATGGAGCGAAGGATCAGTGAAGCC
>Ga0114971_10000851_pt1 | contig 20725 bp, 20 predicted proteins | sample M_140625_MF_Meta_FD_87320 | JGI IMG/M metagenome (GOLD analysis project Ga0114971, IMG submission 87320) | Freshwater microbial communities from Lake Montjoie, Canada to study carbon cycling - M_140625_MF_MetaG | ecosystem: Environmental > Aquatic > Freshwater > Lake | place: Lake Montjoie...
TAAGAAAATTATCGAAGTAGAAGAACGCGATCATGTACGCCAATTTCAGCCGCCAATTACTGGAGAAGAAATTATGAAACTTTTTAATTTAAAGCCCTCGCGTGAAATTGGCATGTTAAAAGAAGCAGTAAAAGAAGCAATTTTGGATGGTCAAATTCCGAATGAATACCAAGCGGCTTATGATTTCGTTTTAAAACGCGCTGAAAAATTAGGCTTAAAGAAAGTTGTTAAATAAAATAGATAAAGATTAACTAATGTTGAATCTTCATTTCTCAAATTATAAAATAATTTTGCAAAAACAAACTTCAACTATGAAACAAAATAAATCTGTAATAATTTGGCTATTGTCTGGCTGTTTTTTAGTATTTGTAATGGTTGTTGTTGGCGGCATTACACGATTAACTAACTCGGGACTTTCCATGACCGATTGGCATTTAGTTACAGATACTTTTCCCCCATTTACTGAAGCTGCATGGCAACAAGAGTTTGATGCTTACAAACAATTTCCAGAATACAAATTAATCAATGTGCACAATAACTTTCAACTTGCCGATTATAAATTCATCTATTTTTGGGAATGGTTTCACCGATTTATTGGCAGATTTCTTGGGTTTGTATTTATTGTTCCGTTTTTATATTTTTTGATAAAGAAAAAATTGGATGCTGAAACCCTAAAAAAATGTGCTATCCTTTTAGGCATGGGTGCTTTTCAAGGATTTCTTGGATGGTTTATGGTGAAAAGTGGTTTGGTAAATAATCCCGACGTAAGTCATTTTCGACTTTCATTACACTTAACTTTTGCCTTTATTACATTTGCTTACACTCTTTGGGTGGCATTAGATTTAATCTATCCAGTAAAACGAGAAGTAATAGTTCCATTAAAAAAAATAGCTCGAATAACCTTAGCTTTTTTGCTTTTACAAATAATTTATGGAGGGTTCGTTGCTGGTTTAGATGCAGGATTTATTCATAACCATTGGCCTTTAATGAGTGATGGACAATTTTTTCATGAAAGTATTTTATTAGAAAAAAATTCTTGGTTATTGCGTTTAACAGAAGGAAAAAGTGGAGTTCAATTTGTTCATAGAACTATAGCGTATGTAGTTGTAGGATTGATTTTATTTTTATTTTTTAAAAGTAAAAAATATTCACTTTCAAAAGAACAGAAAAACGGAATGAATGCCCTAGTAGTACTTGTGTTTTTACAATTCACTCTTGGAGTTTTAACGTTATTGTATAGCGTTCCATTATGGATGGGTGTTACGCACCAAGCTATGGCATTCTTATTATTAGCATCTATGACTTATACTTTACATCGATTATCTAAATAATGCTTATTCTTGGATGGAGCGGATTTATCTTAATGTTTGCTTAAGAATATTCTGATTTTTTATAAATTAACTCTTGTTGAAGTTTTAATAAAGAAAATTAAACTAGTATTGCTAAGTGTTTAAAAATTTAATTAATTTTAACATTTATTAAAGAGAAGATGCATAAAATAATTATTTCAGATTCAAATTGTCTCCCTATTCTATCAGAAATTGGTGAATTAGATATTCTGTATAAACTATATGGTCAAGTTTATACTACAAACGAAATATTAAATAAATTCAAAGGAGAAATTCCTAGTTGGATTATCGTTGAAAATGTAACGGATTCAATTCGACAAAGTATAATAGAACTTAGACTGGCAAAAGAAGAGTCTAGCTCAATAGCTTTGGCTTTACAAAATAGCAATTGTATTTTAATTATTGAAAAACCTAATGTCATTATTGTAGCTCAAAAATTTAATTTACATTTTATCGGAATTCTTGAAATACTTATTAATGCTAAACTAAACGGAATTATTACTGCAATAAAGCCTATTTTAGAAAAGTTAACAAAAACTAAATATAAAATTTCAAAAGAATTATTGCTTTTTATTTTAAAAGAGGCCAACGAATAATTAACTTCTATATTTAAACTCGTAAAAGTGTGCGTTAAGTACTAACTATTTTATCTAAAATTAGTATTAGAATTCCGATAAAGTATTTAACCAATCACTTAGTTGTTTAATTTACACTCACATTTGATTTTCTATTCTTAACTTTGCAAAAAAAATAAATGTCAAATATCTATTTAGGCTTCCACTTTACCATTACACCCAAGGAATCGGGATCGGAAATATTAATTGCTGAATTGGGAGAAAAACCTTTTGAAAGTTTTATTGAAACCGATTTAGGAATTGTAGCTTACATTCAAAAAGACCTTTATACTGAAAATGTATTGGAAGATATTTATATTTTAACTTCTTCAGAATTTGAAATTTCTTATACTGTGGAAGAAATAGACCAAGTAAATTGGAATGAAGAATGGGAAAAGAATTTTGAGCCTATTGATGTAGATGGAAATTGCCATGTACGAGCACCATTTCATCCAAAAACAGAAGCAGAATTTGACATTGTTATTGAACCTAAAATGAGTTTCGGAACTGGACATCATGAAACTACTCACATGATGATCCAACATTTGTTAGAGACAGACGTAACTGGAATGAAAACACTTGATATGGGCTGTGGTACTGCAATTCTTGCAATTCTTGCTGAGATGAAGGGCGCCAAACCTATTGATGCTATTGATATTGATAATTGGTGTTATTTAAATTCGATTGAAAATGCCGAACGAAATAATTGTAGTGATATTTCAGTTTACGAAGGAGATGCAGCAATGCTAAAAGGCAAAAATTACGATTTAATTATTGCTAACATCAACAGAAATATTTTATTAAACGATATGCAAACCTATGTAGATTGTTTAAACAGAGGCGGGATTATTTTATTAAGTGGGTTTTACAGTGAGGACATCCCATTTATTGATGCTTCTTGCACCGAAAAAGGATTGACTTATGTTAAAAAATTAGAACGAAACAATTGGGTTTCTTTAAAATATTTAAATTAGTAGTATTCCTAATATATAAAAACTATGAGTGCCATTGAAAAAGTTCAAGAAGAAGTTTTATTTGAAGAACAATTAGGCAGTAACCATGAAATTGTTCTTTACAATGATGATGTAAATACTTTTGACCATGTAATTACTACTTTAATCAAAATTTGTAAACACACCTCTGAACAAGCTGAACAATGTGCAATTTTAGTACATTACAAAGGACGATGCACGGTCAAAACTGGTTCATTTGACGAACTAAAACCTCAATGCACCCAACTTCTTGAAGCGGGATTAAGTGCCGAAATTGAATAATATATTTCTATAATTTAGTGTGGCAATTTATCTTTAAAATAGCCATAAATAAAAGTTCCAAATAAGGCGCCAAATAAAACAAAACCTACGCTCATAAATCCTGCTCCAATGAGAATATAAATTGGTCCCGGACAAGAGCCAACCAAAGCCCATCCCAATCCAAAAATTAAACCACCAATCCAATATCTAAAAGTTCCACGTTCTTTCCCTAATATTTCTATAAGAAATCCTTTTATGTCCTTAATATTAAAGCGTTTAATAATTTGAATACCAATAACACCTGTAATAATTGCTGTCATTATTATTCCATACATGTGAAAAGAATCAAACTGAAACATTTCATAAATTCGGTACCAGGAAACTGCCTCTGCTTTTGTTAAAACTACTCCAAAAACAAATCCTACTAGTAAATATTTTATTAAATTCATTTTGTGTTATTTAAAAAATTAATGGAAAAATAAAATTAACCATAATCAATCCACCAATAAAAAAACCAATAACGGCTTTTAAAGATGGAAATTGAAAATTACTCAAACCAGATATTGCATGACCTGAAGTGCATCCTCCAGCATAGCGTGAACCAAAACCAATTAGAAATCCTCCAAAAACTAACAAAAAAATCTTTTTTGGGGAATAAAAAATATCCGATCCAAAGATAGCATCTGGAATTAATTTTCCGTTGGGAGCATCAATTCCTAATTTTTGTAATTTCAATATGGTGAATGGATTAATAGAAACGTTAGTTGCATTGGACAAAAAATGAACTGCAACATAACCACCCACCATAGCGCCTGCAACAACAACAAGATTCCAACGTTGCGATTTCCAATCCCAATTAAAAAAAGAAACTCGTTTCCCAATTCCGGTTAACGAACACAAAGTCCTAAGATTGGTTGACATTCCAAAATTTTTTCCAAAATAGATTAAGCACAACATTACCATTCCAATTAAGAAACCAGAAATAGACCAATGCCATGTTTGAGTTAAGAAATTCATATCGTATTATTTTTACAAAAATAGAGAGAGTGGTTTGATTTTTGATAAAAATTAAGATATTTAAATTAAAATAAATAAATTGCTTAAAATGAAAATCTTCCAACTGCTATTTTTACTAATATTAACTGCAATTTTCACCTCTTGCGGAAGCATAAAATCTACTTTGCAAAATGTAGATGATACTGCAATAAAACCGCAAGTTAGAAATAATCAATTTATGATAACAGAATATGCTTCGGATGGTAAATATGGCTATGATAAAAACTATCCAATAAATTTAGGATTTGAAAACGAGAAATATTCCCCAAAGAATATTATTTATTTTTTCAATGCTTTGGAAGGTCCTAAAGGTGAAAAAATCTCCTATATTATTAAAGATAACTGTTGTCCATTTCCATCTAAAAAAAGCGTTGTGGGGGCAGGAACATTAGATTTATATGAAATTACTTTGGAAGGAAGTGATACTAAAATAAACCTTTACGTAGATATTTATGAAAAAGGAAAAGTGGTTTGTCCTAAAGGGCTTAGAATTAAAAAATATATTCAAGATTAACCATTAATTCACACAGAGAAACCTTCTAAATAAGTATTAGAAGGTTTTTTCTTGTTATCTTTGCAAAAAAATTATTAAAGATGATTTTAACACATATTCCTCAAATAAAACATACCGAAAGTGGCAACTTCTTTCTTCTAGCTGGACCATGTGCAATTGAAAGCGAAGAAATGGCATTTCGCATAGCAGAAAAATTAGTGGCAATAACTGATAAATTAGAAATACCATTTGTTTTTAAAGGGTCGTTCAAGAAAGCAAATCGTTCAAGAATAGATAGTTTTTCTGGAATTGGAGATGAGAAAGCATTAAAAATTTTAAGAAAAATTTCAGAAACTTTTCATCTTCCAACCGTAACCGATATTCATACTAATGAAGATGCTCAAATGGCTGCCGAATATGTAGATGTTCTTCAAATTCCTGCTTTTTTAGTGCGCCAAACTGATTTGGTGGTTGCAGCTGCAAATACTGGAAAAACGGTGAATTTAAAAAAAGGACAATTTATGAGTCCGGAAAGCATGAAACATGCCGTTCAAAAAGTATTGGATTGTCATAATGAAAACGTGATGGTTACCGACAGAGGAACCATGTTTGGATACCAAGATATGATTGTAGATTATAGGGGAATTCCAACAATGCAACAATATGCAACTACAGTTCTTGATGTTACTCATTCGTTGCAACAACCAAACCAAACTATTGGAGTAACCGGTGGAAGACCCGACATGATTGAAACCGTATCTAAAGCTGGAATTGCAGTTGGGGTGGATGGTATTTTTATTGAAACACATTTTGATCCTGCAAACGCAAAAAGCGATGGAGCTAACATGTTGCACCTAGATTATTTTGAAGACTTAATGATTAAATTGGTAGCAATTAGAAAAACAATTAATCAATTTTAAATTAAGAAAATGTTATTAAAATTAAGAATTCTTTCCATACTGTTTTTAGGAGTTTTAACAACTAATTCTTTTGCTCAAGAAAATCCAAATCTCACAAAATATACTGCACATAATAAAGGTAAATTTTACTTTTTTTGGGGCGGCAATAGAGATAATTATACTAAATCCGATATTCACTTTAAAGGTGTTGATTATGATTTTACAATTGAAAATGCTACTGCACATGATAAACCTATGGGCTGGCATGTAAATTATATTAACCCATTAACAATGACAATACCGCAAACGAACTTTAGAATGGGATATTTTATTAATGATCATTATAATATATCTGTTGGAGTAGATCACATGAAATATGTGATGCGACAAAATCAAATAGCTAATATTAGCGGAACTTATCCTTTAACTTATGTGGGAAATCAAATTAATAATGGACAAGTAAATTTATCCGATGAGACATTTTTAACCTTTGAACATACAGATGGCTTAAATTATGTGAACTCTGAAATTTCTCGTGTGGATGACATTTCTAAAATTTTCGGAATAACAAATACGGATAAAGTTCAGATAAATCTTACCGAAGGTACTGGTGCTGGTGTATTATATCCTAAAACGAATGCTAAAGTATTAGGCAAAGATAGACACGATGATTTTCATGTATCAGGATATGGCGCTGCTGCTAAAGTTGGAATTAATTTTACTTTTTTCAAACATTACTTTATTCAAGGAGAGCTAAAAGGAGGCTATATTAATATGAATGACATTCGAACTACTGCTTCATCTGATGACACCGCTAGCCAACACTTTTTGTTTTTACAACGTATAATATCTTTTGGTGGTATTTTTAGCCTTTAGAAATTATAACTAACAAAAACTCCGATAGAAATTACTATTTCAATCGGAGTTTTATTTTTTTAAAAGTTCACTGAAACTGAGGACATAACACTATTAATGACCTCCACTAATTTTACTATCAAAATCAATTCCCTGACTTTTTAATATCGAACTTACTTTCCAACCATAAAATGCTAGATAAGCAAAACAAGCAACTCCAACAATATAACTGTTTTGAATTCCTATGGAATCTGCAATAGTTCCTTGTAACCAACTAATAATTCCCCCACCCATAATCATCATAATTAAAAAACTACTTCCTTGACTAGTGTGTTTTCCTAAACCACTTACTGCCAAAGTAAATATACATGGCCATAAAGTACTACAAAACAAACCAACACTAATAAAAGCATATACGGAAACCATTCCGCTAGTTGCCATTCCAACAAGTAGAGAAACAATTCCTAATGCAGAAAAAATTAATAACATTCGTGCCGGATTTCCTTTACTAGCAATATCCGCAGCAATTAATACTAAAATAATTACAGCATAAATATAAAAAGGAGCTAAATCATGTTTAGCCATTGCATTAACCATCAAGAAAACACCGAAAGCCAAATACGGGGCAACAAAACGAAGTATTTTTTGTAAATCCATTTTATCTGTAAATGCTTCTACAGCACCTGTCCAACGACCAATCATCAAACTTGCCCAATATAAAGAAATATAAGGCGCAATATCTTTAGTTAAAAAACCAAGACTTTTTTCCATATATGCAGGCAAATTACTTGCAGTTGAAACTTCTACTCCAACATAAATAAAAATAGCAATCATTCCCAAAATTAATTGAGGGTATTTCAAAGCAGAACTTCTAGTATTTTTATCCTCATCAACCGTTTCTACAATAGTTTCAGGATGTTCTGGAAGAGAAGACATTTTTAGTAATATTGCTACTACTAAAAAGGCAACACCTAATATTAAATATGGAATTTTTACACTTTCAATACTCATTTCGGTTGTTCCAGAAGCCGCAGATCCAAAAATAGCGAAACTCACAATTAATGGTCCTATAGTAGTTCCCAGATTATTAATTCCTCCTGCTAATGTCAAACGTTGTGATCCTGTTTTTATCGATCCTAAAGCAATTGCTAATGGATTCGCAACTGTTTGTTGTAATGAAAACCCTAACGCAACGGTAAATAATCCCGATAGCATTAATGGAAATGAATGTAAATTAGCCGCTGGGTAAAACAATAAAGTTCCCAAAGCGGAAATTGTTAATCCTAATGCCAATCCGTTTTTATATCCAATTTTATTTACTAAATCTTTACCTATTGCTAATGAAATTAACATGTATATTATGGAACCAATAGTATATGCAATGTAGAAAGCTAAAGATACCAATTGACTTTGCCCTTGTGTTAAATCGAATGCTTTTTTGAAAACGGGAATTAAAATATCATTACTTGCTGCAACAAATCCCCAAAAGAAGAATACCGTTACTAGCGGAATAAATTGCGCCCAATTAGTTTTAGTTTGTTCTGAATTCATAGTTAAAATATTTGGTTGGTTTTGGTTAGTCAATTATCCGGTTAGAAAAACAATTACTATTCTAAATCCGAAAGACAAATGTAATTTAATTTTGGATTTACAAGTCAGTTACTGAAAATTAATTAATCTAATAAACCTAAAAGATTAATGGGATATAATTTTATTTTCCATCTACATAATCTTGTAGATACTCAAAGCGTTTGGTAAGTTTGCCGTTTTCAGTGATTTTGGCTCGTTGTAAAATTCCGTCTTTATCACCATTAAAAAACGCTGGAATAACATGCTCCATAAACATTTCTCCAAAGCCTTCACTGGCATCTTTAGGCAACTCGCAAGGTAAATTATCAACAGACATTACCAAAATAGAACCAGGATGCGTATAGGGAACTTCTTTATTTTCAGAAGGTAAATACCCAAAGAACGGATCTGCAATTGTAGATGCTTTAAGAGTACAAGCAATAGGACCGGCTACATCGCAAGAAATATCTGCAACAACTTTAATCTTACAATCGGCTTGCTTTAGCATACTATTGGTTAAAATATCTGGAGCACCATTTCCGTGAAAATGACCTGCCATATAAATATCGGCTACTTTAGTGAAAATTTCAAAATCAGAAGTGTATTCTTGTGGATTGCTATAGAAATCATTGTTATCCAATACTTTACCATCCAAACGTTTATTGTAATCTAAAACATCAATTTGGGTGTAAACAGCAGAGGAATAATTTTTATTCAAAAAATCCGAAACCGAAACCTGTTTAATTTTCATGCCATCAAGCATTTCCTTAATTCCCATGCCTACTTTTCCAAAACCCGTAACTACAATTTTTAGGTTAGGAAGCGTCTGTCTTTTTAACCTAACTAACAATTCTTCTTGACTTTTTAATGTTTCTGCTTTGGGCAAATTGAACAAATCATATTTGATTCCGAAACCTCTAAATCCGTTATAAGCACCAACAATTCCAGCATATCGTCCAAAGCCTATTAATCTTCTAAAATTAGCGTCAACAATTGTTTCGTGATCATAAAGTTCTATATTTTTGTCTAAAACTGCTTGTAATAATTTTCTATTGTAAGGCTGTTTTTTTATCGTATGCGAAAAGAAAAAATATTTTTTATTAGGAATTAATGCCTCTACAGGAATCTCTTTTACTCCAAATAGAACATCACAATCGCTTAAATCCAAAACTACATCAATACCTAAATTGGTATATTCTTCATTTGTAAAAACCCTAATTTCTGATGCTTCAACTTTAACAAAGGCATCAGGATGAGCCATTTGTAATCTAACTAATTCTTCGGGGGTGAAAACTACTCTTCTATCGGGTGGAGTTTTTCGTTCTTTTACTAATCCAAATTTCATTTTAGGTTTTCTTGTTTGTTTGTTTGTGTGGCAAAAATACCATTAACGAAATCGTTTTCAAAACATTTTAGATAAAATTATATGTAAATAAATTCTTACTATTTACTGAAAAACAAAGGTTTACAAATAATACTTTTAAGAATGTGAAAAACATGTTAATACCTTTCTTAAAAAGTGTTTTGGAAGGAAATTGTATTACTTATATTTGCCTTTTATCACCCAAATTAATGAAAAAAAAAATTGTTATATATAGCCTACTATTAGTTTCACTAAGTACTTCCTTTATTGGTTGTAAAAAAAGTGAAGGTGCTTCAGAAAAAAAAGTGAAATTCAATGAAAGCGGACTTCCAGTTTTGTATCCTCTAGAAGAAGAAATGCCTACTCTCGATAATAATTATTGTATTGATAAAAAATTACGCATTGATGCTTACTTCCACAAAGTTTGGAATAAAGAAGATAATGTGAGTTTTTTAGTAGCGCAAAATGGTCGGATTTTATATGAAAACTACAATGGATTTGCTAATAGAAGCAAAAAGGAACTTATAACTGCTGATGCACCATTGCACATTGCATCTGTTAGTAAAGTATTGACATCGTCTGCGATATTAATGCTAGTTGATGCTGGTAAAATCAAATTAGAGCAAAAAGTAACCGACTTTTTACCTAATTTTCCATACCCAGACGTTACTGTTTTAACATTATTAAACCACAGAAGTGGTATGAAAAATTATGCCTATTTTACTTATGATGATGGCAATTGGGACAGAAAAAAAGAACTTTCTAATGAGGATATTATTTCTGTAATGAATGATAAACATATTCCATTAGAGTCAAAAACAGATACTCGATTTGGTTATTGCAATACTAATTATGCCATGTTAGCACTTATCATTGAAAAGGTTACTAATCTAAAATATCCAGAGGCAATGCAAGAAATGATCTTCAAACCATTGGGAATGAAGCATACATTTGTATATGAAACTGCCAAACATAAAGGCAAAGTTTCCCTTTCTTACAAGGGTAATATGGATTTGGCTGTGGAATATTTGGATGGCGTTTATGGCGATAAAAACATCTATTCAACTCCTAGAGATTTATTAAAATTTGATATAGCACGATATGCACCATCTTATTTAAATCCGGAATTGCTAGAAAAAGTTTATCATGGCTACAGCAATGAAAAGAAAGGACAACGAAATTATGGCTTAGGAATTCGAATGTTAGAGTTTGAAAAAGGAGAACCATTTTACTACCATAACGGATGGTGGCACGGTAATACTTCCTGTTACATAAATTTAAAAAAAGAAAAAGTAACAATGTTTGTTTTATCTAATAAATATACCCATAAGACCTACAAAACAAAACAATTAGCCCCTTTATTTGGTGATTATCCATTTAAAACTATCGATGAAAAAGAAGAATAAAGTTTATTTATTTTTCGTCAGATTTTTTTAAAATTTTATCTTTATATTCAATCAATATTCTGGCTTTAAAACCAATTCCTAAATTCCAGTATTGATTGGTAACAAACTCTTTATTTTCATCATAAAAAGTAAACTGACCTGTATTAGGAGAAAGTTCGCCATAATTAAGAGCTTCAATTTCTATAATATTTACTCCTTTATTTAAATCTAAAACTACTTCTTGGAACTTTGCATCCAAATAAATATGGTTTGTTACCATGTTTCCATTTACCCAAACTCGCACAATATCTCCGTCAATAGCACCATAATCGCGAGAATCTAAATTTACTTTTGGAGTGTAAACAATAAATTGTCCCAAATTCATATCTCTATTAAACAATTCTGGGCGAATACCATCCTCCTTCATTTGCTGATTAAACTTTTCTGTATAATCTTCCGCAGGATTTTTTAAAGGATAGGATTTTGGGTTTTGAACCTCTCCAACCTTAGGAATCTCGGGAAGGCCTTTTAAAAATTTATCTTCTGGTTTTTTGAAAATTTGACTTTCAAATTTAAATTCAGGAAAAATAGGTTTTGTGGTTTTTTCAATAACTTTTGCTTTTTGTTTAGAAGACTTATTCGGAATTGCACTAATATTTACTTTTCTTTTACCTAATTCAAATTGTGCTTGAACATTAAAAGAAAAATAGAAAATAAAAAAAAATGAAAAAAATATCCTCATTAGTAAAGTAACAGAATGTAAAAGTATTTAAAAAATAACAATATAAATCCAATTATTAACCATACGTTAACAAATAAAAATTAGCAAAACATATATAATTTCATCAAATTTGCAAAAATAATTAAAGTACTATGCGATTTAAAAATATTATTATTTTTCTTACCTTTTTCTTTGCTTTTAGCATTGGATATTCTCAAGACAAAATAACACTAAGCGGAACGATTTCTGACAAAAGAAACAACGAAACTCTAATTGGCGTAAGCATTGCTATTAAAGAATTTAAAGCGTTTACAACAACTAATGAATATGGTTTTTATTCTCTTACTTTACCAAAAGGAAACTACGAGATTAGCATTAGTTATGTTGGCTACGAAACCATAACTGAAAAAATTTCACTTACTCAAAACCTCCGTAAAAATTATAATTTGATTGAAGTGGGACAGGTACTTGATGAAGTTGTAATTTCTGAAAAAAACAAAACTAACACTCGAAAGCCTGAAATGAGCGTTAATAAAATGTCCATTTCAGCTATCAAGCAAATGCCAGTGGTTCTTGGCGAAGTGGATATTATTAAATCCATTTTATTTTTGCCTGGTGTCACAAATGCTGGTGAAGGGCAGTCGGGGTTTAATGTTCGTGGAGGTGGTGCCGATCAAAATTTAATTTTGTTAGACGAAGCCACTATTTTTAATTCCTCACATTTATTTGGTTTCTTTTCGGTTTTCAACCCAGATGCAATAAAGGATTTAAAACTCTATAAAGGTGGAATCCCTGCACGTTTTGGAGGAAGAGCCTCTTCTGTTTTGGATATATATCAAAAAGATGGAAACAGCAAAAACTTCCACATGAACGGAGGAATTGGATTGATTTCCAGTCGTTTGCTTGCCGAAGGACCTTTGGTTAAAGACAAAGGTTCGTTTCTTATTGGCGGTAGAGCATCCTATGCACATTTGTTTTTGAAATTAGCAAATAACAAGAACTCCGCATATTTTTATGATTTGAATACCAAATTAAACTACAAATTCAATAAAAGTAATAGCTTGTTTCTTTCCGGATATTTTGGAAGAGATGTGTTTTCATTAAACCAAAGTTTTACCAATACTTACGGAAATTCTACTTTAAACTTGCGCTGGAATCATTTATATTCGGATAAATTATTTTCAAATTTATCGATGATTTATAGTGATTATTATTACGGATTGAATTTAGATTTTGTAGGTTTCAATTGGGATTCGGGCATAAAAAACTATAATTTGAAATACGATTTTAAATATTATTTATCTAATAAAATCAAGCTGAATTATGGTGCAAATGCTATTTATTATGATTTCAATCCAGGGACAATTAAACCATCCAATTCTACATCTGGAATTAATTTCAATCAAATAGAAAAAAAATATGCTTTTGAGCCCTCTGTTTATTTAGATGCAGAACAAAAAATATCGGATAAAATCAATGTTGAGTATGGTTTAAGATATAGTATGTTCTCCAGATTGGGAAGTTCTACCAAAAATTTATATGCCAACGACCAAGCCGTAACCTACGATTCGGATTTAAAAATTTACGAAAAAGGAATTCCCATCGGAACTGAATTCTACGGAAGAAATAAATCTATGGCCAACTTCAATAATTTTGAACCACGTTTTTCGGTTGCTTATGAATTAGCAGAAAACAAATCTGTTAAAGCTAGTTACAACCGAATGGTGCAATATTTACAATTGGTTTCTAATACTGCTTCGCCTGCGCCACTCGATGTTTGGACGCCAAGTGATAGCTATATAAAACCTCAAATAGCGGATCAATTTGCAGTTGGTTATTTTACAAATTTTAAAGAGGATACCTATTCATTAGAAGTAGAAAGTTATTTTAAGAAAATTAAAAACCGAATGGATTATATTGATGGTGCCGATTTAATTGCCAACGAAGCCATCGAACAAGTAATTCTAAACGGGGAAATGCGATCGTATGGAATAGAAATTATGCTTCGTAAAAATACCGGAAGATTTAGCGGTTGGATTGCTTATACTCTTTCCCGTTCTGAGCAAAAAACACCAGGAAGAACTGCTAGTGAAATTGGAATTAATAATGGAAATTGGTACCGATCTGCTTACGATAAGACACATAATTTAGCCGTTACTAGTTCTTATAAATGGAATAAAAAATGGAATTTTGGAGCTAATTTCACCTTACAAACGGGACAACCTGTGACTTATCCAAATGGGCAATTTACCTACCAAGGAATAACCGTTCCGAGTTATGGTTTACGAAATGAAAATAACCTTCCGTTATACCACCACTTGGATATTTCGGCTACTTTAACGCCAAAACATAACGAATCAAAAAAATGGAAAGGCGAATGGGTTTTTAGCATCTATAACCTTTATGCTCGAAAAAATGCAGCATCTATTCGTTTCCGTCAAAACCAAGATTCAGGACAAAATGAAGCTGTAAAATTATCCATATTCGGCATTGTGCCTGCAGTTTCTTATAACTTTAAATTCTAAAAAATGAAAAATATAATCTACCTTTTAGCTATCGTATTATTTGCAAGTTGCGAAACTCAAGTCGATATTCCCTTAAATACTTCCAACCCAAAACTAGTAATTGATGCCAACATTTTATGGCAAAAAGGCACTTCTGGCAGTACTCAAAAAATAAAATTAACGACTACAACCGATTTTTATAGTTCGGTTATACCAGTAGTTTCAGGTGCAACAGTAATAGTCACCAATAGTATCAATACTGTTTTTACATTTACAGAAATCCCTAACACTGGCGAGTATGTTTGTGCTAATTTTGAGCCTTGGATAAACGAAAATTATACTTTAACTATCCAATATGCCGGGCAAAATTATACTGCAACAGAGAAACTATTGGCTACTCCATCAATCAATTCTACAGAACAAAAAATAGTTCAAGGATTTGGAGGAGATGTAATTCAGGTGAAATTTTTATTTCAAGACAATGGTTCGGAAGTTAATTATTACCTAATTGGAGTTAAAAGTCCATTTGATATAGCTCCAAAATACCGTGCTCAAAAAGATGAATTTTTCCAAGGGAATCAAATGTTTGGCTTTTATACCGATAAAGATTTAAAAGCAGGAGACCAATTATTTTTCACTCTAGAAGGGATCTCTTTGCGCTATTTTAATTATATGGAAAAATTAGTAAGCATGTCCGGAGGCACTGGGGGAAGCCCTTTCGCTACTCCACCTGCAACCCTTCGTGGCAACATCGTAAATCAAACTAACGATACTAATTACCCTCTAGGCTATTTCCATTTATCTGAAATTGATACTAGAAATTACACTGTTAATTAATTTTAGACCTAGAAAACAAGTCTAAATACTTAAAATTTAAAATGTCTTCACATCATATAGTTCGCGACGATCAAGAACCTGCATTAATCATTGCTAATGGTGCTTCTTGTAGTTTTGAATTGTTGGGACAGCTTTTAGAATGGGCTCCAATTGTTGTGGTTTTAGATAATGCTATAGAACGAGTTTTACAATTAGATATTAAAATTGACGTGCTTTTAGGAGATTTTGACGACGATTTTGATCCTGAAATTTACAAAGAAAAACAGTATCCTTTAGAAATCGTAACTATACCAGACCAAAACAAAACCGACTTAGAAAAAGCCTTTGATTTCCTTATTGAAAAAGGACATAAAGCCGTAAATGTAGTCTGGGCAACAGGAAAACGTGCCGATCATACAATAACAAATATTACAAATATTGTTAGTTATAGAAATAAACTAAAAATTGTCATTCTAGACGACAATTCGAAAATATTTTTATTGCCTAATAAATTTGAAAAATGGTATCCTGCTAACACTCCGATTTCGTTAATTCCAATTGGAAAAGTATCCGGAATTTCAACCCAAAACTTATTTTATTCTTTACAAAATGAAGAACTTACCATTGGATATCGAACCGGGAGTAGCAACCACGCGACACAAGATGGCATTGTTTCCATTACCCACACAGAAGGAGATTTATTATTAATGGAATGTTTGGATTAAAACTTTGTAAAAAGAATAACTTTCCTTACTTTTGACATAGAGAACTATAAAAAGATGACTAAAATTAGTACAGAAAAAACAACTTTACACCCAAGAAACATAAATCGATTTTCTTATGATTTCAAAAGATTAATTCACTATTCCCCAAATTTGGAACAATTTGTTTTTAGGAACGAACACGAAATTGAATCTATAGATTTTGCAAATCCGGATGCTGTAAAAACGCTTAACAAAGCATTGCTAATTTCTGATTACGACATAATAAATTGGGATATTCCAAAAAATTATCTTTGTCCGCCAATACCAGGCAGAGCGGATTACATACATAATATAGCAGATTTATTGGCAGAATCTAATAATGGAATTATTCCTGAAGGGGAAGATGTGGTTGGATTGGATATAGGAATTGGTGCCAATTGCATTTATCCTATAATTGGAAACCATTCTTATAATTGGAGTTTTGTTGGTACTGATATTGATGAAATTGCAATTCAAAACTGCAAAAAAATCATTACTGAAAATCCAAAATTGATAGACTTTATAAGCTTGCAATTACAAGCAGAACCAAGATATATATTTAAAAACATAATTCTACCCGAAGATAAATTTGCTTTTACTATTTGTAATCCTCCGTTTCATTCCTCACAAGATGAGGCTACTAAAGCGACAATAAGAAAATTAAATAATCTAGAGAACACTAGAACTAAAAATCCAATATTAAATTTTGGTGGACAAAACTCTGAATTATGGTATGAAGGTGGCGAATTTGCATTCATCACCCAAATGATTTATGAAAGTGTTAAATATCCATTGCAATGCTTTTGGTTTACAACTTTAGTTTCTAAAAAAGATAATTTAAAAAGCATTAATAAAACCCTAAACAAAGTTGGAGCAGTTGCTGTTAAAACTATCGAAATGGCGCAAGGCCAAAAAACTAGCCGTTTTATAGCTTGGACTTTTTTAAGCGAAAAACAACAGAAAGATTGGAAGTTTAACTCTGATTTATAAGAACTAATAGCAAGAATCTAAAGATTTTAACAAAATTATTGGATTCGAACTTTGTAACTTTGTAAATCGAAAAATTCCAAATGAAATTCCAAGTCGTATCCGATTACAAACCTACAGGCGACCAGCCACAAGCCATTGAAAAACTTTCAAAAGGAATAATTAATGGCGAAAAATACCAAACTTTATTAGGAGTTACTGGATCTGGAAAAACATTTACTGTTGCTAATGTTATTCAAAATGTAGAAAAACCGACCTTAGTTTTAGCACATAATAAAACGTTGGCTGCCCAATTATATTCCGAATTTAAGCAGTTTTTTCCAAACAATTCAGTGCAGTATTTTGTTTCCTATTACGATTATTACCAACCCGAAGCCTTCATTCCGGTAACAGGAACTTATATAGAAAAAGATTTATCTATTAACGAAGAACTAGAAAAACTAAGATTAAGCACGACTTCGGCATTGCTTTCGGGTCGTCGGGATATTATTGTAATCTCATCGGTTTCTTGCCTTTACGGAATTGGAAATCCAGTAGAGTTTCAAAAGAATGTCGTTACAGTAGAAAAGAATCAAATCATTTCCAGAACCAAATTATTACACCAATTGGTGCAAAGTTTGTATTCTAGAACCGAAGCCGATTTCACTCCTGGGAACTTTAGAATTAAAGGCGATACCGTTGAGATTTTCCCAAGTTACGGCGATGAACCTTTCAGAATTCACTTTTTTGGTGATGAAATTGAAGAAATTGAAGCCTTTGATGCGCGAACTTCACAAGTATTAGAAAAATACGAAAACCTAACCATTTATCCTGCCAATATGTTTGTAACATCACAAGATGTATTACAAGCAGCAATTTGGGACATCCAACAAGATTTGGTTAAGCAGGTAGATTATTTCAAGGAAATAGGCAAACATCTAGAAGCCAAGCGACTGGAAGAACGAACCAATTTCGATCTAGAAATGATTCGTGAACTAGGATATTGCTCCGGAATAGAAAATTATTCCCGGTATTTAGATAGGCGTCTTCCTGGCACCCGACCATTTTGTTTGTTAGATTATTTTCCAGATGATTTCTTGATGGTGGTAGATGAAAGTCATGTGACGATTTCGCAGGTACATGCTATGTATGGTGGCGATAGAAGCCGTAAGGAAAACTTAGTGGAATATGGTTTCCGACTTCCTGCTGCAATGGACAACCGTCCGTTGAAGTTTGAAGAATTTGAAAGCATGCAAAACCAAGTAATTTATGTCTCGGCAACTCCAGCTGATTACGAATTACAAAAATCCGAAGGGGTTGATGTAGAGCAAGTAATTCGACCTACTGGGTTACTCGATCCTGTTATAGAAGTGCGCCCAAGTTTGAATCAAATTGACGATTTAATCGAAGAAATTCAATTGCGATGCGAAGTAGACGAACGTGTTTTAGTGACAACTTTAACTAAAAGGATGGCCGAAGAATTAACTAAATACCTAACAAAAGTTTCCATTCGTTGCCGCTATATTCATAGTGATGTAGATACTTTGGAGCGCGTAGAAATCATGCAAGATTTACGAAAAGGATTGTTTGATGTTTTGATTGGAGTGAATTTACTTCGAGAAGGATTGGACTTACCCGAAGTATCATTAGTTGCTATTTTGGATGCAGATAAAGAAGGATTTTTAAGAAGCCATCGTTCGCTTACACAAACGGTTGGTCGTGCAGCCCGAAACATTAATGGAAAAGCGATTATGTATGGAGATAAAATTACGGATTCCATGCAAAAAACTATTGACGAAACCAACTACCGCAGGGAAAAACAAATCAATTACAATACTCTACACGGCACTGAGCCAAAAGCCCTAAATAAAAGTTTGGGAAGTGCATTAGGAAACAACTCCGTTTCTACACAATACTACGAAAACCAAGCGTTAAAAGCAGCTGAACCCGAAAGTTTGTACTTATCTAAACCCGAAATAGAAAAGAAAATACGCGAAGCCCGAAAAGCTATGGAAAAAGCTGCTAAAGAATTAGATTTTATGCAGGCAGCGAAATTTAGAGACGAAATAAAAATGCTGCAGGAGAAGATTTAAAAATTCGTTATTTTTAGAGTTAAATCTAAAATAAAGTAGTGATTTTGCAATTACAAACTAAAATAATAGATTTTTATAGGCATGCTTCTTAGATAAATAAACATTCGCTATCTTTATTAAAATTAATGCAATGAAATGGGAATCAAAATTGATAAAGTATAAAGGCATTGCTAGAATAGTAGTGATTTTTGAAAAAAACTCGGACTTAATTGCAAGAATAAAAACTATAGCAGGTTCTCGATGGAGTCAGTCGTTAGGATTTTGGCACCTTCCCGATACAGTAGAAAACAGATTTCGGTTTAGTATTCCTACTTACTCACAAAACTTACCGTCTGAAGAAGGTATAGTAGCTATAGTAAAATTCAGACAATGGCTACTTTCAAAAAGATATAGTGACAATACAATAAAAACTTATAGTGAAGCTTTAAAATCCTTCTTGGTTTTTTATAAAGAAAAACCAATTACTGATATCACCAATGAGGATGTGATTTTATATAATAACGATTACATATTGAAAAACAATTTATCTGCTTCCTACCAAAATCAAATAGTTAATGCCATAAAATTATATTTCCAAACAATACGAGAAACCAAGATGGTGGTGGATAGAATTCATAGGCCCAAACGTTCTAAAGTATTACCAAATGTTTTGAGCAAAGAAGAAGTGAAAGCAATCTTGAATGCCCATAGCAATAAAAAACACAAAATGATGTTGAGTTTGATTTACAGTTGTGGATTGCGCCGAAGTGAACTCTTAAGTTTGAAACCTTTAGATATAGATTCCAAAAGGAATATTGTATTACTTAAAAATGCAAAAGGAAAAAAAGATAGAATTACACCTTTGAGTCCAACTATATTAGAAATGCTTCGGGAATATTATAGAATTTACAAGCCCAAAATTTGGCTATTTGAGGGTCAAAATATTGGAAATCAATATTCAGAACAAAGTTTACAAAGTGTATTAAAACAAGCAGTACAAAAGGCAGGCATAAAAAAACCAGTCACTTTACATTGGTTGCGCCATAGTTATGCAACCCATTTATTAGAAAGCGGTACCGATTTACGTTACATACAAGAATTATTAGGCCACAGCAGTAGCAAAACAACTGAAATTTATACACACGTTAGCACGAAGAGTATACAGCAAATAAAGAGTCCATTTGACGATTTGTAAAAATAAAATATTAAATTTGACATATAATAAACTAGGATAGTTATCCTATATATCAACCTAAATTTGGGTAGCTTTGTATGTTTTTGTCATACATATATACAAGTTAACAAAAAGCGTAGTGTTGCGTTTGAAACTTACGTTAGAGATGAACAAAATGAAAATTATCCAAGATTATATTACTTCAGATTTAATGGGTTGGTTTCATGAAAATAACATGGAGTTTGTGTTGCATAATATAAAGACAGACAATGGAATTCTTAATATTTTATGTAATGAAAAGTTTTGTCTTAAAATATATGATAGACTTGGACATGGATTTAGCGTAGCTATTAATTTAACAGAGAAATATGATGAGAGTATTTATGAAAATGACAATTTTAGTTTGCATTGGGCTTTTGAGTATTTTAAAATTAAACAATTTGCATCATTTAACTTAAGAACACAGAATCAATATTTAGAAAATTTGCCAAATTTGATAGCTGACATAAAAAATATTATTCCAAATCTAATTCAAATGAACTCAACAGAATGGAATGATATGATAGAGTGGATAAATATTGAAGCTAAAAACAGTTTAAATAAAAAGTAAAAAACGCCTATTTGTTAACAGCGGTTTGCGCCAACGGCTGGGTTTGGGATTTATCAGAATTCAGAAGTGAATATCTTTTTTCTTTCTATTGACGTTTTATCTTTCTAACTTTTCGGTATATTTGCTAAGGTTTGTGCTTGAAAATAGCCGCTGGACGCAAGCCGCGAAACGTTACCAGCAAGGCTACAAGAACGCACAGTCCGACATTTCAACAATATATGGGAGCAATGAAAAGTATTGAACAATGGATTCAAGAAGCAATAAAAATTCATGGTAATAAATA
>Ga0114971_10000854_pt1 | contig 20712 bp, 21 predicted proteins | sample M_140625_MF_Meta_FD_87320 | JGI IMG/M metagenome (GOLD analysis project Ga0114971, IMG submission 87320) | Freshwater microbial communities from Lake Montjoie, Canada to study carbon cycling - M_140625_MF_MetaG | ecosystem: Environmental > Aquatic > Freshwater > Lake | place: Lake Montjoie...
ATGACTTGGAATATATGAATGATATTATTGACTTACGCGATTGGTTTGAATACAATTCGTGTTTCCACGGTTTTACGTTTTCAGAATCAGGCGACATTGTGCGACCTCGCTTCTACTCGTAAAAGTTAGACATATTTGTTCCATTCTTCTTATTCTTATATAAAAATTGATGCGTTCTCCTGAAATCTATATAACAGAGAGAAACCACGAAGTATCACTTCGTAACCCAACAAGCAAACGAACCAAACTTCAAATCCGCAAAAATGCAATCTTCCGTTTTCACTTATGTTACCAAGGATTACAGACGTAATGGTTCAACAAGTGTCAAGGTGATTATATTCGAAAAAATAGACGTCGACAAGGTCTTTGTGAAGGCGTCCAGTCCCGGAAACGGGAAAGGGAAGGGGATAGATATAGTTATGTCTTACGACGAACTTATGAAGCATAAGTATTTGAAGGCGTATTATGAGTTGTCGCTCAAAGCAATTGGAAAACCCTGTCTGGATTCCCAATACGGAGTCTTGGGTCCGAAAAATTCAGATGCGATAGATGCGATGTATATTGTTGAAGATATTTTGACAAAGGAAAAGGTGGCAATTAAAGGCGAAAGTTATCACACGAATTACAGTTGTAACTCTCCTCAGTATTACGAAGATTTGAGTGAAGATGACGAAGATTTGAGCGACGAAGAAGAGAAGGATGTCGCGGATACGGAGGTAGCGACGGATGCCGAACTCGCCAAGTTTAACACAGCATACGATGCGAAGTTTGACGAATCCGACTTTGACGAGAGAATCGCGATCTACACGGAACTTGTGAATAAATTGTAAGATTAGATAATAACCTCAAGTTATATGGTACTATTTGTTATATATTTTATTTTTTGCTAAAAACTGATTTGATATATCTTTATTTTCTTCACAACAATGGAACTTTCCGTATTCACTTACATCGCCAAGTATTTCAAAAACGACGAACCCTTGTATTTCAAAGAGATCATATTTGTAAAGTGTGGCAAAAAGGTATATATTGAGATTACATGTGGCGTAGATATGAATGATGTAGCAGACGGATTAGATATGGGCATAATGGATATCGTTATGCCTTATAGTGTACTTATGAAACATAAGTACTTAAAGGCGTATTATGACTTATCGATCAAAGCGAACCAAAAATGCGGTGAATGTGATACGATCTATATTATAGAGGATAGTTTGACAAACGCAAAGGAAGCAAAAATAGGCAAGTGTTGTCAAGTGTTTAAGCTTAATAAAATGAAAAATATTAGGGTTGCTCATGAACCCAATATCACTGAGTTTATCACAAACTACAATTTGAAATATGGGTTTGAGGAAGCCGACTTTGACGAGAATATCGCGACATATCACGAACATTATGAGTTGATAAAATGAATCTTGACTTTACTTAAGTAATAAATTATGTAATTCTCTTTAGGGTGGTATTTATTTCTTTTTTGTTTCAATATTATAAAGATAGACTTAAAGACATAAATGAAGGTCAGATAAACTGGATAGCATTATCTAAAAACCCTTCAATATTTACAATTAATTAAGAATATAAATCCACTTAAATATATTTAAGAATAAATATGTCATAATTTGCTGCTTGTATAATAAAAAATGACTAACGTGATTAATAAATAATATCACGCGCAAACCACATTTGTACGTCTTGCGCAAAAACAAGACACCTTTATCAACCCTTTCAAGACCTACCAAAGACCTACCAAGCCCCTCCAAAGACCTACCAAAAGACTTTCACAATGTTCTCAAACATCGTTTCAGTTTCCAACAACGCTACGACCAACGTTTCCGACAACGCGAATTCGTATAATGGATACGAAGAGGTCGTAAATGACGACCCTAGCGATGAGTTTACCGAGTATCCTGCCGGTTCGTTGAAATTTTCAGCGTATCATTATCATAGCAACAGAAACCCTTTCTATGTCTTGTTTATTAAGAATGGTTCATTGATTTATATTGAGATGATGAATGAGTATACGCGTAGGCACAAGATCGTCGAAGATATTGTGATGCCATTTGATGTGATGCTGAAGAACGATGACCTTAAAAAGTTGTATGACTTGTCTGTTATGATGGTGAATACAGACGACGCGATCTATTATGATCGAATCGGTGTTACGACAAAGCGACTGATACAAACATACGATACGGATAGCGAAGACTATAGTAGCGACGAATACGAAGAAGACAGTAACGTAAACGAAGAAGAAAGAGCGAAAGCAAGAGCCGAAGCAAAGGCAAAGGCAAAAGCTGAAAAACCAAAACCCGTCGTAAGACATTGGTGTATCAGTTGCGATACAGTATGGAAATATCTAAGAGTGTCTAAGTCGGAGCAATTAAACTGCTATTTCAATATGAACCCATTCACATACGAGTATAATATGGATTCAGAGGAAAACATAAGTGGTTTTATGAGGAGTTTTGACGCTTTCATAAAATATAATAATGTCCCACCTGCGATCGAGGCAATTATTGTTGCAAATCACGAGTATTCTCTTCGCTTGGTGCGCTAATTTCATTGTATATTTGTTTAAGAGCATATAATTCTCCGTAATATAATGTTTTAGCAAATAGTTTCTGCTCATCTCTATATTCTTTATAATGTTCTAATATAGCAACATTATTATATATAATTTTCCATACATTAAATTCGTATACCATACACATATCTAATTTACACATATCTAATTTATCTAATTCTGCTTCCATTGTTGTTGATTTATTTTCTCTAATCATTTTTATATATTGTTCTCCTAATAAACCATGTCCTGAAGGATATAAATTATTAAACCCATAATATTTATTTTTAACATTTTCACTAATTTTATTTATACATCGTAATAATAATTTGTTTTTTGGTTTAGCAACTATAAGTGCGTTATAAAATCCTGACGCTTTTTCATCTTTCCAAAAACCAGGTCTATCTAATACTAAATGTTCTTTTTCTGTCAACGCAATAAATTTAAAATTATTAATACAGTTTAATTTAATATCCGCGTAAATACCACCTTTAATATATAAAATACATAATCTCCATAAATCAGCTTTATAAGCACCTGGTTTTAATGTATCATATGCAATTAATATATCTTCAGGAAAGTTTTTTTTTATAAATTCTCTACAATCATTATCATCAAACAATTCTATATTAAATTCTGGATTAACTTTTATCATTCTATCTACATTCTCTTGCATTTTTGGAGGTAAATCTTTTGTACCCCATGTTAAATATATATTTAGTGGAATCACCGAATTATAAGAATCCTTCAATTCAAAATTACTAGATTTAATAGTTCTTAATCTATCATATAAAGCGATTTCTTCGTTACCATTTTCTTCGTTACCAATTTCTTTATATTCTTTTTGTTGGTATTTATTGTAATAGAAAAAGATTATCAACAACCCTATAAATATAAAAAACACAAGATAATATTCTAGATCTTCAAGCATCGTATATAAAAATAGTAATATTATATATTATATATTACATCCACGAGAATTATATTAGGTGTCTCTCAGATAATCGTAGAGGCGCGTTGTTTAAAAGTAATTGTAATGGAGGATTTACAATCGGTAGATCTGATTTATTTGGTTTTATACAGTAATCATAAATTTCATCAGGTGGTTTTTTAGGGTCATATTCGTTTCCTCTTAGTGTAGTTCCATATACCTCTTCTAACTCAGGTTCATACTTGCTATTCGCACATCCTAGTTTATTATTGTCGCTATTGCTAAGATTATCTTTGTGTATATCTACATTTTCTATGTTATATGTATAATTCTTCATCGTATCATTGTTCGTAATTGTTTTTTTATTCGGTTGCTGTGAAGTTTGCGGTTGCCGATATTGCGGTTGCAAATACTGAGGTGGTTGTTGGTTGTAAAAGTATATAAATACCAACAATCCTATAAATATAAAAAACAGAAGAAGATAATATCCTTCGTTCGTCATACCTTCTTTCTTCATAATTCTTTTACTATAATACTAATATAATATATATAATATATTATGTAAATCTTCGATCAATCATCTTCGATGAACATCGCCTTCTTTTTAGTACCTTCTTCGTCTACTGTGTCATCATTCGCGTTCACATTGTCATTCTCGCTCTCTATCTTCACATTGTCTATATAAAACGACACCTTGTATTTATTGGTTGTATAAAACTTTAATCGCGCAGCGCCCTTTCGTTTAAAGATCGAAAAGTCGTCCAGTATATCAATACATAGCGGCGTATATTTTCGCTTCTCTGGAACTTCACGTAGAATTCGCCCGATGGATTGCTGGATGTCTGATATTGGACTCGCGAATATAATTGTATTTAAGGAGGGGACATTAAACCCCTCAGAAGCAAGCTGATATGTAGCGAGGATAATTTGCTTTTCAGAGGATATCGCCAGATCCGCTTGTTTCATTCCACCCACATAAAATCCATAGTCCCCGTCTACGATTTTCTGCTCTACAATGCGGTTCTCAATGTCTTTCAGTTGGTTTCGACGTTCGCTTAATATAAGCACACGCCTATCTGGTTCCTTGCTCAAAATATCTTTTAATAGCGATATCATAAAGTCAGTGCGTGGTTGAAACGAACAGACGTTGTTAATCATTCCCGCTCCATTCTCTTTGCCATTCCACATAAGTTTCACAGTAGAATAATCCACATGCGTTTCAAAGTATTTATGAACCTGAACATTTACATCACAGTATTCTTTATTTTTAAGGGTATATACGGATTTACCGATATAACTCTCAAATACCTTGCGCATCCCATCCTTGCGATTCAGAGTCGCTGACAACCCAAGAATGATAGGATTGTTCAGTTTTCGGAATGCTTTACAAAATACTTGAGCGCCTGTATGATGAACCTCGTCAATAATTACAAACCCGATGTCATCAAAGATATCGTCGTCATAATCTCGCATCGCCAGCGATTGTAGAGACGCGATGATAAAATCCTTGCCGACGACATCAACTTTCTTCTGTTTAATTATACCAACCTTCGCGTCGGGGGCGAACTGTGCGACGGTTTCTATAAATTGCTGGTTCAAGAAATCTTTATGGCTTATAAATATAGTTTTCTTTTTTAAGCAACATGCGATATAGAGACTCATTATGGTTTTGCCAAAACCACACGGAACCGATATAATACCGCCCATTTTTAGAGGATCTCTCGCAGCTTTTAAAAAGTTGCGTATTGGTTCTTCCTGTGCTTCGCGAAGAGACCCAATAAAATTAATATGAATATCAGCGCCACTCGTTAATTTACATAGCGTAGGTGCGCCGTATTTTTGCAAACCGTAATATCTAGGGATATAGATTCTTTTTTCATTTTCGCTATACACTTGAAACGTCAAATCTTCGGCGGACGCATTGCCCTTGCCGTTCCCAATATCAAAATTCACTTTCGGAGTCATCGTCAAATCCTTCCTTATATGCTCAAGTTCTTTATCGGTCAAAGCGGACTTCAAGATTCCATAACCATTATTGGATAATATCGAATACATATCGAACTTGCTATACTCAAAAATAAAATATACATATCATTTTTTTATATGGATTATAATAATAGATAAGGATGGTTATTAATTCATTTAGAGGGTTGGCTGTAATAATATTGGCTTTGATAATTATGATCAAAGATATTCCCTTTAAAAAACTATTTAAAGACGCTATGATTCAATTTTATCTAGCTGTAGCGTGTATGCTTGTCCTGCTACTTGTGGATAATATACTCGGGTTCATATTGTCTATCTGTGTATTAACACTCTATTTTAGAATATATACGAGCGAGCTCAAGAGTAAAAGCGCAGGGGGGAATACAAGCGATTCTAGTGATCATAAACACAACAACGGTTGCGATGATGATAAATGCGAGATGAATATGGAGCACCTTGCTATTGAAAAAATGAAGATACCGACGAATACCGCTACGGATGGCAGTGTCCCATATATAACCGAAGAGAACCTATTGGCGGCACAATCAAATATTGTGAATCCTGCCGAATATAATAGGGAACAGCATAGCGATAATCTATATGGTTCACAAGGACTAGATACAAAACACTTGCATATACGTGGGTATGATACAGCGACACAGTTTTTAGGATCTCTTTCTTATGATATCATTTGATAGAAATAAAATATAGATTACTAATAAGAAAGATTATTTAAAAATAATGTATGAAGACTTTGTCTCTAATACAGAGAATGACCAAATTGTAGAAAAAATATTTACGATATTGGGATATTCTATTCTTACGCTCGTAGTATATGGTACGTTACTATGGGCGTATTATAATACCGATAGAAACCAGTATTTATTTATATCCGCTTTATCGCTATTTGTGCTATTTTATGCGATCATTATTATCGCCGTCGTAGTCATCAATAAAAACAATTATGACGCGCTATCTTACGCGTTATTATTTGGTATTACAGTCTTTGTTATATTCTCTACGTTCTTCATATGTGTCTTTTTCATTCTTAAAAACTTTAATTTAATATCGTCACCTAATTATGCGACAACTCAACCGAGTTTAAGAATGAACCAAGATTTTATGGCGAACCCTGAATACAGAAGAGGGATAGGTGTGGGAAGTTAAGTAAATAAATTATATATATTCAAAAAACGACAATACGTAAATGATAGTGAATAGTGATATTGATTTAATATAGATATCAAAACTAGTCAAACTATCCTGTAAATTATCGGGCAACTTCTCATATACCGTGTTGATAATACCTGAATGATAGATGATCACCGCCAATATAACCAATATTAAACTTTTTTTTGCGACTTCCGCATCCATATAAGACACTAGCCCATCATATTTATTAGCGTGCTGATACGGATGTGACGGTTGATATGGATATGGATGCGACGATTGATAAGACTGTGATGGATTGGGAGGCATCTGTGGATGCGGAGGATGTGACATAGGCGGTTTTGCTTGCTTTGACATTAGTTCGTCTTGGAATTCATTTAGGACATCTTGAACTACAGGGTCATTAATGTCATTGACTTCTGTAGCACCTGGTTGTTGCGTTTTTAACGGTAATGCACTTATCGGCGTTGACATATTCTTATAATTCTATCTATTGATATATAATATTTTCAATCTAAATTATATTACGCGAGGAACATTCTCTCAAAAAATCCAGGGATACTTATTAAATTATCAGGCGTTTTATTAATATCATACGGTTCCAATGGTTTCTCAATCGTAGAACTGCATTTCACCGGATACGATGTATACTTATAACAGGTATCTTCAAGTTTAAATACATTCCCTTCAATATCCTTTATATCAGGTGCAGAGTAGATAACGCAATTATCCTTACAGATACGCCGAAATAACAGAGCGAGTGAAAGACCAAACAACGCACTTACTATCATTTGCCCCGTCTCGTCATAAAACATTCGGTCAATTGAAACTCTTAATCCCGATGGCTCCTTTTTATTCATTCTAATCTATAAAAATTTAAAAAATAAGTATCTATCCTTTATCCTTTATATAATAGGTTGTGTTAAAAACGCATCGGAGCATTTAACTTCTTCTGCGTTGTATTTATAACATTGATTATCAAGGTTCTTATATACGATTTTATTCGCGTTATAAGGTGTTGGATATTTTATGATATTTCGGGTTGGTGGAGAAGATATATACACGTATATAATACCTAATAGAAAGGCAAATACGAAACTAAACCAGTTGATTCTAAATGTGCGATTGACGTTTTTTATCATCCTTCTTTATATCCTATATTTTTTTATAATTTACATCTTTGATACAACGTTTCGTTATAGGGTTGCGCACCTTGCCCTCGGGACAATCTTTGAGCGCTTTCGGTTCTTTAACGTCTTTCTTAGGTTCCTTAGGCACTTTTGGTTCCTTAGGCACTTTAGGCACTTTCGGTTCTTTAGGCACTTTCGGTTCTTTCGGCACTTTCGGTTCTTTCGGCACTTTCGGTTCTTTAGGCACTTTCGGTTCTTTAGGCACTTTCGGTTCTTTAGGTTCCTTGGGTCGCGAAACGATAACACCTTTAACCCCGCTATTGTTATATGTGTATATGTCTGGGACATGGGTATCATTCGCATAGTTATAATTTAAATATTCATATAGCGATGCTAATGTTTTCGTCTCTTTAAATATAGATCGCAACTCATCTTTTTTTTCTAAAAATAAATTGTATTCATAATTATTCCGCTCTCTCGGTATCTTGTAGTCTTCTTCGTATTTCATTATTTTTTGCGAAATGATATTGTTATCTTCGTCTTTGAATTTGAAATATTCGTCAATTTTTGCTTTTATTTTATTTAATTTTGCCGGTTCAACGGATTTGTCATACATATTAATATTTAGTATGTTTTTTTCAATATCTTTCAATATATCCATTTACTAATTACGAGGATAAAAATAAAAAATAAAAACAGATTAGTTAGTGTAATAAAATATCCTCAAACATACTCTTATAAAATGTTTGGAGATTTTCTTCGGGTTTTAATTGCTCCTCGTAAATACTTCGCGGTACATATTTAACAACCACCTTATCTTTTTTACATACCGATTTATTACTGTAATAACCCTGTATAATCATTATAGACCCTATAAATAATAAAAATATCGCGATTGCTTTCATTTCTTAATATAATGAAATAAGAAAAATTATTAGTTTCAGAGCGAAGACTTATTGAATCCCGAGTTTCTGGGCACTCCACGCATCAACCTGTTCAATACTGCTTTTCACATCAGACATATCAATCGTATCCTGTGGATTTGCTCCAAGATCCGCCGAAGTCCCAACCGGTTCCTCCAATACGATCTCATTGTCATCTACTGTTTTCGCTTCGCTAACTTCGCTAACCTCGCTAACCTCGCTAACTTCGCTAACTTCGCTAACCTCACTAACTTCGCTAACCTCACTAACTTCGCTAACCTCACTAACTTCGCTAACCTCACTAACTTCGCTAACCTCACTAACTTCGCTAACCTCACTAACTTCGCTAACCTCACTAACTTCACTAACCGATTGCGCAGGAAATAGTGATGTCTTGCGAGACTCAAAGACAACGTCCTTATCGTTCATGTTCTTCTTGTATTCTTTCATTAGGGTATTCAGTTGCGTCTCCGCGTATTCTTGATTCTCCAAACAGTCCGGATTCGGCGACCACGGACACCAACAACCCATCTGCGCAATATAGATATTGAACTTATTATCAATCTTCTTGATAAATTCACTGCGATTCTTCGCCTCCTCAATCGTATCAAAGACACCACGAACCTTGATGCCACGGATCGAAGTCGTGAAGTTATTATCACGATGATACGACGCCTCCAACTCTTCATTATGAATTGACTTGTAAAACCCATATTGTTCGCTCATATCTTTCGGGTCAAAGATAAACGCGTTATTCTCCTTGACAGAATCAACAAAATCCTTTGAATCGCTATATTTCGTAGCGATACCATCAAGTAGCGTAGTCATATCTTTACTAAACTTTGTAATAAATTGATTGAACATATACGCCTCCTTATTCACAAGGACATCCTCAGGACTCAAAAAAGATAGCAAAACGAAGTTCTGCCCCCTGATCGGCTTATCCTCATCCAGATAATCTACCTCCTTTACGCTTACAACTTCTGCGGACATTTTTAATATCTTTCTTTCTAATCTAATAGTATTATAGAATATAAATCTTATATATATTTTGTGTAAAAAATAAATTTATTTCGTATTAGTAGTATAAAATGGAATACACTGTTGATTTCTGGGATGTCGTTATAAGACTCCTTAAATATGCGTTCGAAGGACTTATCGTCGCATTCGTTGCCCTTATATTACCAAATAACAAATTGGATTTGAGCGAAATCTTCATGCTAGCGTTAACTGCCGCATGCACCTTCTCTGTTCTTGACTTGTTATCCCCTGCAGTTTCGGCTGGTGCGAGACAAGGTGTCGGTCTTGGTGCCGGTTTCAGGATGGTGGGTTTCCCTAACGGAATCTAAATTTAAAATATTAAAATATGAGACGAGACTTAGAGAGACGGTATGATTTCATAATTCAGTTCTAAACATATTTTTTTCCATATTTGGTCTTGGACGTATAGTTTCTCTCTACTTTTTAATAGCGGGAAATATTTGAGATACTCATTCAGCCCTAATATTTGAAAAAACTTATACAAAACATAACTATAAGACAAAAAATTCTTGCGATCTTTCGGGCAATGTTTTAAAAACGGCGCTTGAATATTGCGAAACATATTACATAACTTGTCCTCCAGTTCTTGACTAAATTGTGGCGTAGGTATCCCATTGATCCGGTTAATAATATAATTAATATGCTCATAATATTTATTAATCCGGAGACGCTTGAGAATATCCCTCATCTTGTTATAAGTGATCGTTTTCGTATCCACAATCTTCTCCTTTTTGATTTCTGTTAAAATCTTTTCAAATATTTCGTCGGGAATATCTGTGCTCTCTTTTCCCTGAACCTGATTACACCATTCGCGAAAATGATTAATCCGCTTATAACTAAAGTGCGACGTATCCTTTGTATTCTGTTTTAATATAGGACGATTCTGCTCCACCAGAAGCAACTCCTGGTATCCGCAAAGATTACAAATGATGATCGCATCGTGCTGTAAACACGTCATATGATTCTTACAATTTTTACAGATCTCAATATCCTCCTCTTCAACATTGCGAACATACTTTTTATTTATAATCGACATATATTTATCTACGAGGGAACTTTTGTCAATCGCGTTCTCTTTAACGCTCTTTGAATAATCAATCGCATTCGCATTATTTCCAAGTCCTGTATCTCCTGGTTTATCGCTATCGCTTGTTAAATTATTTTCTGTATTTAAATTATTAAGAGCATCCAAAACATTTATTGTAGTCGCAGATACGGACGACCTCTTCTTCTTGGAATCATTCTTGTAAATCTTCGGTTGCCTGCTCAACAATTCACTCGCCGATATACAAACGCCGTTTGATATCGAGGCGTGAGTATTGCTTATGTTGGATTGCTTCTCTACCGTATCGTAGTATTGGAATAATATATAACTAGTATTCTTATAATACTCAACTTCGTTATACGAATCTAGTTCTTTAATATTGTTTTTAAGTTCAATAATTTTTTCTCTTATAATAATATTACTAGTCCATAAACTATTCATATATTCCCGGTCCTTGTCTATACTCTGAATATTTTTGCGGATCTCTATATTTTCCATAATTAGGTTAGACTGAGCTTCCAAATCCTGTAATAGTATCTTGAAACCCTCCTTGTCTTTATTCGTAAGTTCAAACTTCTTTATAATATTGTTATGCATCGCATCTAACGTAAAAACCTCATTATTGTCGGAAATATATTTTTTTTTTGATGATTTTTCTTTGAACATCGTTATTATAGAATAATAAATATTACTTTTTATATAATAAATAATATGTATTAATTAATACATATACATACATTTAATTCATATTTTTTTCTCCTCTAATAGTATAAAGAATATAGCGTAAATGGGTGGTGGTCTTCTTCAATTAGTAGCTTACGGAGCACAGGATGTTTATTTAACTGGTAATCCTCAAATTACCTTCTTCAAGGTTGTCTATCGTCGCCATACGAACTTCGCGATTGAGGCTATCCAACAAACCTTCAACGGAACCGTAGGATACGGACAGACCGTAAATTGCCAAATATCCCGTAACGGTGATTTAATCAACCGCGTATATCTCCAAATAGAATTACCCATGATCACAGGCATCTTATCCGATATAACTAACGGTGCGCGATATGTCAATTACATAGGTCTTCGCCTCATTAAATCCGTTCTCATCGAGATTGGCGGTCAACAAATAGACAAGCATTACTCTGATTGGTTATACATCTGGAATGAACTCTCCCTCCCGCGTGGCAAGCGATATGGTTATGATACGATGGTTGGCGCTGACAAGGACGTTACCTCGTTTAATGGCGCGACTCTTTATATACCCCTTGAATTCTGGTTCTGTCGCAACGTCGGTCTCGCACTTCCTTTAATCGCTCTTCAATATCACGAAGTTAAAATCAAGATTGATTTTGAAGAAAAGAAAAACTGCATTATGCATTTAAAGAGCGCCACAGATACGGCTGCTACTCCGCAAATATTCGACGAAGCAGCTGGTTTAACTAACGGCATTACTGTTCCTAACATTACCGATATGTCTCTATGGGTTGATTATATATTCCTTGACACTGATGAACGCCGACGATTTGCCCAACTGTCACATGAGTATTTAATAGAGCAACTTCAATTTACCGGAACAGAAACCTTAAATGGCGGTTCTACCAACCGTATCAAACTGAACTTCAATCATCCATGTAAGGAACTCATATGGGTCGCAAAACCTAACAATTACGCCTACAAGTCTTCTTGGTATAACTACACTGATACTGATAATGTAGATAAGACAGCCGAATTAATTGCCGAAAAGCCTCAAGCAATTCTCGCTACGACTCCGGCTTCTGCGCTAGAAACAACCCTCCGTATAAATGATTATAGTGTCGCAAATTATATGGCGGGTTTCAACTTTGGCGATGTTAGGGGGTCTTCAATTAATGCGGCATCTCCTTTCAGCGATACTATTCTTCAATTGAACGGCAACGATCGTTTCAGTGTTCGCGAAGGTTCTTATTTCTCACACGTTCAACCTTTCCAACATCACACAAATATACCTACTAACCCTGGTATTAACGTGTATTCCTTCGCCCTCAAACCCGAGGATCATCAACCTAGCGGAACTCTCAATATGTCGCGTATTGATACCGCAACTCTGATGGTTACCACCAAAGCGCTCAAGACCGCAAGCACTGGAACACCCGCTGTTCTTTATGATGGTATCAACATATACGCAGTCAATTACAACGTTCTCCGTATCCTCTCAGGTATGGGCGGTCTCGCCTATTCCAATTAAATAATGACATGGATTGAAACATTATTTATATTATATATGAATATAGGAAACGAATGTATTAATGCCCTTTTTTTTTTCTCCTCTAATAGTATAAAGAATATAGCGTAAATGGGTGGTGGTCTTCTTCAATTAGTAGCTTACGGAGCACAGGATGTTTATTTAACCGGTAATCCTCAAATTACCTTCTTCAAAGTTGTCTATCGTCGTCATACGAACTTTGCTATCGAAGCGATCGAGCAAACCCCTACTGGCAGTAATTCTCTCGGTTCTCGCGTGAGTTTCCAAATCACCCGCAACGGTGATTTAATCCACCGTGTTTATTTCTACGGTGTAATTACTGCTTCTACTGGTACTACTGGAGATGCGGTTGCTCTTGTTCCTAACTTTGGACATAAGCTATTAAAGACGATTGAACTTGAAATTGGCGGACAACGTATCGACAAGCACTACTCCGAGTGGCTATATATATGGAATGAACTTTCCCTTCCTATCGGAAAACGCAACGGATACAACACGATGGTTGGTGCGAACGCGCATAATGTATGCACCAAACTTGGTCAAGGTCAAAGCTACGAACTGTATGTTCCCCTTGAATTCTGGTTCTGTCGCAACGTCGGTCTCGCACTTCCTTTAATCGCTCTTCAATACCACGAAGTTAAAATCAATATCGAATATGAAAGCGAAGGATTAATGAAGGATGTTAACGCAAATAACTTCACCTTTGAGGAAGAATTAAGAGCAAAAACAACACCTTCTACTGTTCCTGTCGCGAACAATGCTCTTCCAAATGCTACAACTATGACTCTTAAATTGGAAAAAGCTACTCTATGGGTTGATTACATATTCCTTGATACAGATGAGCGCCGACGATTCGCCCAACTGTCACACGAGTATTTAATTGAACAACTTCAATTCACCGGCGCTGACTCTATCACTTCTTCTGGCGAATCAATGAAGAGTATTCGTATGAACTTCAATCACCCGTGTAAGGAACTTGTATGGACTGTAAAGAATACTACCGCTGGTGTATATTGGAACAATTACTCTACCGCAGGAGTTGGTACAACACGCAGCAACGATCATCTTGATTCAACCAATCCTGTCACGAGCGCAAAGATAATGCTTAATGGCAATGATCGTTTCGCTACTCGCAAGGGCGATTATTTCTCACTCGTCCAACCTTACCAACACCACGAGAATACCCCCGACAAGTTCCACCAAGGTATCAACGTGTATTCCTTCGCACTTAAACCCGAGGAACATCAACCCAGCGGTACGCTCAATATGTCCCGTATTGATACCGCGGTGCTCTCACTGTCTTCACTGACTACCGGCGTCATCAGCATATATGCGGTAAATTATAACGTCCTTCGTATCCTCTCTGGTATGGGCGGTCTTGCCTATTCCAATTAAAAATTACCACTCACGATCCCTCTTTTTTATTATGTATTATAAAGTATATAAAAATAAAATTATTGAACAATATGTTCATACAGGTATTTTGTTTCATTTTCATCGGTGCTTTGTAATAATGTGTCGGGATCATTGATACCATATAAATCAAACAACTTTTCAAGCGAAATTGATAATCCCCGGTGTAGTTTCGTTAGATCCTTGCCCTCTAAACTCTTTTTTATTTTTTCTAATTTATCTAAAAAGACGGCATAAGATTTTATCATAAAAGCGTCATCTATACTACTAATATCAGTCTTCGTGAATAGATTTCCAAATTTGGAGATGTTTCTATCGCATATTTTTCTATAAATTTTTAATAATGCCATTACCTTTTCTTTTTCATCATCGTATTCTAAAATACCTTCAAATATTGATAATAAAATTTTATTTTTATTTTTATCTTCACCAAGCATATCCATAATATAATTTTTTACATCGCTTGTATTATTTAATATATCATCTATTAAAACTTCTTCTTCTGTTTTTACCTTTCCTTCTTTTACTTCTTTTACTTCTTTTTCCTTTTTTTTCTTTTTTTTCTTTTTTACCTTTTTTACTTCTTTGAACAATTTGGCTTTTTCATCTTTGAAAAATTTGGCTTTTTCATCTTCGAAGAATTTGGAATCCATTTTATTTGTAATCATTTCTTCAATAATTTCCATATAATTATAAACGGTGGTACTCTTTGTTATTGCTTCTTTTAATTTTTCATCTTCTAATTTTGTTAAATTTGTTAAATCTTTTACTGTTTTTTTCGTAATATTATTTATTTCACTAGCAATATCATTAATAGAATCTATTACAGCTTTATCAAATTTTTCTTCTGCTTCTTTTAATTTAATCTTTAATTCTGAAATACCATTTTCTCTTTTTGAAGTTACCTCTTTTAATTTTTTTTCATCAAAATAATATTTATTCCTCTTCATAGGATTCAGATTCATCAGAATACCTTTTTGTGACGCAGAAGAAGCAGCAATCAACGTTCCTATTAGTGATTTTGCTTCAAAATCTTCTAAATTTTTTTTTGCGTCATTAACATCTGATAATGCTTTTTCTAATTTTCTTTCTACTATTGCACCTTTTGTTCCTGTTGTTCCTGTTGTTCCTGTTGTTCCAATATTAAGCAATTTTATTATGCTGATAAGATCATAACTTTCATTCTTAGTTATTTTTTTTAATTCACTATATGTTTTTTTTTTATTTTGAACTACTAAATCGCCCTTAGCGTGATCATCAATTTCTTCTATCGCGTCTCTAATATCTTTAAAATTATAATAACTAACCAAATCATTTAAAAAACTTTCTCCAACAGGACACTTGTCTTTTTCTTTCATTTTCTTTAAATTATCCAAAGTTTCTGGCGAATAATCACCAGACAGTTTAATATATGCTAATAATTCCATAATTTCTTCGTATTTGAAGCATTGTATTTTTTCATAATTATCCCCCTTGATATATTGTAAAGATATATAGCGTAAGTTATCCATTCATCTATCTAAAATAATTAGAGATATATATATTAAAACTTTGTCGCAATTATACTCGTGAATAACCATATAAACATCGTGAACAGTGTCAACGTCTTTGAAAGTTGCTTTCGTTCTTCGTAATTTAATATTTTAGCGCTCTCAACTGTATCGTCTTCGTCATTCGCTTCGTCCTTGAACTCGGGTTTCTTCTTGATATTCAATATGATCGGTATGACAATCAATAATAGTATGAGCGATGTATGGATTAATAAGCGTGATATACCATTCGTCCCCATATAAAAATAGTAAAACAGCGAGCGGATGCTATTGATAATCCCATTTAAATTCATGTATTTAATATCATAACCATTATCTATATTAATGAATAACACGACAAACCAAAACAATATGATATATATGATCGCATAATATATGAATCCTTCGTAAAATGACTTTATTATATTGATATCAATACACCATTGCACCATAATTATCGTAATATACCTAATAAAAAATGTGGCAATGATGAATACAATACGGTCGTCTAGAGTAATCTCCAACTCTTCCAAGGGATTCAGCGGATCATTCTCAAAATCCTTGATTTTCTTTATAATATCCTCTTTATTCGCCTCCCGACCTTGTATAGATAACGCATTATATGTTTCAATGTCGTTTGATAATTGATCAATCTTGTTATCTGTCTTGATGCGAACCAAATTACCCTTTTTATTATCATTTACACTCCTTAACTCATCTTTGATGACGGGGGAAATATTATCGTAACGTTGTCTATCTAAGTATTGAGATTTCAATGTATCGTCACTATATTTTTCTTCCGCGCTTGCTCCACCTATAATCTTCTCTATTTTTTTTAAAAGTCTTTGTTTTAAATATTTATATTTATATTCTTTTGAATCTTCGTTTGAATCTTCGTTTAACTCGAGCCTTTTTTTTTCTACAAATTTTTTCGCTATATTTATGATATCTTTTGCTTCTTCTAAAATATTACTATCCAGACCTTCTTCTTTTTTATTTATTTTTTTTAGGTTATCTATAAAATTATTTCTACTTTGTTCGCTAATGAAGCCTCCTCCTGAAAACCTTTTTATATCTTTATCAAAATCCTCTATTATTTTTTCATACTCTTCTATTTCTTTTAAATTTAAAATATTTTCAAAATTTAAATTTTTTAAATCATTGAGATAATTAATAATTAATATAGCTTTCTTATCTGTATCAGGGTTCTTCACTTTATTCACTTTTGAAATTAAATCATCTATATTTTGTTTCAGTTTATCATAATCTATTTCTTTATCATCATCTTCATATTCATATTCACCATCATCTTCTTCACCATCATCTTCTTCATCATCATCTTCATTTCCATAATATTTTTTTATTTTTGTTTCCGCATTTATAATTCTTGCTTCTTCATTCGCCGTCATAGGCTTATTCTTATTTCCTCCGCCAGTCTTCTCACTATTTATTTTATTTACATAATCGTTGATTTCTCGTATTAATTTCCTCTCCTTTACTCTTAAACTCTTGACGCTATTATATTTATTTAATACGTTCTTCAATGTATCCATGTCATTATCAAACGTTTTTAATAGAGTCGTATAATATTCAAAACGTTTTGCGTCAAAGTTTTGTAAATCAAAATCGCTTATTAAATCTGTATTAAATTTAACATTTTCACCCACATTATCACTATCACTTGAACTGTTAAATAGCATATTATATGCGTATATGGATTGTAATGCTTCTTTATTCATTATTTATACCTTCCTTAATCGTATTATAGATAATAAAATTAGTCTAAATTAAGGATATATATCATCTTCGATATAATAGCGATTAGCACGACTATAATTATGATACCTAATAGAATATAGGAATACGCATCGCGGTAATAAGAATACAATACAAAAAGCACCAATATAATAATAATAAACCACAGCACGCATACGCCAGCGGTCATCCTGTATGTATTATATGCGTTAAAAGTCGCTTTCGGGTTGCTCAGTTTTTTATCTAGGCAATACGTCAAATATTTCTTTAAATCATCGCCGTCTATGTATTTCGTTTCGTTTCCTGTTATTTTCTTGAGTGTTGGATCATAATCTACGAATATCTTCTTATAGTCGTCGTCTGTAAAGCTCCCTCCATTTGTTAATCTATCCAAGTTCATATCAAACTTCTTATAGTTGAAAGGTATATAGGATGCTGGCATTAATTCCAATGGCAATATTCCAAATGTGTTAAAATACCTTCCGTTATTACTGCGACTGATTGCATTGTTTATTTTCACTGTATATGCTTGGAAGAATTTGCCATACAAGATTCGCATTCGGTCGGTAATCTCATCGTCCTTCTTGGAATTTTCTGGATATCTAAGCATATACGTATCCTTGTGTAAAAACTCGCGCATTTTCTTGGCGAGATCATAACAACATTGACTACGATTACCATTCTCGTTCGCATCTGCCTTATTCTTGAAGTCTACAGGTGTATCTTCACAATCAGCAATACAGGTGACCTCTCTTTCTTTTTCTAGATCTTCTAGGGTTTTTGTTTTTGTCATACTGTATTTAATAGTTAAAAAGATTATTTAATCTTGAAAACTATGGTTCCAATAATATAGGATATAACGATGAACATATTTATAAAATATGTATATTCAAAAGATGTCGTTGATATATAGTACGCATTATTTAAAATTTCATCTTCATTTTCATAAGGTAGTTCAGGGGCAATTTCTTTTATTTTGCCACTGAATAAATATCGCGCGTCTTTGATATCTTCAAAGTTGTCAGGTTGTGTGGTTTTGTTGTCGTTATTCAGCGTATTATTAATACTCTTGATGATATTCAGCAAGTAATTTTTATTATTAGTTGATGATAAGATAACATACTTTGTATCTAAATAATTATACATATAGGTTAGTTTTTTGTATTTATCATATTGATCGGTTGTAATTTTAATATAAAATGTATCATCAATATCAAATGTATCGACATATGATACATTTGATATTAATTCATACAACTTCAATGTTTGAAGAGTATATATATCTTTTTTATTTTCTTCTGTTGTGCCTGTTTTATTATATTTAAACCCATTATAATTCATATGCCCCATAATTAATAAATACTTTGCAATTATTTTAATCATATTTTTATTCTGTATATCAGGGTTCTGGTTTGTGGAATCTTCATTATTTATATCTTTTAAGATACTTGTCATATCCTTAGTAGTATTCTTTAAATGATCAGCGTCAACGATAATTTCTAATTTATTTTTTAAAGCATCATTAAATTCATTAATATAGGTGGTTTCATGATTGCTTACGAAGGTGTTATAATCAGAAATTGATCTTAGTATTAATATAAACTTGTGAGGTATGAGTTTGCTGCTCTTTTTATAAAATTTAAAATTATTATAATTATCTTCGTTGCTATTATTGAACGTCTTTTCGTCAAACAACTTAATACATATTTTAATAATTCTATATATCTTTAAAATTAATTCATATTTAATAATATCAGATTTAAAATATGTATCAATTAATAATTCAGTTGTTTTCGCGATTGATGTGGTCCCAAAAAAATTTGTAAATACTGTGTATATTTTTGTAACTTCTTTGTCATCATATTTTGTATTGTAGAGATTTTTAAACCTCGCCTTGTAATATTCTCTAAATTGATTATCGTTGTTGAGATTATTAATACTATTAAAATCTAATTTTAACTCGTTTGATATAGGAAAATAGCTTGTTCCGTCTACATTTTCGTTAATAGGCGAAGATGCAATAGCCGATAAATTTATATTACCGCTCAATATAGAATAGAATACATTCGCTATAATATAGTGATGTTTATAATCTTTGTTACCTCCGATGATCTTGTTATCATACATTCGTATATAAGGAGTTACGATCGTATTCAATTTATTTAAAGACCTTTTATAACTACAATCCAGACACTTATAAACCACATTCTTATTAAAGTTTGTATTAAAGCGGATAAATAAGATTATATATGATACGAATACAACAAACGCAATGAAAGGTGCTAATATTTTAATGTTCGCTGAAAACAAATCCCGATCCCAATCCCAATTCCAGGAATTTAAAAATATAACTTTAAACATTACAGCAAATATAGCAAACCCAATGAAAATAACGACCGATAGAAGAAGTTTAATTAGATTTGGTTTTACATTAAATAAAATTTTCTTTAAAAATACAGGCAAAACATATTCATATCTACATAAAAAGTCATTGTCTGTATCTTTCATATCCCAATATTTCTCATAGAATAAATTAGCGTTATCATAGGAAATATCTGCGGTATATAAATAGTTAGTATTACGGTCATTACTATTATACTCGTGTGATGAACTAAATTCTGGGTATTTAATAGAACGAGTATCAACGTCAACTTTCAGATCGTCTGGTTTACCTTCATTGTAAGCATCTGCAGAAGCTTGGGTAATAATATCCCCATAATCACTTGGTATAGAAACCTTTTTATCAAAAATCAAGGATAATGTTGGTGTATTATACGTTTCGTCTGATGCCCCATATATTTCACTCTTATTTATTGTATCTTTGAGTTTTGTAGTATATGCTGGAATTGTTAATGAATTATAAACAATTTTTGATAATTCTTCAAACGATATATATATATCTAGAACAGAAGATATATTATTGCCTAGCGAATTCGCGCATGTATTAATTTTATTGTATTCAGTAGTTATTCCTTCTGTAACAGCAG
>Ga0114971_10000857_pt1 | contig 20686 bp, 29 predicted proteins | sample M_140625_MF_Meta_FD_87320 | JGI IMG/M metagenome (GOLD analysis project Ga0114971, IMG submission 87320) | Freshwater microbial communities from Lake Montjoie, Canada to study carbon cycling - M_140625_MF_MetaG | ecosystem: Environmental > Aquatic > Freshwater > Lake | place: Lake Montjoie...
CATGGAGGAGCAGATGCGCAGCTATACTGCCCATGGAGGAGCAGATGCGCAGCTATACTGCCCATGGAGGAGCAGATGCGCAGCTATACTGCCCATGGAGGAGCAGATGCGCAGCTATACTGCTCAAGCCCAGTTTACTAAAACACGAATAGGTAGTATTGTTTAATCAAATCAAACAATACTAAACACGAGTACCATTACTAAATACGAATCTACAATGTTTATGCAGGCGTCCCGATCGTAAAGGGGGCGGGTGCAGAATCGCGCATGCTATTCTGGAATCCATCCATGTCATCGTACAAGAGTTCACTGTCCTCCTCGCGAGGATACTTCTTCTTGCGGCAAGGATCGCAGCCGCAACCCTTCTTATGCTCCTTACGCTCCTTACGTTTCTTTATGGGGCAGTCCTCCTCGCACCTGTCTTTCCTGGGGCATCCACAGTCCTTGTTAACGGCCTGCAGAATAGGAACCGCAATCGGCTTCGTGGAGGGGCCGCCGTAGACCACGACAAACATGACGACCAGAATAAAGAGGACAATTGCACCTATCAGTAGCAGCGATGTATCCATTATCTGATTAGGGACAGGAAAATCATGAGTCCAAGAATCTGCCAAATCGATTTGGCCGGCTTGGCGACGCTAAAGAGTTCGATGATCACATTGTTCCAGAGCCATTTGCCGACCAAGCTGATGAGGGCCACGGCAATAATAAATGCGAGAATGGAGGAGACGAGCTCCATGTAGAGGTCGCGGCGCTTGGAATCGGAGCCGGACAAATCTGTAAAGGCTTCTACAGCAGCAGCGGCACCACTCTTAAAGAATTGCATGATTCTACTTACGGGTGCGGTTTTTCCTCCTTGTATTTCGGCGGAAAGCACGGCCGCCCTCCAAGGAAGCCCCGATGGGCTCCAGACCCATTCCCTCGCGGACATTGTTCAGCATCTCTTTGGCGTCTTCGTCGGTCATGAGGCCGGTCTTTACAGACCGCACGAAGTCAGTGATTTTGCCGCGCACTGCCATCGTCCGCACTTTGGTGCCTGAGATGGCGGCCTCGGGACGGGGCAGAATCCGGATGCTCAGAATCGTTTTGTTGGCCGCTAATTCGGCGGACAACTTGGCATTGGAAAACATCATCTCAAAGTCCTCTTTGCGATCGGCCCCTACCACGACCGTAATCTCTTTGTAGCCGGCCTCTAAAAGATGGCCGAGAACCTTGAAGATCGTCTTGCAGTCTTGCGAAGTCGTGTTAATGATGCGAACTCCTTCGGGAAACATACGCTTAAGCCATTTTACCTTCTGATCAATCGTCAATGGATTGTTGTAGAGCTCTGCCGTCTCTCGGCCGTTTGTGGATTCTCTCCGCCGCCTTTTCGTCGCTTTTCCGATCTCCGTATGAGTTGAGGTTGGGAAGATATAGGGATCGGCGTCTTCCCCTGCAAACTCAATTACTGATCGAATCAGATACGCATGACCTTCGGTGGGAGGCTGCATGCGTCCGAAGGCAAAGACGGCTTTTGTGTGGCCGTCTGATCTATGAATGGTATCTTCGGCCATGTCCCCTACTAGAGGGGGACATCAGTTCACCGGCCTTCGGCCGGTGAACTGATGTCCCCCTCTAGGGCTTCTCGTTATTCCCTGCACCCTTCGGGTGCAGGGAATAATGTCTAACCATGAGCAGCGAAGCTGCTCATGGTTTCTCATACAACAGCGCATCCCGCGTCGTTGTTGTCCGATTGGACTGAATGAACTCCAGCACCTTCTTGGCCTCCTCTTCCGACTTCAGATACGTCGCCAGCTGAGATTGCAGCGTCTTCGGGGTCAGACCCGACTGACTTTTCCGTTGCTTCGTGATCACCCGACCCCCCGTATTCTTCAGATCGAGCGCCGCCACATTGTGATTCTTCATGATGCGGACAATCACCTCCTGGTACGCCTTGATCCGCCGCGTCCGTTCACTCATCTGCTCTTTCAGTCCTCGGCACTCCTCGGTCAAAAGCCGCCACTCCTTGATAGAATTGGCAAGCGTTTCCATCTCATTCGGCTGGGGCAGAATGATCTGATTTTGAACTGCTTGTACTATTTGCTGATTTGACATCTCACTAAAGAGATAGGCGCTGAACGTTTAGATTCCTAAACTTGAAGAGCCGCCGCCGACAACCTCTAGGCATCCATGGAACAGAAAATTCTCTACGATCTCTGGTTCGAGTATGCATCAGCCCTCGTGGAACGGGTGATCGAACTCTGCGACCTAAGTGACGAAAAGGCAGCTGTGGTGCGGCAGATCTATCTGCGACCGAATGACTATAGGGTTGTTGTTCGTTAAGTGAAGAAGAGCTTCACGCGTTCTCGCACCGCCCCTCTGCACAAATAACAGCTCATTGTCAGTCGCTTGACACAGCCCGTGCAGAATGTATGCCCACACGGCGCCACGCAGTGTGTCACCGGTTCCGACAAACAGATGGAACACATCGGATCTTTTTGCTCCGTCATGAGCTGCTGCACGGACAGAATCTCGCGCAACAGATTCCACTGCCGATGGGCCTCAATAAGCTCCTTATACGTCGTTTCGAAGTTCGCCTCCTTGAAGATCTCCGTCATATACAAGGCAAAGGCATCCAGAAGCCCAGGCAACGCCTCATTATTCTTCAAGTTCATGACGATGTTCTGGCGCTCGTGGAGTTTGTCCAAAAGGGCCGTCTTCTGTCCCAGCAAAGCCTCTAGGCGCAACACCTCCTCCCCTACAACCTTGTACTGCTGAAAGAGGTATTTGAGCTGCTGGCTCAACTGCTGGAAGCCCGAGGCATCGCTGACTTTGAGCAGCCCCTCTTCCAGAGTGGGTTGGACGGTTGTGGAGATCGGCGGAATCGACTGGCCAAATTTCTCAAAAACGGCGTCGGCCTTTGCGAGATCCGGATGGCCTGCAAACGAAAAGAGGTGCTGGGTGTGTTTCTGGACGAGTTCTCGGATCCGCTTCTTGGCGATCTGCTGCAGGGGCTGCAGTGTCACACGGTTTTCTGTGATATGCCGCCCGAGCATCGTGTGTGCAGCGGCCGAATACGGATTAATTTGATCACTCGAAAAAAAGCCGAACTCGAGCGGCTCGGTCTCATCGATGGAGGCGTACTGATCCATCCTAGGAGATTGGGCCCTTTTCGGAGGCGGGGGGAGGACGCGGATTAGTAATTTTCTTTAAGTCCCCGGAATTCTTTCAGGGACAGGAGGCCCTTGCCAGGGACCAGGACGGCTGCATCGTGGGTCACGGGAACGCCGCCGACCGTTTCGCTGGTGTACTTGCGATAATCGCCGCCCCTTTGACGCCGCGTCTTTCGCTGCTTTCGTCGCTGCTTTCGTGTTCTCTTCGGCATTGCTACTGGTCTGCTAGAAAAAGAGGGGGCGCTCAGACGAGGATCAGCTCCAATCCGAGTGTAGACGCATAGAGACGCACGAGGTCTCGTAGGACCGTTGGCTTCACGGAACGGCTGATCGCTTGGCCCTTTCGTAGAAGGAAGGCCTTTAGTACGTCGTCGTCGTTCGTGAGTTCTAGCGTCTGCTTGGAGTCGGGGATCGCATGGATAGGGAGCAGTGTTCTCGTGGCAATTCGGTGTTCTCGAAGAAGGGAGGGGGGGATAAGCTGCTCCATAAAGCAGGGCTTGGTGAAGAGGGTGGACGGAGGGTCCGGACACGATCGCTTGGTATGCCCGTAGCAGGCACAGGACGGACAGTAGAGGCTCGTTTGGAACGGGCAACTGTCCATGGGATGCTCGAAGGCAAGGGGGTATTTGAGTTTACAATGGCTGCACATTCTTGGCGTTCAAAAGGGCAAAGCCCTTCTTCAAATTTTCTTACAACAAATAGGAATGTCCGCCGCTGATGTGCACTTCTTGCTGAGTCTGCGAAATCAGTTGAAGCTCTACCACTGGCAGACGAAGGTCTATGCGCGCCATATGGCGGTTGATAAGGTGCTTGGAGAACTCGATACGCTGATCGACAGCTATGTGGAGATCTATATTGGCAAGTACGGGCGGCCGAGGGTCACGGGGACCCATGCCGTTCTGAGAATGCAGAATCTGACGGATGCGGGGGCCCAGAAGCTGGCCAAAGGCGCCCTGAGCTATATGCACAAACAGCTGGTGTCGCATCTCGATGCATCGCAAGATTCGGACCTGATCAATTTAAGGGACGAGATGATGGGCCAGATGCACCAGTTGATGTATCTGTTTACCTTACATTAGGAGGGGGACATCAGGAGGGGGACATCAGGGTGGCCGCGAAGCGGCCACCCTGCCTCCCCCTTACCCCCTGTTTACTTAGGGGGACAAAAACCTGCCGAAGGCAGGTTTCCTCCCCCTTACCCCCTGTTTACGCAAGTTACTTAAGTAAACAAGGATATATTTCTATTCTATAAGTGACTTTAACGGACAGGGCTATCTTTCTATTCTATAAGTAACTTGCGTAAACAGGGGGTATGGGGGAGGCAGGTCTAGGCGCAAGGCGCCTAGACCTGATGTCCCCCACTAGCAGAAAGGCGGGAACGGCAAAAAGAAGATCGAGGTCAACGGATAGGGTGTCGAGACATTGTAGAGTTTGTTCACAAGAGCCGCCGCATCTCGGAACTGACTCAGTTCGGATGCCAGTGTAAACCGATAATAGATCGGCACCAGCCCTTTCCGCCCCGCCTCCGTATAGGACGCCAAATTAAAGGCATAGACCTTGCGGAAGAGGTCAAGCTGTTGCAAATATTTCCGTTGCTGCGAGATCGACATCTGTTTAATTGGGTTAAACAGTAGCCGATTATTGAAGGGGTCGGGCAGAAGGGGATTTAGAAGCTGCTGCTGCGCATACAATCGATCAAAGGTCGCTTTTACGGGCGATATAAACCGCTGATTATAGATCCCATTTATGTTAAAAAACTCGGGCGGCGGCGTCGGCCCAATCTGAAACAGGAATCCGTTCGGACTATAGAACGTTCTACCGTTCAGAAAATACGGAAAGGTGGGATCGATGTTGTAAAAGACACCGTCGCCAACTTTATGAAGAATCCCCAAGATATCAATCTGTCCTGATGCGTCCACCGGTATGGGTTGCCCGCAATATTCGCCTGACATGCTACTACTACAGACGCCAACGTTAAAAATCTAAAGGATCTGTCCATGGACCTCTATGGACATCTTCCTGGCGACCGGCCAGATCACGCAGGAGTCCCTGTTCTGCAACGGCCTGTATCAGAACAGTCTCACGTTGTATACCCTGTTCGAAAGCCTCGGCTATCGCTGTCATTGTCTGACGGATACGTCAGGGGCATTCTTGGAAGGCTATCGTTCCTTGGAGCCCGAGACCTATCTTCAGAACCCCACAGCCTATCGGCTCAGCCATTATATCGAAATCGGCACGGCCTTTGACGCCGCCTGGCGTTCTCTGTTACAACGGAAAGGTGTGCGCGTCATCAAGTTCCATCTCGGCAACATTCGGAACATCGACGATGAAATGATACACCATATGAAAGCCATCAGCTTCCATCACCATGTGATCGGGAACTACGACGAGATCTGGACGAGCCCCCACTATCGTCGGAACTGCGCCTACGCATCGGCTTTGTACCGAGCCCCCTGTCGAACCGTCCCGTACGTCTGGTCGCCCACGTGGATTTCCCAGATGAGCCGGTATACGCCTCGGCCGTGGACCGAAACGGACATTGTCGTCGCCGAGCCGAACATCTCCTTTCAGAAGCACTGTCTCTATCCGTTTCTCCTGGTCGAGGCGTTTGCAGCAAAGACCCCTGAATGGACTGGGCGGCTCATTCTGCAGAATACAGAACGCTTTGAGATCAATGTGCCCATGCAGCAGCGATTGTCACAATCGCAATTAAAAGAACGGATTGAACTTCGAGAACGGCAGACTCTGGCTGACCTTCTCCAGGACAATCCTTCGGCCGCCTTTGTCTGCCATCAGGTCACGAATGAATATAACTATATGACACTGGAGCTGTTGTATCTCGGCTACCCTGTTCTCCATAATTCGAAGCCGTGGTCGGCCCTCGGCTATTTCTGGGACGAAGAGGGGTGGTCTGCAAGCCTTCAACAGCTGGCGCGAATGCTACAAGAGGGACCACGGCGGGCCGATCTCTCGGCGTTCTATCCTGACAAAAATAAGGAGGCCTGGTCCTCCGTGCTTCATCTATAAGGGGGGGTCCTGGTCTCTTCTTCCTCATCTTCTTCGTATATATATCCGTTATACCCTTTTATAGGCTCCTCTTCTGCATACATAAACTCGTCATAGACATTCTCTTCGTAACCCTTTACACGAAGACTGGGCGCCCATTGCGGGGCGGTGCTTACTATGCGATTCGCCTCCTGCTCAGCTTTCTGTTTTATCTCTGCTGCGGCAGTCAGGGCCGCGGCCGTTGCGATCGACTCCTTGAGCGTCTGGGCCCAGGGAGTCGATTTTGGCGCCGCCTTTTCAACCACTTTTGCGCCGCCGAGCGAAGGGAAATCAGCAAAGGACTTCGTTGATACAACGGGCTCCTTTGATGTTTCTTTCTCCTTTACCACCTCCTTCTTGAACCGATCAGAATATTTGGCTTCGCTTGACATATGGATACTGGGATGTGACTACAGCCAGACCCTTATCAAATTTTTAGACTGCACTGAAAGCGCATGTTGTCGAGTGCGTAGTCGGACCAGTTGCAGATCAATAGATCTTGCTGCATCTCTTTCGATGCAGCGATCGGAGTCCCTGGATACTCAAAGTATTGGAAATCATGGACGGAGAGTTCCGAGGACGGGAGACCCAGGCATCGTCGAATCGTATCACCAATGGGCTCGTCCTTTTCCGTATAGTCAATCCCCCTGTATGTATAGAAAATCGTTTTCGTATAGGCATTCCAATCCACTTCCAGAAGCCCCTTTGGGAGTTCGATCTGCGCCAACTGCTGTGTCATCCTAGAGAGAATAGGACGAATGCTCTAGGCTCTCTGCCGAAAAATTTGAAGTCGTCGGCTTCAAATCGGAAGCTGTGTAACCTTGAAATCCATATATACATCGACACAACACTATGTCATCACGTCCCAAGCCAACCTCCCGCAAAACTCTTGTGAATCAGATCGACCGATTCGGGTCCCTTGAGATTCGCGCCTATTCGAGTTCTATGCTCACCCTCTGGTTCACAGAGTCCATTCCAGGCCCCAACATTCCCAAGGCCTATGCGCTTATGCGCTACACGGCGCTTCCCGCCACCGAACATTATAGACCCCTGATGAAGGCGATTCTCACCTATTATGTAATGTATCTGAATCGCCGCGGCACGCCCTATGCATTGCTCGCAGATGCAAAGAAGCAGCAGGCTCACGAGGAGCTGGAGGCCGCCCTGGCTCCCCTTCCCACCCCTTTCCAGGAATGGACCCTTCTGATTCCTGATGATGATCGCTGGAAGGGGGCCATTCAAGGACGCTGCATACACTCTCGGGATCCTGAGGGCAGCATCAACCTCCGCGCCTTTGCCGCCGATCCCGAATCTGTCCACCGGTCCTCCGTTCAAACCATGATCGAGACAGGATTGAGCACCGTCTTTCAGTATCCCGTGGATCTTTCTGTGGATGTCTTCTCCGAATTTATTAGTGCATTTGTGGACTATGGGCGTGAGCAAAGAGACATTGTCTATACGCTCGCGTCCAATCTCGACTCCTTGACCATTCCCTTGCAGGAACGTACCGTTTCCTACAAGGAAGTCTTTACACATATCTGGGCCTATATACGGTCTTCAGAACACAAACAGGAACTGTTCAAACGTCTTGTCGAAGAACTGGAGGATAGCCTGAACGTCTGTCCGAATGGACAGCTGGCGCGATTAATGAATGTGCTCCAGGGCTATGATTCTACTCTACCCCCTGTGGCTGATCGAGGCGTTCTCTTGCAGATTCGGATGGCCGCGATTGCTTTGCGGCCTCTTGAAGGCCGGATTCAAGAGGCCGCGATTGCATTTGAAGAATTTGGAGTTCAGACAGACGAACAGGGAGCCTGGTTAGAGGCGTTGCGTTGCGTTGATTGATAAGGTCTAAAAAATAATATTTTTTATGATTACTCGAAGCTGAACCCGCTTGTATCTTCTTCGATTTCCTTTGTTGTACCCGCTCCGCCAACAGGAACAACAGGAACAACAGGAACAGGAGCAACAGGGACAACAGGAACAACAGGAACAACAGGAACAACAGGAGCAACAACCACATTCGACCTCGGCTTCTCATCCTCTTCGTCCTCTGAGCCGAACTCGAATGCAGCCTCCTCTTCGTCCGAGCCCGCCTCTCCGTCGACCAGAAAGGAGGCCGGCATCCGCCCCTGCCCCACAAAGTACTTGGCGGTCTTTCGATCCAGAACAGCCTCCACATAGGCCTCTGGCTTGTCCACCACCTCGCCCGCGGCCTCTTTCTGCCAATGCGGCAGTCCGATAAGCGTCACCGTACCTACACGAATAGGTGTGGCCTGTTTGCCGCGCAGCACATTGCGAATGAGGGCATTCGTGGACCGCCCGTCGCTCAAGGTGACCTCGATGCGACTGTTCCCGCACATCTTCGTAACCTTTCCGAAGCGCGTGGACTCCTCGTCGACGCCGTCGACCATCATTTCGCTTAGCACCTTGTCATTGGCGGCCTTGGCATACTGACTCTTTCGGTTCATTCCCTTTCCCTTCGCAGCGGCAGCGTTGTTCTTACCTGGCATTGTGAATATGGATACTAGTATAAGGAGGCACCGCTTTAGGAGGGGCTTGGACATTTCAAATTTATACTAAGCACGAATGGCTACTTATTAAAATACCATGTCAATACTCCTTGTAGCAAAGCGAATACGAACATGACAATCACTATTTTTATAAAATCTGTTTTACTCGGTAGTTCAAGTTGTGTCTCTTTATTACTAAATCTGCCAATGTTATAGTGAATCATATTCTCAAACAGGTTGACAAATATGTAGACGAAAAAAGAGATGGCGATGATGTGGACGCTTGCACCTGAAATAATGTACATTCTATTATCATGTACCGTTAAAAATCTAATTACGCCTCCTCCTTTGGGAGGGGCGTAATTAGATTTTTAATGGTACCGCAGCGCCTCCCAGTCGCGAACACAGCGCTCCCACCAGACCCGTTTTCGTTCTGCATAGATGCGTTTGATCGTAGGGTTCCGTGGTATAAACGGCCTCGTACTTGTGAGAATCTGATAGAGGCTATAGCCCTTGTACAAAGGCGTGGAGGTATAAATAGACTTATAGGCGGCTATGCGGCTCTGAATGTGCGAATACTCTCTGTACGAGCCAATGGTTTTGTTCGTATAGAGCGCATAGAAGACGGGCTCGCCACGAACGAAGGCCATATAGGCGGGCTCCGAAGGCATCCCGTTTACATCGAGAAGATGAACGGCCGTATGCCCTTGGTAGAACACGGGGAAGTCCGAGAAGGCCCGCAAACTCGACCGCCAGAGAAATGCGTAGAACACCGTGCAGCCAATCAGGAGTCCAAGAAGGTTGCACATTATGGATGGAAGGGCAATGGATTTCCTTGGCAATTTGACTTCAATTTTTCGAGCAAAAAAATTGAAGTGTCCCTTCGTCCAAATAGGGACGTCCCCGACCATCCATATTATCACGAAAATGCCATCCAATTACAAGTATCTTCCCGCAACGATTACCGTGGACTTCCGCATGGCCGGCGGCTTCGCAGAGCGCGTCCTTCTGCACACGAAGTCCTCGGCCTACAAGGCCGAAGTGTCGGACGGCCACACCTACAATCTCCGCCACTACTTCCACAAGTACAGGAAGATGTACGATCTCGACACGGTCTGTCCATCGGACACCGATCTTCTGCAGTTCTGCATCGTGGCCGTGGGCGAGCGGCGCGGCCTCAGCCTGGATCGAATCCTGGAGTGGTGCGAGCCTTTCCAACTCGAATGGGTCGGGCGCCTTGATCCGGTTATGCCGTTCGTTCAACAGAAACTGGAAGAGGTCCGCGAGACCAGTGATCGCGACCTACAGGCGGCTCTGATCGAGGAATTAATGGACACCGTTCTTCAGCAGGGGCTTTCCTTGGCGAGCCGCTACGAGACCTTCCGTCAGGTCTTGATCGCCAAGTGCAAGGAGTTGCGCGAAGCCTATGGCTCCGAATACGCAGGGATTTGGCGGGCCTGCACGGGCGTTCTGAAGGGACTCGGTGTCCTCTCGGAGGAGGAGATTGCGATCGAGAACTGGAATTCGCTGTCCCACAAGGATCTCATCGTCTACATTCGCATGGAGGGCTACCCGCCCCTGAAGAATGTTCTCTCCCTTGACATGACGCCAAGCCACCATCACCGGATTCTGGTTCGCTATAGTACGCGCTATTCGATTCCCATGACCTATCCGCTCCCTCATGCGTTTGCGGATGTGTTCAGGAACTACTACCTGTCTCCCGAAGGGCACTGCAATCTCTACGACATGTTGTGCAATTGGAAGGCAGAGGATGCCTATCTGCTGGACTACAACTAAGAAACACACGTCAAGTAAGAACAACAAAATAGATTTTGTTTGTCACGACGAAAAAATTGAAGTCGGCAAGCCCTTGAAATGCGTCGTGCCTTTCATCCATACTTACACATCCAATCCCATCCAAAATGAACATATGCCTCGAATACCTTCCTGCGACCGTGGACGTGAACTTTGTGCTCGGTGGCCGCTGTCGGACCGTGAAGCTCGGCAAGGCATGCCGAATTGCCGCGCTGACCCTGGACGACCTGAACATCCGCCACTTCGTCAATTCATTCTGCAAGCGCATGGCGCTTGCGCCGTTCCGCGACTCGGACGAGGACATTCTCAGGTTCTGCGTGATTCCAGCCAACCGAGTGGGCGCCGGCCAAACGGTCTGGGATGCACTGACAACTATGCCCTGTGAGTCGCTTCGCGTCCTCGGCCGAGACGATCGTCTCGTCGAGTGCGATCGCCTAATCGCTCGGGTCGCCGCCGAGCCGAGTCGTGAGGGACAGGCGGCGCATACGCAAACGCTCATGGACTATTTGCAGACAGAGCCCGCTGTTCAGGTCGTCGAGGAGAACCCGAAACTGAAAGAGGTCCTGGTCGCCAAGTGCAAGGAACTGCGCTCGCTCCATTCAACGGAATTTCCTGCATTGGCAGCGAGTTGCACGGCTGTGCTGTTGCATCTGAGTGACGATGAACGGGTCCTCGCTGCGCTCAAGAAGCTTAATCGCCGGCCCATTCGGATCACGTTGCAGATGACGGGCTTCGTGGCCGAAGAGGGGCTTCTCTGGCCGCTCGATCACATGGTCTGGACATCTCGCTATGGGACGTGTGTGTCGATCTATCGGCAGTTCAACCGGTACAAGAAGGCGAACGGCATAACAGCCTCGTACACCTTTGCCGAGATGCTGAGGTGCTATTCACCGGACGGCAAGCGCTCTCTGTATGACATCCTCCTGAACTGGACGGAGGCCGAGGCCTCTCTTCTCACGCCGTGCACGGTCGATGAGTTTCTGGAGCCTTTGCCTGAGGTTTCTGAGCTTGCCGATCTGCGCCGCCGAATCGAGCGCCTGGAAGACGCGGAGAAGAAGAGGGCGCGATTGATTGCGACCGACTAATAACAATAACAACAAAAACAAAATATATTTTGTTTTTGTTATTGTTATTGTTGTTATTGTTGCTTTGTTGCTATTTTGTTATTCAAGTTGTAATTGGAGCTCTCGAATGGAGGCTTCGAGAGCCCTGTTCTCTTCCTGAAGGGCGATGGCAGCCTTCACGAAAGCGAGTTCGTTCTGAAGAGCGAGTCGTTTGGCCTCGAGGCGAGCAAGGATAGCATGAATAGTGTCCTCGACCGGCACCAGTCCAGGCATATCCGCGTACTCGTCTACATCAAGCCCAGGCACAAGCCCAGGCATATCCGCGTACTCGTCTGCAATAAGCCCAGGCATATCCGCGTACTCGTTCTCTATATAGGTCTTGAGCGACATCGAGCCCAAGAAGATATGTTGTAGCGCAAAGGTGGGATCGCAGGCGATCGTCGCCTGCAGCAGTCGCACAATCCCTTGCTCCTTCTGCTGCAACGCCGTCTGCTTTAAGTGCCAAAGGAGTTCGAAGGAGTTGAGATCAATATGGAGCGCATTCTCGCGTTCCAATGTGAAGGAGCCATCGGCTACAAGGGTCGCCTTGAGTTCACCGCACAAGGCCTTGACTAGGACAGGGCGGTCGCTTGTCGACCGCAGTTCGGCGCGTTCTGCGTCCTCTAGGAATTTTGGCATCTTTGGCATAGGCTCTGCCATGATGCTCTCGTAAAAGGCTTGAAAGGGATGTTGTTGTGTCATGCTGGATGGCCCTCTTTGGATCCAGGGGCGGATCAATTTTACACCGCTTAGTAATATCCTAAGACCTCCACGAGGCATTCGCCAGAGGTTGCGAAGAGAATCTCAAGGGGGTACTTCTCTTCGGGATAGACCGGGCGATCCGCGTAGTGCTTGTCGTAATAATTCAGCAGATGATGCACATTGATGGGGTCCGAATGCTTGGGCGTCGTAAAGAGGCCCTTGCCGGCATAGCGGATGCCTGAGAAGGGCCGGCCCCACGGGCGTTCTGCGTACAACTCAAAACCGATAGGAAGGTTGTCAAACATGGCGGCCGAAGTATGGATAAGGGGGACGTCCTTTTTAAGGCCGGTACGGACTTCAATTTTTTCTGCAAAAATAGATGTGTTTTTGTTGTTTTTAGTCCTTTAGTTCAGGGGCCTCTAAGATCTTTCTCTTTTCGACGAGGGTGGCCTCCAAAGCCCTCAACTCTTCGACGCGCGCTTCCACGGTGGTCAGAAAGGCCAGCTCAGCCTTTGCCGCAGCGATCTGGGCTTCCATGTCCGTAGGGAATAGGCGTAAACGACGAATCTGCTCCTGGAGCTGGTCGAGCTCCAGCATCTCCTTCTGTAGAACAGATTCCTTGGCCGCGAGTTTTGCCAGAGGATCTGCAGGTGCGGGTGTGACAGGGGCGGGGATAGGCGTAGGGGTAGGCGTAGGCGTAGGGGTAGGGGTAGGGGTAGGCATAGGAGTGACGAATGCAGGTGGAACCACGACGGTATTCGCTCCCGTTGGCCAATCGAGCGAAGGAACTGGCTTCGCCAGCTCCCTTGCATACTCTTTGAACACGGCTCGCAGCTCCATCGGCGTCATCTTCATCAGCAGAGATCCCAGGCTCTTGTCTTTGTTTGAGCCCTTGGCCACGTAGATGCTATTGAGTCCCTGCTCTGTTACAGGGATTGGACTTCCGCGCCACTTGTCGACGAGCTCGATCGCCGTGCGATACTGCGGAACGTCGCCGAATGCAATGTCGCCCGGGTGCTTGAACATGATCTCGTCGCCGCAATGCGCCAGAGTGACACCCTCGAGGACAGGACGGTCAGGAACCTTCACGTAGAGTTCCAGGCCGTCGGGCAGATAGCTGATGCGCTCGGGCTTACTGGGGTAATAGTACTTGTCCATGACCTTCATCTCCTCCTCCGTGAGGATCTGGAAGAGAGTCGACAGGCAGTGCCCCTTGTACTGCCCCTTCAGAAGGTAGATGCGCTCCAAAGGGTGCGCGTAGAGAGAGTGGCCGATGCGCTTGCGGTAGCTCGCCAAGAGGTGGTAGGGGTTGTCCCAGGTGCGGCCGGTCTTTGTGTCCGTGTAGCCGATAGGGTACCACGTTGACAACTCCACGAACAGGGGCTCATGTCCCTGTTCGTGCACGTAGAGCTGGAGCACAGGCGGCAAGAACTTGTAGAAGGAGCGACCCGAACGCTCATCCCGTCCCTCTACGTTCCGATGAGGAACGCGGGGAAGGACGCAGGGGGTCGGAAGGGGGATAGGGGATGGTGCTGGTGCTGGTGCTGCAGATCCGACGGATCGCTGCTCCTCTACGGACAGATCCTTCAGTTCTTCCAAGGATTTGTACTTGTACTTGCCGAACAGCACGAAGATGTGGTCGAGCCCCGACCCCACGTACGTGGAGTCGAGTTTCTGTATCTGCTGTTCTGCCGTCAGGTACTGATCGCTGAGCGGGTGCTCGCGGAACAGCATCTTGCCGTCCTCGCACTTGTGCCGCACATCGACCGCCTTTCCGTTCCTCTTTGCGCCAAGTTGAAGACCGATAGGAAGAGAAGAGAGCATTTTAAAGTATGGATACTAGATGTAGTAACGTTGGTCTGGGCGGGACACCTATCAAGGAGGGGGTCTACGACTTCAAATTTTTAGGGTTTGGATTTAATAAAAAATACATGCGTTTCACGTCGTTGAGAGACCCTCGTTCCGCAAAGTCTCCATGTCTCGCATCGTGGAGCCTTTATGAAGTCCATCGCCCATGCGGAGCATGTCCCACAGGCTCACCTCCTTATCGACCTTTTCAATGTACTTCTTGTAGTAGTTCGCCAAGTGATGGGGGCTTATGTTGACGCGCGGGCTCGGGGAGGCCACATCGAAGCTGATCCTCCCGTTCTTGTAATGGAACGTGATGCCCTCCAGGTATCCCATGTTCAGTTGCTGACCGTCGGGAATGTTGCTGAACATGGTTGTAGTATGGATAGAGGGCGCATCTGCAGAGAGGTACCAGATCTTCAATTTTTTGCATTAAAAAAGCTCTTTCTGTTTGTTGTTCTTTGTTCTTTGTTCTTTGTTCTTTGTGTTCTGTTTTACGCTCTCTGTAATGCACGAATAGCTGTGTCGACCCGGTCGTGCTCCGCCTGGAGCGCTGCGATCTCTTCCAGCTGTCGCAGCATCTCTTTCTTATGCACAAGGGAGTCCTTCAGGGACGAGAGGCGCTCAGGGAGCGAGGCGCCGAGCACGTAGACATCCAGTTCTCGGATCTGACGCTCCGTGTAGGTCTCCAGAATGATCTTCAGACTGACGTCATTCACGAAGAGGAGCTCAAGGATGTTGGAATGTCGTTGGCGGAGGAGAGAGAGGGGCTCGATGTCCCAGCGATGCAGGAGGAGCTCGTTCTCGGCCGTTCTGTAGAGGCGCCCCCATCCTGCTACACCTGGGAAGGCGTAGCGGACACGGAGCGTTGTAGGAAGGAGGGCGAGAGTAGGGTAGGCGCAGCTGCAGAGAGTGGACTCAGGAGCAGGCTCTGGGACTGCTTCTGCTTCTGCTTCTGCAGGTAGCAGCAGAGGCAGTCCTGCTGCATCTACAAGCTCTGCAGAGGGATAGGCTGGAGCAGGTAGCACCTCATCTTCAAGCGCTGGCTCAGCAGCTGAGGCAGCTGAGCCAGCAGAGGTATTCACAAGCATCCCTACGCGCCCGAGCTCCTCTTTCGAGAGGCGCGCGCAGCAGGAAGCCAGGGACTCATGGTGGCAGAAGCCCTCGGCGACGAACAGGTGCTCGAAGCCGACTGTCGCGCCTCCGCAGTGCTTCTTGTAATACCCGAAGAGCCGGTAGTGATTGCCGACCTCTTCGTCGCCGTCTATCGAATTCCACGTGAACTCAGGCTCCTTCTGGTTGCGGCCGATGTGCTTCCATTGGCGCCATTTGAAGCGCACGAGGATGCACCGGGCGGCAACGCTAGAGCGGAGTTCGAGGCAAAGGTCGTCAGGAAGGTACTGCATCTTAATATGGATAGAAGAGGTATGTGTGCTCGGCACACCAGACAAAGGGTGGGTCAAGGACTTCAATTTTCTCGAACAAAAAAGAATGCATTCCCGCATCCTCGTTCTTTATGAGAGTTTGCAACGAGCAAGTTCGGTGATTCATGAAAAAAAAGATACATGCTTGCACCTTCCCGAGCACCACCTAGCTCTTATATGCCCCAGAAGGAATGCTATGTTCTGCAACCTTCATCATCCAAGGGACGGCTTCAGAATTCCCGAAGTAGGGTCTATGATCGTGTGCACGCTACCTATATACCACCAGGAGGGCTCGGAGGGATTTCCGACGTAAGTTCATAGCCGCTTGGGCATGCCTATAGACCCGCAGAGGGGGCTCGGAGGATTTCCCGATACTTCAAGAGCGGGAACAAGTCCCTAAAAGCTGCCCCACACTCGCAGCACTTCGTCATGGTCACCGCCCTCTGGCACGATGGCTGCTCCTAAAAGAGCAGCCATTGAACCCGGCACTTACCACGTCCGGCCCCGTTCTCGGAGGGGCTTCCCGCTAAAGCTCCTTCCTTCAAAGGGGCACACTGTCCTTCTGGGCCAGCCCCCTCTTCAAATTTTTTTCTCGTTTGAAGCCTTTCAGGGCGCAAAATCCCCCTTTTAGGGGGGCCTAAAAGGGTCTCTTCAAATTTTTTTGCCGGTTGAAGAGGGGGCTTTTGAAGGCCTTCAAAATGAATCAAATCCTCAATAAATTTGAGAAAAAGGCCCTAAAGGGGGCTTTTAGACCCCTGGTCAGTGCTCAAACGAGAAAAAAATTTGAAGTGCCGGCCAGCCCAAAAGACGATTGCCTCTCTGCCTGGCTCCTCACTAACTATCCATATTTCAACGCTTAAGATGTCTGTCGCTACTGCTACGGGTTCTGATGCTGCGAGTGACGTGTTGTCGAGGATGGATGCTGCCATTGCATCCATGAAAGAGAGCCGCAAGGAATTTGCGGCTCTTCTTTCCAAAACCGCGAGAGCGGCTGCCACCAAGGAGCGGAACACCCTGAAGCGCAAGGAGAAGAAGGAGGCGAAAGCCTCTGGAGTCCCCCTGGCGCCGAAGGAGCGCACCTCTGCCTGGCAGGCCTTCTCCGCGGGCGACGAAGTCCTCGGCGTCCCCTCTGCCGTCGAGGCCTACCCTGAGCAGTACGCCACCTGGCTCGCTACTCAGCCCAACGCCAAGCAGGCGCTCACCCGGTTCGCAAAGTTCGCACGCACCGCCGAGTTCGGCAGGGCCCGCTACGCGGGGCTGGAGGCACGCTACAAGGCCTTGTCTGCAGAACGCAAGTCTGCCCCTGCCTCTGTCTCTGGCTCCACGACTTCCTCTAAGCGCAAGGGGAAGCTGACGGAGGAGGAGAAGGAGGCGAACAAGGCTGCGCGTCATGCAGAGACCCTTGAGCGCCGTGCCAAGAAGGCCGCCGAGAAGGCCGCAACGCCTACCAAGCCCAGGGCAAAGGCCACCAAGGCCCCCGACGCCCCCTCGAAGGAGGCCAAGGCCGACGAGGAACTGCTCAGCAGCTCCTCCTCCTCGCCCCCCAAGATGAAGCTTCTCCCCGAGGAGAGCAAGGGCAAGGGCAAGGCCAAGGCAGCTCCCAAGGTAGCTCCCAAGGCAGCTCCTCCCAAGGAGGAGGACGATGTCAAGCTCACCCCCTACAAGCACGAGGGTCGGACTGTTCTGCGCACAGAGGATAACTACCTCTTCGAGAACGACAACGGGGACTTCGGAGACTACATCGGTCTCTTGGGGGAGGACGGCGAGGTGGACACGGAGGAGCCCAACCCCTTTGAGGTGGATGAGTAAGCCCCAGGATCAGGGTAAAAGCCAGTATGGCTTTTGGGAACGCACATGGTTCTTTTTTTCTGTGAAAACTGCTGCAAACAATGATCTTTTGCTTGGCTTTTATGAGAAACTGCATTTGCACCGAGTATATTTTTATTGTCTGGTAATTTTGATGCAGTGACTTGACGACGGATAGGGTGTGCATCGGATTAATGCATCACATCATATATCCATATTTACCATGTCTGCATCACAGAGTGACGAGGCAAGGGCGACCTTAGTACAGGCTCGCATGCAAGAGATGAAAGCAAAGGAGGTGCAGGTCGCGGCAGATGCAGAACGACTTGAAGCAGAACGGCTTGCGGCTTTGCGCTCTGCTGTGGAAGCCGCTTCGATCGACTGGGAAGCCGAACTGCTGTTTGCAGTTGAAAAACTTCCTGGGCTGCTAGATGCAGTGCGCCACATGGTTCTGGCGGGGATTCAGCCGCCCCAAAAAATGGTTGGACTGCAAGGTCTGATATGGGTGAACTCCCTAGCGCGATCACACCATGCATTTGATTCATTTAATCCTAAGTGCCTCTATGATGATTCATGTGCCATTCTGGCAATGCTAAAGGGCATCCAGTATGGATTTACAGAAGCGGATGTTCCCAGAGAGAGAACGCTTCTGAATGAACGCGCGCGTTTCCGTGTTCACATGCTGACAAAGATCTTTCATTCGCTTCAAGGACAGGCTAAAACGGAAGCTCGCGCAGCTGCAGCTACAAAGGCTGCTGAAGAAGCTCGTATGGCGGCTGAAAAGGCTGCGGCACAGGCGGCCGCTGCATACGCGGCTGTGGAGGAGCAGCGCATCAAAATGAATGCAATAGCGACAAGCTTATTGGCCGATACTTTGCACTTTCGCACCATTCAGCACAACTACACTAACTACGAAGCTCCCGAAACTCTCTTCGCCGCCTATAAGGAGTACACGCCCACAGGCAAACGATGGCTGCATGTTCGGCGGCTTACCATGGGACAGGTACAGGAAGCACATGTGCGGCCGCACATGTGCGACTTCAGCAGCAGCCATGGCTCTGCGCCAGCCCTTGTTGTCCCCGAATCTTGGGCGGATCACTATGAGACGGGCAAAACACCGTTCCTAACTGTCTGCCCTGTTTGCAAAAAGGCACCAAAAATGCATCCGACTGAGTCCAATTATATGCAATACAGCGGCGGCCAAGTAGAATGTACAGAACACTACAAATGGGAACCATCTACAAATACGCACTACAAATGGGCATTGATGCCGCCGCCCCCGCCACCATCGGCATCCGCTCACCCCGTGTATGGCAGATTGCCGCCAGGCATGCCTCTTGTGGCGACTATTCCTCGTCCCTCAGGACACTGGGTGCTCTGGGATCCCAAAGATTCCGATGGCGCAAAGGCAGCCCAAGCCGCAAAAGAGAAAAAGATAGCAGAAACACAAGCAGAGATTAAGCGCCTTATGGCGACGCTTGAATGAGATGTTTAGTAGCAACGCCTTCTTTTTATTGGTAAAATTGATCTACGATGGTTCCAGTGGAGATGCAAATGTTCGCCTGTTTCTTTAAGCCCTCTGTTAGTATTGCATCTCCGATCTCGCAGCAGTACCCAGGATATGTCGCGGCCGGCTGCCTCTTTGTCGAGGGGTCCGTGGCCCTGGCCGGCGTCCAGAAGCAGTTCTTGGTGGTTACTGGGAAACGCCCGCCCGTTCTGTCGGGGCTCGGCGGCCATCGCGAAGACAGCGACATTGACTGGATCCACACGGCCCTTCGCGAGACTGTCGAGGAACTCTTCGACATCAAGGACGTACCCTTGTCCCTCGTGAATCGCCTTCGCCACTCACTGCCTGTTCGTCATGTCGTGGAGACCAACGGCTATGTTCTTGTACAGTATTCGTTCGAGGATCTCGCTATCCTGCTTACCTGTTGCGCTTCCCTCGTATCTCCTCTGTACAAGGTGCAGCCACGGTCCGTGCAAGACCTCATCATAAAACGATGTATTTGCGCAAGTGAGATCGGCTCCCTTGCGCTTGTGCCGCGCTTGCAAGGTATCACGATCGATTCGCACTTCGAGGCCGATCTGATCGAAAAAAATTGAAGTCAGCTGGACAGAGAGAGAGGGTGGCCCTTGAAGACATCGTTATTATCCATATTATTACGATCAAAATGTCTTCTCTTCCTATCCTGAACATCATTACGCATGGGAACTGTGCCGACGGCTGGGGTGCCGCCTACCTCTACTGGGAGGCGTACACGGTCGATCATGAGGTGCGGATTCATCCAGTGGCGCCGAGCAACGAGGCCACATGGCCCTCCGTGGAGGCTATTGCAGGACACAAGCTCCTCTTCGTCGATGTCACCTGCGGAAATCGAATGGCCGCCTATGCCGCCGCCGCATCGGAGATGGGCCTGATCGATCACCATCCTGGAGCCGAGTTGTACAAGGGCCTGGCGACAAATGCTTGCACCGCAAGCGACTGCTGTGCCACGCGGCTGGCCTGGACGCAGCTGCACCCGGATCTGCCCGAGCCCGCCTGGGTCACGTATATCAACCAGATCGACATGTGGGAGGACGTGGGCGAGCAGACGCTGGCCTTTCGCGAGATCGTTACGCCAATTGCCCGTATGGCGATCACGCACTCGGTCGACGAAGCGCTTGTCGCGATGGCGGAGCTGGTCGAGCGCATGAGCGATCCCGCCGAGGAGTGCGCAATCTATCTCGAGGGCACCCGACTCTACGAGGATAAGATAGCCGCTCTGGAGACGCTAGTGGCCACCTGCCCCCAGTTCCACGGGCCGATCGACGAATCGCTGCAGATCAAGTGGAATTTGCCAGCCTCGTGGCTACACAAGACGATCTTCGCGGCGAATACGGGCAAGGAGTTCATTGGCTCGGCCGTCCTTGACTCGACCGTGCTGAGCCAGCGCATCTTTGACACGAACCCGGGCACCACGATCTTCGTGAATTATCACAAGGTTAGCTGGAACTACAGGGGCAAGGCGTTCTGCAAGTATGTCTACCATGCAAGGGCTAGGGGCGTCGATCTGACCGAATGTGCGGCCCTGGACGGCCATGCATCTGCGGCGGGCGGGCAGTATCAGCCGCCGAAGGCGGATGTGCAGTGCCCGTTCGTGATTTGAAAACGAATTAGAAAAAGAAAGAAAAATATGTTATTATATTTTTTACCGTTAAGAATCTAATTAAGCCCCTGGCCAGGGGCTTAATTAGATTCTTAACACTAGTGCTTAGTATAAAATTACGCCCCCCTGCAA
>Ga0114971_10000859_pt1 | contig 20676 bp, 16 predicted proteins | sample M_140625_MF_Meta_FD_87320 | JGI IMG/M metagenome (GOLD analysis project Ga0114971, IMG submission 87320) | Freshwater microbial communities from Lake Montjoie, Canada to study carbon cycling - M_140625_MF_MetaG | ecosystem: Environmental > Aquatic > Freshwater > Lake | place: Lake Montjoie...
TCTTTTTCTGTGTGTGTCATTTTTTTCTATTGTAAAGTTTAAACCACTTAAACTGAACTTTGTTCGAATCCATTATATTTGTGGAATACCTAAACCTTGTAATATGTCACTTTGGAGGAAAAAAGATTTAGCCGCAATGCTCTCAGATGCAGAAGGCGGAGAGAAATCGTTAAAGAGAACGTTGGGCGCCTTTCAGTTGGTCGCTCTTGGAGTTGGTGCCATTATCGGTGCTGGATTATTTGTTAGAACCGCCGCTGCGGCCGCTGAGGCTTCTGGAAATGGAGTAACACTTTCATTTATTGTTGCCGCTATCGGTTGTGCTTTCGCTGGATTGTGTTACGCAGAATTTGCGGCAATGATTCCAATTTCAGGTAGTGCTTACGCATACTCTTTCGTTACAATGGGAGAGTTAGTTGCTTGGATTATCGGATGGGCGTTGGTTATGGAATATGCACTGGGCGCGGCTACCGTGTCTATCGCTTGGAGCGAATACTTGAATAATTTATTTGGAGGAACCATACCTTACGAATGGTGTCACTCTCCGTTTGAGAGTATTCAGTACTTAACAGGAGACGCCATGAATCAGGCGACAGCATTGTTTCCTGATTTATCTAAATCAATCCATCACGGAAAGCTTATTCTTTCGAGCGAAATGTTAGAGAAGCTTCCTTCAATGCAAGGAGCCGTTCAAACTTCATCGGGAATTATCAATGCTCCAGCTTTGGTTATTCTGTTTATGTTGACGTTACTTCTTATTAAAGGAACCAAAGAATCTGCTTTCGTAAATGCCATTATTGTATTCTTGAAAGTGGCTATTGTATTGGTGTTCATCGTTATCGGATGGCAGTTCATTAACCCAGATCACTACACTCCTTATCTTATCCCAGAGGGAGTGAAAGGACACGAAGGATTCTTCGATTGGGGATGGGGCGGTGTATTAGGTGGAGCAGGAATTGTATTCTTCGCCTTCATCGGATTCGATGCGGTTTCGACTGCAGCGCAAGAAGCGAAGAATCCAAAGCGCGACATGCCTATCGGTATTTTAGGTTCGTTGGTGGTGTGTACCATCTTATACATTTTATTCGGACACGTGTTAACAGGCGTAGCGCCTTGGTCAGACTTTGGTGATCCTGCTTTAGGAAAAGAAGCGTCTGTAACTTACACGATTTCCACATACATGAAAGGATACGAATGGTTGGGCACAACAGTGAATGTGGCTATCCTAGCCGGATTCTCGAGTGTTATCTTGGTTATGTTAATGGGACAAAGCCGCGTGTTCTACTCAATGAGTAACGACGGGTTGTTGCCGAAGGCATTCGGAGAATTGCACCCTCGTTTCAATACGCCTTACAAAGCAAACTGGATCTTATTCGTGTTTGTTGGATTATTCGCGGCGTTTGTACCGGGCAGTGTAGCTGGAGATTTGACTTCATTCGGGACGCTATTCGCGTTCATTCTGGTAAGCGCTGGCGTTTGGATCATGCGTGTGAAGAATCCTGAATTTGTTCGTCCATTCAAAACACCATTGGTTCCATTGGTTCCAATACTTGGTATTTTAGTTTGCGGCGCAATGATTGCCTCTCTAGACGGACAAACCTTGAAGGTTGCAGCTATTTGGATGGCAGTTGGATTGTTGATTTACTTCGGTTATTCAAGAAAGAACTCGCATCTTCATCCTAAGAAATAATATTTTATGTTGAAAGGAAAGAGCAGCTTCGGCTGCTCTTTTTTATTTCCCAAAGTATTGAACATTAAAAAGCCCGGAACGTTTTCCGAGCTTTTTAATACCTTAACCTAAACCTTAACTAAAACTTGTAACGAAAGAATATCGTTATGATAGTAATAACGCTTGAGATTCAAAAAGGTTTCAATTATTAGAAAAAAATTATGTCTTCTGCTTTTCGCGCTTCGCAGCAGGAAAAAGAATGTTATTCAAGATAAGTCGGTAGCCCGGAGAATTCGGGTGAAGCGAAAGGTCTGTCGGAGGGTCACCCACACGGTGCTGATAGTCTTCCGGATCATGACCACCGTAGTAAGTCCATTGTCCTTGTCCCATTTCACCATGAACGTATTTCGCACAATTGATGTTCTTCGATTCACCCATGATGGTGACTTCACTTTTTAAATGACTTTCACGGAAAGAAGTCGTTTGTCCCATGAATCCGTGAATCACCTGCGTATGGTTCTGCGTAAGTATGGTTGGAATAATGTCCCACTTCGCGGAAAAATCGAACAGCGTGAAGAAATCATTTTCTTCCTTCACCTTCAAATGATCCTCGGTTCCATCTATGTTAGAAAACTCATAGACCATCGGATCTTTAATGATGTTGTAATTCTGGAAGGCAAAGCCTTGAGCGAAGTTCAATTTCTTCTGCGCATTCGGATCACTCGGATCACCGTCGAACACACTTTCAACCATATCTGTTCCTTGAGCAGCAAGGGCAATGTCATAGGAGTCGGTTCCGCTGCACATGGTGAAGAGAAACCCTCCGCCTATAACGAAATTCTTAATGTTAACCGCCACCGCACCTTTCATCTCGGACACTTTGCTGAATCCAAGTTTAGCAGCTGTTGCTTCCTGATTTCTTACTTCGTCTCGATACCACGGCGCCATGTTGTATGCTCCGTAAAACTTTCCATATTGACCCGTGAAATCCTCGTGGTGCAAGTGAAGCCAATCGTATTCAGGAAGTTTTCCAGTTATAATTTCTTCATCATAAATACTCGTGTACGGAATTTCAGCGTAGGTAAGAACCAACGTTACCGCATCGTCCCAGGGTTGCTTGCCAAGTGGCGTGTAAACCGCAATCTTCGGTGCCACTTCCAACTTAACCTTTTCCATATTCACTTCAGGATCGGCTATTTCTTGATAAATAGCCTGCACCTGCGCGTCGGCAATTACTTGAAAGCTGACTCCTCGCTCCGTGCACTTTTTTTGAATGCTCGGAATGTTGTCCATTAAAAAACTTCCACCTCGGTAATTCAACAACCATTCAATCGGAAGCTTCTGCTCCAAAACCCAATAAGCAATGCCGTATGATTTAATGTGGTTCTGCTGCGCCTCGTCCATGGGAATAAGCAACATGCCCGCATAGGAAGTGCTTCCAAGGAGGGTAAGGGCTAAAATGACAATTAATTTGCGCATGGTTCAAAGATACTCACGACGAAGAACAACGCAAGACTTAAAAAATTGTGTGTGCTTTTGGTTGAAAAGTCGGTTTGACCATACTCTTTCAAATGGCTAACTTTGCAAAAAATAATTACACCATGAAATTTTTCATCGACACAGCGAATCTTGATCAAATTAGAGAAGCACAAGACCTTGGCGTTCTTGACGGAGTAACTACCAATCCTAGCTTAATGGCGAAAGAAGGAATCTCTGGAACCGATCGCGTAATGAAGCACTACGCAGATATTTGTGAGATTGTAGGCGATGGAGATGTAAGTGCGGAAGTGATTGCAACTGATTTCGACGGTATGGTGAAGGAAGGAGAAGATTTGGCTGCTTTGCACGAGAATATCGTGGTTAAAGTTCCAATGACGAAAGACGGAATTAAGGCAATTCGCTATTTCACAGACAAGGGAATTCGTACGAATTGTACGTTGATATTCTCAGCTGGTCAAGCCTTGTTGGCTGCGAAAGCAGGAGCTTCATACGTTAGTCCTTTCGTTGGACGTTTAGATGATATTTCTACAGACGGAATTGATTTGATTGAACAAATCAGAACCATCTATGACAACTACGGTTTCGACACTGAAATTCTTGCAGCGTCTGTTCGTCACCCGATGCACATCATTGCTTGCGCTGAAATTGGAGCAGATGTTATGACATGTCCGTTAAGCGTGATCTTGCAATTGTTGAAGCACCCGTTAACAGACATTGGCTTGGCTCAGTTCCTTGCCGATCACAAGAAGGCTGCTGAAGCGAAATAATTTTGATTTCCATATCAGACAACAACGCCGATTATACGGCGGCACAAATTATTCGCAAGCAAGGGATTTGTATTCTTCCCACAGATACAGTATATGCTTTCGCTTGTGCGTTGTCAGACAAAAAAGCAATAGAGAAAATGGCTCAATTGAAAGGCGTGCGTTTAGATAACGCGCGCTTTTCTATTGTATGCAACGACTTGTCGCATTTAGCCACATTCACCAAACCCATTTCAACACCCTATTACCGCGCATTGAAGAGGCATACACCTGGTATGTTTACTTTTTTGTTGGAAGCAAGCAACTTGGTTCCAAAACTTTTTACATCTCGAAGAACCACAATAGGTCTTCGTGTTCCCGATCATGATTTTCTTCAGCGAGTTCTTACACAATTGGGTGAACCGCTCGTCGTCTCTTCCGTTCATCGAAAAGAAAATGTAGAAGAATATCCCATGGAAGCCATCGACTTGGAAGAAGATTGGTCGCACCAAGTGTCTGAAATTTTCTTCGAAGATTCTTCGAGAATGCTTCTCTCAACCGTTGTTGATTTTTCTGGATTGAATCCAATCGTGGTTCGCCAAGGAGCGGGGGAGTGGAATCCCTGAACAATAACCATAAACAATTACTCGTTCGCAAGTTTCAGAATTAGCCCATTCTCGCAAAGGTGGTCTTGGTAAATTCACATTGACAAATTGTGACTATGAGAAAAATTGCACTGGGTTTTGTTTTATTTATTTTGAGCGCAACATCTGTGTTTGCTCAAAAATCTTTCGAAAAGGTTGTGCCTGAGCGTGTCTATCGCGAAGCCTTAAATCTTTTTGAAAACGAAAAGTTCGTTCCTGCGAAAGAGTCGTTTGAAAAATACCTTTCACTAACTTCCGGAAACGACGGCTACAGAGCCGATGCGGAATATTACCAAGGTTTGTGCGCCATGAATCTATTCCATCCAGACGCCGAATACTTGCTCACCACTTTCGTAAGAAACCATCCCGATTCACACTGGTGTCAGAGTGTTTATTTGGAATTGGCGAACTTCAAATACAAGAGCAAGTCTTACAGACAATCTCTCGAATGGTTCGACAAGGTTGAGGAGAAACAACTTTTGGCAGAAGAACGCCCAGCCTTTTATTACAAACGTGGATTCGTGAAATTCGATCAAAAGAAATATTCTGATGCGCGGGTTGATTTTGCGAAAGTGAAAGACGGCGATTCTGAATTCAAGGCTGCTGCTACTTATTATTACGCTTATCTGGCTTACACAAACAAAGATTATCAAGTGGCATTGGAATCTTTTTCAAAGCTCAAAGAAGACAAAGACTTCAAGTCGGTTGTTCCCTATTTCATTTCGCAGATCTATTATTTGCAAAAGCGTTTCGATGAGCTGTTGGCCTATGCTCCGCCATTGATCAATGCGGAAGAAAATGTGAAGAACAACTATCCCAATGCAAACGAAGAAATTGCACACTTGATTGGCGATGCCTACTTCACTCTTGAGAAATACCAAGATGCTCTTCCGTATTTAGAAAAATATCATAACTCGCCAACAGCGAAACCTTCCGTTGAAGACTACTATCAACTAGGATTCTGTTATTACCGGAACAGTAACTTTGAACGAGCAATAGATGCTTACTCGCACTGCACGAAGGAGGATTCTCCAACATCACAATTGGCGAACTACAACATTGGAGATTGCTATTTGAAACTCGAACAAAAGGAATACGCGAGAACGGCTTTTGAAGCTGCTTCGAAACAAACGCACAACCTAGATGTGCAAGAAGATGCGTTATTCAATTACGCGAAATTGGCGTTCGAACTTTCTTACAACCCCTTCCATGAAGCCATTTCAGCGTTTGAAGGTTATTTGGAAAAATATCCAAACTCCGCACGTCACGACGAAGCCTATGAGTTCTTGTTGAATGTGTATTTGAAAACCCGAAACTACGAGCGCGCTTTGACATCATTGGATAAAATGAAAGTGAAAGACATTCGTGCGAAAACATCTTATCAGATCGTTGCCTTCAACCGCGGCGTTGAATTGTATCAGGCGGAAAGCTTTACGAAGTCCGAAGACTTCTTCACGAAATCGTTGGAATATCCTGTCAATACATACTTGTTTGCTCAAGCTAAATATTGGATGGGAGAGATTAACTATCGTCAGAATAGATTCCCGAAAGCGAAAGAGTATTACCAAGCTTGTATTGCCGAGCCTGCAGCCTTTAACTCTGAGTATTACGCGCTTGCAAACTACAGTTTAGGCTATACGTTTTTCAAGTTAGGAGTAGCGCAAAAAGATTACGACACGTCGAAGCCTTACTACGCAAATGCCAATACAGCGTTTAGAAAGTATGTCGATTCGAATGAAGCCGAAGCGGGTAAGAAAGGAGATGCTTACTTGAGAATTGGAGATTGTTTCTTCGTTTCAAAAAGCTACAAGCAAGCGATAGAAAGTTATTCGAAGGGCACTCCAGCGCAGAAAGATTACATCCTTTATCAAAAGGCGCTATGCGAAGGGTATGAAGGAAATAATTCCGCGAAAATTAACTTGCTGAAGTCGTTAGTAGATTCTGAATCGAATTCGAAGTTTAAAGTAGATGCAGCATTCGAATTGGGAACCACGTATCTCAGCGCAGGCAGCAATGCTGAAGCTAAGACGGTTTTCCTTCAGCTAATGGCAGATGAGCCAACGTCGAATTACACCAGAAGAATTTTAGTTAATTTGTGCTTGATCTATCGCAACGAAGAAAACGACGCGAAAGTGAAAACAACTTGGAACACCCTCTATACGAACTACGGGAATGACAAAATTATTCTCGATGCATTGGAGATTGTTAAACCGGTATTGATCGATGATATTGAATTCCAAAATCAGATTACGAATTTAACCGTTGCCGATGTAAGCGCGCTGGAAATTGAGGATGGGGTATTCACAAAAGCTTCTGCACCCGCCTATGCAGGTGAATGCGCGAAAGCAAAAGGAAAACTTGAATCGTATTTGAATCAGTATCCAAATGCCATTCACGGCGCAGAAGCAAACTTCTTGTTGGCCGATTGTTTCAAAAATGAAGGCAACAAAGAGTCTGCAATTATATATTACGAGCGTGTGATTGCCTTGCCATTCTCAGACTTCACCGAAGAAGCGTTGAACAACGCCGCAGACATTCGTCTTCAACAAGGAGAATATGCAAATGCCATTGGACATTTATTGAAAATTGAAAGTGCTGCCGTTTCTAAGAAGAGTGTGGAAGATGCGCAAATGGCCTTGCTCGTGGCCTATTACAACATTGAAGAAATGGGACTGGCACGTGAATATGCAGACAAGGTTATTGCAGACGCAACGGCCAATGCAGAGAATCGTGCGAGGGCTTATCTCTGGAGAGCGCGCATGAAGATGAAAGAAGAAGAGTTCGCAAGTGCTTTAGTCGATTATGCCGAAGTGGCAAAGCGCGGTGGAGAAGGCGCTGCTGAAGCAGCGTTCCAAAATGCATTTGTTGAATTCAAATCAAATGAATTAGCAAAAGCTGAGAAATCAATCTTTAAAGTAATAGAGAAGTATGCTTCATTTGAAAAATGGAGCTTTGAAGCTTTGCTACTTCTATCCGATGTTTATGTAGCTAAACCAGATTATTATCAAGCGAGAAAAACTATCGGCGCGGTAATTTCCAAATCGAAAAACCCGGATATTTTAGCACGCGCTGAACAGAAAAAACTCGCACTTGATGAACTTGAAAATCCGAGAGAGAAAGTCATAGAAATTCCAATAGACGAAACCGATGAGAATATTCAAAACGATGAGTTCCATGAAGAATAAATTGAAAAAAATAGGAGTACTTGCTGCATTGGCTATTGCCTGTGTTCAAGCGAATGCGCAGGTCGACAGTGTGCTTATTCAGAGCGCGCAATTCGTTGGGGATTTGAATATCTTCTTACGCGATGCGAACAAAATTTCGAACCAACCTTTCGTCATTGAAACGGAAACGAATGCTTCTTTAATGAAGTACAATATGCTTCCCACCCGACTCATTTCATTCACACAACCTGCGACTATTTTGTCTTCGAATTTCCCGATGGAAAAGAAGTTGAAGAAGCTTCAAAACGGATGGGTTGATGTTTCTTTCGGAAGCTATGTAACACCGAAGGTAGATGCGTATTACACCGACGGAAGATCGAAGAAAGGAGATTGGGGTATTCTTTACGGACATCAGAGTTCGAATACGAATTTTGAAGTGCTTTCCGGTGCTGATCTTCCAACCACATTCAGTGATAACCATGCGACGCTCTGGGGCAAACGCTTTTACAAAAAGACAGTTGCCGATGCGAAGTTCAATTGGAACAGAAATGTGACCAATTGGTATGGAATAGATTCTTCGCAACAATACGTAGCAGACTATTCAGCGTTGAAACAAACCATGAATGTCTATAGTGGAAACTTTGGAATTCATACTTTCGATCGCGATAGCAACGATTTGAATTGGTGGGGAAAGGCGGGCTACCGCCTCGCCTCTGATGCGTTTAATTCGAACGAGCATTATGTGGATGTAAGTGGCGGCGCAAGCAAGCTCGTGAAGACGGAAGTCTTTAGTGGTGAACTCGGAATAACTTATAATAAATTCAATTCAACGGGATTGGATTGGTCTCCGGACTTTGCGAACACTTGGGGTGAGGGTGATTCATTGAGAGCCGTTCGATCTTTTGACAACGCCATTGTGCGCTTCATTCCAACTGCCTATACGGTGTATAAGGATCTTCGTGTGAAGATTGGGATGGGATTATATATGCAATCCCGCGGAGAACAACGCGGACACTTCTATCCGCAAGCGGAAGTGAGTTACAGCATTCTCGATGGAATGTTTGTGCCATACGCTGGAATTAAAGGGTCATTGACGCCAACCACTTATTACGGATTGTATACACAGAATCCATTTGTTGTTATTCAACCCCAGTTACTGAATCAAAATAACAAGATGCAATTCTATGGAGGTGTGAACGGATCTATTTCTCGTCGCGTGAACTATAGCGTTGGTGGGGAGTTAAATAGAATCGAGAATTTTGCATTTTTCTTTAACGACAGCCTGTTTTCTAGGGGGAATATGCAAGGTGTTCTATACGACGACTTGCGTATAGCGAAAGTGAAAGGTGAGATTGAGGTTTTGGGTGGAAAAAAATGGAGCGCCAAAGTTGGTGGTTCTTATTCATACTTCGAAACCAATCAGCAATACGCTTGGCAATTACCGAATCTTCATTTCTCGGCAGAGGCGTCGTATAATTTGAATTCGAAGTTTAAATTTAATTTCCAAGGAATGTATTACGGCGCGCGTTGGGCGAAGTCTGTTTTGCCTGTGACGGGAAGAGATGCAGTTCTTCAATTAGATAACTCCTATGTCTATAAAATGAAAGGATTCGTAGACGTGAATTTGCGCACTACGTATACCTACAACGAGCGTCTTTCGGCTTATTTGCAGTTCAATAATATACTGGCTCAGAAGTACGCTATTTACAGCGGAATTCCGACTCAACGCTTCTTTGCAGCTTTAGGAGCTTCTTATTCGTTTTAAAGTAGCAATTTGTTAACGAAATGTTCATAAAACCACGGGGGCTTCGGCCCCCGTTTTTTGCTACAGCAATGGGCCTTTCGTAACTTTGGTCACCTTGAAAAAATGGGCTTGCCCCAATCTTCAATCTGAAATAAAAAAGTTAGATAATTAATAGTCCTACGAGAGAATGAGTGAAGAAATAGAAAACACCTTAACCCCAGGTTATACCGCAGATAATATTCAGTCCCTAGAGGGAATGGAACACGTGCGTATGCGTCCCGCTATGTACATCGGAGATATTGGAACTCGAGGCCTTCACCACTTGGTGTATGAGGTTGTCGATAACAGTATCGATGAAGCGTTAGCTGGACATTGCGATACCATTAACGTATTCATTAATCCAGACAATAGTGTTACGGTTAAAGACAACGGACGTGGTATTCCTGTTGACATGCACAAGAAGGAAGGCGTAAGCGCACTTCAGGTTGTTATGACTAAGATTGGTGCGGGAGGAAAGTTCGACAAAGGATCTTACAAAGTATCGGGTGGTCTTCACGGTGTTGGTGTGAGTTGCGTGAACGCACTTTCCATTGCGTTGAAGGCAGAAGTTTTTCGTGAAGGAAAAATGTATGTGCAAGAATACAGCTGCGGAAAGGCGTTGTATCCGGTGAAGGAAATCGGTACTACGGAACTTCGTGGAACTACTGTAACCTTCCTTCCAGACAATACGATTTTCGATACGGCAGAATACAATTTCGACACGTTGGCGAATCGCCTTCGTGAACTTTCATTCTTGAACAAAGGCATTCGTCTTTATCTAACAGATGAGCGTGTTTTAACCGAAGACGGTTCATTTAAAACCGAAGAGTTTTACAGCGAAGCTGGATTGATTGAAATGGTGAAGTATTTAGATTTGAGTCGCCCATCCATCATTGGAACCATCATTCACATGGAGCGCACAGACGGTGCTATTCCGGTGGAAGTGGCCATGACGTACAACGATTCTTACAACGAGAATGTGTTCTCGTATGTAAACAACATCAACACCCACGAAGGAGGGACACACCTGCAAGGATTTAAGCGCGGATTAACTTCTACGTTGAAAGACTATGCAGACAAGAGTGGTTTGTTGGAAAAGGCCAAAGTTGAAATTGTTGGAGATGACTTCCGTGAGGGATTGACAGCAGTTGTATCTGTGAAGGTTCAAGAGCCTCAGTTCGAAGGACAGACGAAAACGAAGTTGGGAAATAAGGAAGCTGTTGCTCCAGTATCTCAAGTTGTAAGTGAAATGCTTCAGGCGTATTTGGAAGAACATCCTGCAGAAGCTAAGCAAATCGTTCAGAAAGTAATTCTAGCCGCTCAAGCACGTATCGCCGCGAAGAAAGCACGCGAAACCATACAAAGAAAAGGAGTAGGATTTGGAGGTGGATTGCCGGGCAAATTGTCAGACTGTTCTGAAAAAGATCCAAAGAAATCTGAGTTGTTCTTAGTCGAGGGAGATTCGGCGGGTGGAACCGCTAAGCAAGGACGCGACCGTGTGTTCCAAGCTATTTTGCCACTTCGTGGAAAAATCTTGAACGTTGAGAAGGCGATGCAGCATCGTATTCTCGAGAACGAAGAGATCAAGAACATGTATACTGCACTCGGGGTATATATTGGAACCGAAGACGATAGTAAAGCGTTGAATATTACCAAGCTTCGTTACCACAAGATTGTGATTATGTGCGACGCGGACGTAGACGGATCTCACATTGAGACGCTTATTTTAACGTTCTTCTTCCGTCACATGAAAGAGTTAATTGATTCAGGAATGATCTACATCGCGACTCCGCCGTTGTACCAAGTGAAGAAAGGAAACAAGGGTGAATACGCATGGACTGAAGAGCAACGCGATGCGTTGGTTAAAGAAATGCGTGGAGCAGGTTCTGAAACAAGTGTTAACGTTCAACGATACAAGGGTCTTGGAGAGATGAATGCCGAGCAGTTGTGGACAACGACTATGGATCCAACGACAAGAACATTGCGTCAAGTTACCATTGACAACGCTGCGGCGTGTGACCAGATATTTTCGATGCTTATGGGCGACGAGGTTCCACCTCGTAGAGCCTTTATTGAGGCGAATGCGAAATACGCGAAGATCGACGCGTAAGACTATTCTGCTATTTTAATTTCTCGTTATTCAAATGTCGCGTTGCGTCGCGCTCAGTTTTCTTTACCATGTTTTTTTCGAAGGCTTCTTGTAAATTGATTCCTGTCTGATTTGCGAGGCAAATCAGAACGAAAAGAACATCGGCCATTTCATCGCCGAGGTCTTTGGCTTTATCGCTTTCTTTTTCGCTTTGCTCGCCGTATCGGCGGGCAATGATGCGAGCGACCTCACCGACTTCTTCAGACAGCATAGCCATGTTGGTGAGCTCGCTGAAATAGCGAACGCCAACCGTTTTAATCCATTCGTCTACTTGCGCTTGAAGTGCGTTCAAATCTTTTTCCATCAATGACCTCCAGCCATTTCACCGATTTGAATGTTCTGCTTCTTTAAAATTCCTTTCACGCGATAAGCGTAGAAGGCAAGATATGCGAAGCAAGCAACACCAACGAAATACGAATACTGAATGCCTAAATAGGCGTCATCAGACAATGCACCTTGTGCTACAGAAATGAATCCGCCGCCCATTATCATCATAATCAAAAGACTTGATCCTGTGTTTGTTCTACTTCCCAATCCTGCAATTCCTAGGGTGAAAATACATGGCCACAAGGTGCTGCAGAACAATCCAACCGACATGAACGCAAATACGCTAATCATTCCAGATGCGAAAATTCCAACCAACAAGGCAGCAATGCCCAAAAGTGAATACATGAGCAACTGCTTAATCGGATTCCCTTCACTTATTTTATCTGCTACAATGAGCACTAACACTAATCCCAAATAAGGATAGAAGTTCGCTACAGGATGCCCCGCAATGGCATTCACCATCATGAAAATTCCGAAAGCAGCGAACGGAAGTATGATATTCAATTTGCTTTTCAACGATTGTGAAATATTGAATGATCCTGCAGCACTTGTCCAACGTCCAATCATCAAACTTGCCCAGAACAAAGAAACAAACGGAGCAATTGCACTCTCTTCCGTTCCTAATTTTTGCTTCATGAATTCAGGAAGATTACTTGCGGTAGATACTTCAACACCTACATACAAGAAGATGGCAAGCATACCCAAAGAGAGTTGTGGGTATTTCAAAATAGAAAGTAGACTAGCGTTGTCATCGTCAGACTTCACCGTTTCAATTTTATCTGGAACCGAAGAGAACTTGAACATCACAGCGGCTAGAACAAACGCAGCACCCAAAATCAAATAAGGAATTTGAACCGCTTTCAAGTCTAACGTTGTTGGTCCAGATCCAATTCCGCCAAAGATTGCAAACGATACAATAACAGGTCCGATTGTAGTTCCCACGTTATTAATTCCACCGGCTAAACTTAAGCGCTGATTCCCTGTTGCAGGATCACCCATTTGAATGGCCAATGGATTCGCAGCAATTTGCTGAAGAGAAAATCCAAGTCCTACAATGAAGAGTCCTGAAATAAGCAACTCGAAAGATGCCGTGTTCGAAGCAGGGATGAACAACAACGTTCCGCATGCGGAAATTAAAAGTCCAAGAGCTAATCCATTTCTATACCCCAACGAATTCAAAATGTCTCGCTTCATGATTGCTGAAACGGCGAAATACACAAGCGAACCTACCGTATAGGCAACGTAAAAAGCAAAAGAGATTAATTGCGACTGCATTTGCGAAAGGTTCAACGCTTTCTTGAATACTGGAATTAAGATGTCGTTACTAGCTGCAACGAATCCCCAGAAAAAGAAAATTGAAATTAAGGTTGCCAATGCGCCTTTAGGTGCTTTTTGCATGTTGTTTTGGATTAAGGTTTAGACTGCAAGATAATAATGTAATTTATACAATAAGTAGAAGAGTTATTATTTCTTATTCTTCCGAAGAATCTCTTCCCACTTCTGTTGAATGCCTTCAGCAGGAAGTGGCGTGTATTCATATTGAAGTAGGCCTTTGAAGTTGGTTTGTAGGGCCGAAGGAACGGCTCCAATACGAAGGTCTTGTATCAACTTGAAGTCATTTCCGCCATACAATATTTCCATGTTTTCAAGCTTCAGTGGCGCTATGGTTTTCTCGAACGATTCGAAAGTATCGTGCATGCCAATCACCACAATGCGAAAATCGGCTTTGTATTTCGAAGCCATGTGATTCAACAAGGCCAGGTCCCGCTGTGATGATTTCCCTTCATTGAAAAAATACAAGTACATATTTCGATCACAATGTTCACTGAATTTCCATTTATCATTGTTTGAATTAATCAAGGTGAAATCAGGAAGTGCACTGTTCTTTTTGAGCAGTGAAAACTCTGTTTCACAAGACTTTGCCAATTGCTTACTCGTTTCAAATTCGCTCGTGCTCTGAATCATAGAAAGAATTCTTTTCATCAAGGCCGGACTGTGCGCACGCGTGTAGTAGTTCTTTCGCACAGCGGCAATAAGAATCAGTTCTTCCAATTGCGCGAAGTGTGTGCTATCTGGATTTAAATAATGAATAATCGGCTCTGCTGTCTTCGCTGTTTCCATCAACGTGGTAAACGCTTGTGCATCGCGCGTGTTCAAAGAAGGATTTAAATAATTTGAAGCAGATAACTCCAACCACTTAATGAAAGCGGAATTTTTTAAGTCAATAACTTTGCTCACCGTATCAGGACTAACAGGAGCATTCGCCAGAAGTCGCAGAGTGAAAATTTCACACGCTGCATAATTTTTTAGAAATGAATCTTTCTTGAATTCAGGTCCAAACAACGACTGCATTTTGTTTTCAAGCGATTCAATTTGTGTGAGGAAGTTCACCTGTGCCGAGGCGTATTTCGAAGAGTCTTCCTTCGAGTTGAATTTCACCAAATCCGACTTCGGATTGTTCTCTTGCATACGAGAAGTTGCTGCTTCGTTTTGATGAGAATTTAAGAGTAAATAATCGAAAGAATTTTCAGACAGGAAGTTCGCTATTTCCACATTGATTTCTCCAATAACAGCATTCGTTCGGTCAGCACTGTTGTTTTCAATCCGCGCTTCGAAATTGCGAATAAGTCCGTTTTGTGTAACCGTAGTGTCCGCCGAAAGAAATTCAACTTGATATGTTTGCTTGGGTGAAATCCACAAGGAAATCTGCGCATTGCTTGTACACAAATACAAATTCTCTTTTTGTCTGGTTGGAATTTTTAATTCGAATTCTCCTTTCGCATTGGCCGTTGTTTGTGCAACAATGTTCAAGTTTTGAGTTAATGCATCGCTCGTAAAACAAGCGTAAACTTTATTGTTAGAAGCCACCGCGCCAGACCCTTTAATGAGGACTTCTTGTCCAAAAAGGAAATGCGAGCTGAAAAGAAAAAATACAATTGAAATGTGCTTCATCATAACTGAATTCCTTTTGGAAGGAACGAAGAAATGTCGCCGTTATTTTTATAGATCTCGCGAAGTACAGTGCTTTGAACATGCGATAGCTCCGGAGCAGTCACAAACAATATCGTTTCAATGCCGTCTGAAATACTTCTGTTCATGCTAGCAATGGTGCTCTCGTATTCAAAATCGGTGCTGTTGCGCAATCCACGAAGAATATACTTTGCTCCAATCGATTTACAGAATTCAACGGTCAATCCCTCATACTGCGCCACACGAATAGTTGCATGCCCGGCAAATGTTTGTTCCACGAATGCCATTCGTTGCTCCAAGGAAAATAAATAATTCTTTGTCGTGTTCACACCAATGGCCACAACCACCTCATCGAATAGCCCTGCTCCACGAAGCACAATGTCTTCATGTCCGGTTGTAATCGGATCAAACGATCCTGGAAATACTGCTATGCGTTTCATTTGTTTTCGATTTTAAAAAATGAAAAATGCACATGTCCGTAGCTACGTGCTTGCCAAAAATACGGACTGTCTTCGAATTTTATGTCTTTCCCGTGTTCAATTATCAAGAGTTGAAACTGTTCCGTTTTCTTTTCGAAAATTAACGAAGGCAATTCCTTCAACCAAGGTAAATCGTAAGGCGGATCAGCGAATACAACTTGCGGTAAGTCGGTTTGTCTTCCTAAAAAAGTTCGGACATCTGCCGTGAATATATCCATTCCGTCGGCTTGAAAGTCACGCTTCACTTGTTGCAAATGTCTTGAATGCTTCGGGCTGCTTTCCACCGCAATCACCCGCTGAACCCCGCGCGAGGCGGCTTCTAGACTTATGGCTCCTGTTCCTGCAAACAAATCCCACATGAGCGAAACTTCGTCCCATTCCACCAAATGCTGCAACACATTGAACAATGCTTCTTTCGCGAAATCTGTCGTGGGTCTTCCTGTAAACGACTTGTCTACCTTAATGATGCGACCTTTCCAGTCGCCCCCAATTATGCGCATAACATGTGCAATTTCCAGAGATCGTTCAACGAATTCGCTTTCATATTTTCAGAGAACTGAACATTGCGGACATACGATTCAAAAACTTCAACATAATTCGAATCGAAATGTGTTCCCTGCACAAACACAGGCAAAGCCGCTAAATCAATTCCATACTGAATACATCCGTTCGCTAGGAAGTACAAAATATCTTCGGCCGTATTCCCGGCGTATTCATTCAACAACACCAAGGCGTTGTTTTTTTCAAGACACAAAAAATGTTTTTCCTTTCCAACCCAAAGCGTTGCTTTTGATTGAACCAAACTCGCATGTGCGCGCTGTCCCGGAAGGAGTAGGGTAGGAAGCGCAAGAATTTCAACTCCCACAATGAATCTTTCCAAATTCACAACAGAAGAATGCGTTGCGAAAACAACTACAACATCTTGTTGTGTGTTGAAACGATACGCCAAGAATTCATTCGATGTTATTTGAGGAAGGTAATTCGCAACTTCATTTTCTCGAAACATAGCCTTCGGAATAAGATTGAAGGCAAGAGGCTCAACAGATAATATAGTCTTTTTGAAAACCGCGCTGGGCCAATGCTTTTGAAGCCAGGAAACCGACTCAGCGAAGGGTATACTTTCTCCAACGGGAAACGACTGGTTATGCGTAAATATGACAACACCATCTTCCGGCTGAGCGAAAGCAATGGAAACAAAGAAAGATTCCAGATGCACAGAGGCATGCAGACGAGCGCTGTTCTCTACAACAGCCGTCGGAATTTGAAAGGTTTCAGTGTTCATCGTGAAAAAATACGCATAATTAATTTCTCTGCTAATTTACATCATTGCTGCGCTTGGTCTTTCTTTGCAAGCGAGAATAAAATCATGAGTCACACCGCCTTCGAACAATTACTGCTGGAGAATTTTTCTTTTGCGCCCACAGCGGGACAAAAGAAACTCTTCTATGCCTTTGCTCGAATGATGTATTCCGATAAGGCGCGCTTGGCACTCATGATTAAAGGTTATGCTGGAACAGGAAAAACTACATGCGTGAAAGCCATGGTAGATGCCCTTGCTGAGCATCGGATTAATGCCGTCCTGCTTGCTCCAACCGGAAGAGCGGCAAAGGTCTTGGGAAATTATTCCAACCGAAAAGCCAGCACCATTCACAAGGAAATCTATGTGAAGCGCATGGATCGCAGCGGTCGCGTTTGGTTCGAACTGAGAGAAAACGAAAACATCGATACGGTTTATTTTGTCGATGAAGCCTCCATGATTGGACAAGACACCGTTGTTTTTTCAGAAGATAGTTTCGATGCAGGTAGTTTACTCGACGATTTGCTTTCGCACGTTTATAGCGGAGAGCGTTGCAGGCTGGTCATAATCGGAGACACGGCACAGCTTCCTCCGGTCGGATGTCCGTTAAGCCCTGCATTGAATATGGAAGGCTTGCGCGACAACTATTCGCTCAATATTGCAGCCATTGAATTGCTTGAAGTTATTCGTCAGAAAGAAGGTTCTGGAATATTAATCAACGCCACCTCCTTGCGCGAATTAATTGTGAGTCAAGGAAACGAATTGCCTCAATTTTCAACCTTGAACTTCAACGATATTCATCGTGTCGATACCGACATGCAGCCGGTTGTGGAAGAGGCGCTGCAGGAATACGGTATTGAAGATTTAGTCATCATCACACGTTCGAACAAACGTGCGAATTTATTCAATCAACAGGTGCGTTCTCGAATTTTAGGTAACGAAGAAGAGATTAATTCGGGAGACCGAATGATGGTGTTGAAGAACAACTATTTCTGGCTCGATGAAAAGGAATCGAAGGAGGTGGGCTTCATTGCCAACGGAGATATTTTGAATATTCATCGCATAAAATCATTCGAAGAACGCGGTGCTTTCAGATTTTGCAAGGCCATTGTGAAAATGGCCGATTATCCTGAAATGCCCGAGATGGAAGTCATTCTATTATGCACAACCATTTGGGAGGAATCAGCCCAATTGTCAAAGGCGAAAATGCAAGAACTTTGGCAGGTTTGTGCGCTCGATTATCCAGATGCATCAACTGTTGGACAGTTGCGAAAACTCCTTCAAAAAGATCCCTATTACAATGCGCTTCATGTGAAGTTCGCCTATGCAATTACCTGTCACAAGGCGCAAGGTGGACAATGGCCGTGTGTGTTTGTAGATCAAGGATATCTTACCGATGAGATGGCTGGATTGGAATTGAATCGTTGGTTTTATACAGCGCTTACGCGGGCACAGAAAGAAGTCTATCTTGTCGGATTTCAAGAAAAATTAATTGTCGAAGAAGAGCGGAATTTATTTTGAAATCTTGAGAAAGGTTTCAATTTCTTCGGGTGATTTCGGTTTCGCAACAATGCGCATGTTCTTGTCTAGAATGAAGAAGGCCGGAGTCTTCGTTATGCGATAGTCTTTTGCACCTTTCGAATCCCAACCCTTCATTCCACATAAATTTGTGAAGGTGAATTCTCTTTCGGTTACCGCTTGTTTCCAAGCGTTCGCATCGTTGTCTACCGAGTAACCCACGAAAGCGATTTTCTTTCCCGCATAGTCTTTACTCAACTTCGCAATCTTCGGGGCTTCCGTTTTGCAATGACTGCACCAACTGCTCCAGAAAACAAGAAGCGTGTATTGATTCGCAGCACAAGTCTTTTTCAAATCGAAGGCAACGTTGTTTATGTCATTGCCAGTGATGTTCGGAGGAGTCTTTCCAACGCTTACGCGCTCAATGCTTTCAGCGTTTCGCTTAATGACGTTCGAGAAATTATCGTCGCCGCACGATTCGTCGTTAATGAAATTATCCATGAGATATAGCGTAATGTTTTCCATTCCGCTTTCATAAAATCCGGTGAGCATTTCATTCAATACATACTCATACACACGATCGTTGGCGTGCGCTTTTTCGGTAAGAAGTCCAATGCAATCGATGAATCCGCTTTCGGTTCCTTTGCTAAACTGACGCATAAAACTTTGAATGCGGTCATTCAAGACTGTCGTGTGAACCAAGCGTGCGTCGCTGAAGTCTAGGTTGTCCCAATAATGTGCTTTATCCTTTGAAGGTTCTCGTTTCCAATCGATCAATTGCGAAACGAACGACGTTTTTGTTGTTTGCTTTTCTCGCTGAATACACTCTAATTGATAAGCATTGAAGGAAGCTTCTAATGCGGTCAATTCTTTCTCTGCGGTGGTGTCTTTGTCCTTTTTCCAGCGAATGTTCAACGCCTTTTTCTTCTGAGTAAATTCGTTTTCCTTCTTCACGTATTCATTCCAAAGTAAATTTCTGTTCCCTTTGGTGCACGAAATTCCATTGTCCCAACGAACGCCTTGAATGGCGAATACCGTCTCTAACTCAGCATTGTCAATGGCTATAATGGCCATGTTCGATGGGGTTAGACCGAGCGAGTAGAGTCCTTCGCCGTAGTTCCCTTTGAATTTAAAAGTGTTGTTTTGAATGGTGGTTGAATCGGCTACATCGAGCGTGCGTCCTGTGGTTTTCCACAAGCGAACCGCTGTTCCGTTCGGATAAGTGGCTGCTCCAGAAATAAGGTGAGATTGGGCAAAAGCCGCAACGCTGAAAAGGAGTATTGAAAGGACGAATAATGTTTTTCTCATCGTGAAATTTCTAAAACAAAAATAACACCAACTTTAATAGCTTTGTTCGGATATGCGCGAATCTATTCTTTTAAAATACGATGTCGGTTCTGAGGAGGAGCTTGAAGAGTTCCTTTACAGTGCTGCTTTCGAAGAGGCGAAGCTCTTTCGTTCGCGCATGGGGGTTCGCGTGCTACGCCGAAAGCATGTGAAAAAAATTGAAGAATGGTCAACCGATATTACACTCGGATTGAATGTGGAAGAGGTTATATTTTCTCAGGCGATTTGGGTTGAAGGAAATTCGTGGTTGGAGAATCTGCGTGCTTTAGAAGCAGCGATTAGTCTTGGATTCAGGCAGATCTTTCAGGCGAGCGGGGTGTATGAGATGCACTTCGCGTTGGAAGGATTGGAGCGAGCCGTGACCACTTGGGAAGATTTTTTGTTGAAGTCAGATTTGGAGTTGTTGGAAGAACCGGTTCACTCGAAAGAAGAATTGAACACAGCAGAAGCTATTCAATTTTTGTTGAAGGGTGAAGAGGGGAGTGCTTTGAATTTATTGCGAAAGGAAAAAACAAGGCTGAGTGCCTTTATTAAATAATGGGTTGCAGAAAACCTTTTCGAATCAAGTTTGTTGGAAGAGTATGAAAATGTCTGATGTCCGAGTTTCGTGGCTTTCCGTAGCATTCATTGCTTTGGGAACCATGACTTCCATATACTTGATTTCACAATTGAAGTTCGATTATGATTTCGAAGACTTTTTCCCGAAGAACGATCCAGAAACTGAATATTTTTTAGAATTCCGAAAGTCATTCGAAACAGACAATGACTTCTTCATTGTTGCACTTGAAAACGACGGAAGCATTTTCGATTCTACTTTTCTTTCGCATGTCGATTCATTAACAAAAAAGCTTCAAGCTATTCCAAATGTGGAAGAGTGCGTTGGACCAACGTCGCTCATGACCTATGCCGTAGATCCTTTGTTCGGCGGTGTGTTTGAGACGCCTCTGCTTTCCGCTAATTCAGTTCAGTCGTTTAAGCAAGACTCCATTGCTATCTGGAATTCTCCGTCCTACGTAGGTGTATTTTTCGCAAGCGATGGAAGGTCCGTTGCCATTAACATGAAGCACAAGCAAATGTTAAGTAAGGAAA
>Ga0114971_10000860_pt1 | contig 20673 bp, 14 predicted proteins | sample M_140625_MF_Meta_FD_87320 | JGI IMG/M metagenome (GOLD analysis project Ga0114971, IMG submission 87320) | Freshwater microbial communities from Lake Montjoie, Canada to study carbon cycling - M_140625_MF_MetaG | ecosystem: Environmental > Aquatic > Freshwater > Lake | place: Lake Montjoie...
ATGAGTGTTGAAAGCGCGCTGGGAAGAAATCGCGCGGTGGAGGGGCAGGGCGGACCTCGCTCCATTGATTTGGATGTGTTGTTTTACGGGCAACGCCAAGTGGTGGAGCCTGGTTTAATTTTGCCACATCCGCGCATGTTTACAAGGCAATTTGTGCTGAAACCGCTCTCGGAAATAGCCGGGGAATTGATCCTTCCCACGCAAAAAGAGAGCGTACACTCTCTCCTCGCATCGCTAGATCAGACGGCGATCGAGTGTTGTGTGGGTCCGCTTCAAGCTTGAAGCATGATCTAAATGAGTGGTGAATATTTCTCCGTGTGGCGAAATAGTGGTTGAAAAATTTATTTAAATTGGAGCTCGTATGAAAAAGTCATCGTTGTCCGCCCAGTCAGCCATGTTCACCTTTGTATGTGGGATCAGCTTGGCCTGCGCGCCAATTTGTTTCGCTCAAAATCCTACTGACACGCCAGCGGCAAAGGCTCCAACTGCGGTGCCGACTGCGACTCCGGCCGCGACTCCGGCCGCGACTCCAGAGATGGATTCAGCCGAGCCGCAAAATCAAATGGCTCCGCCACCCAACGCGCCAATGGATATTCCGCCGGAGTTCAAACTGCCCGCGCCTTCCACCACGTGGACCGCAGATGAAAAATCAGCCGCATCCAGCGCCAAAGCCATCGCGCTTGTGAATGGTTTGCCAGCCAAGTACGCCGCTATTCCGGCGCTTGAAGAAACCACAATCATTCGTTCGCCACAATTTCAAGGACAAGATCAAAAGGTTCAACTGATGGCCACCAAGTCGGGTGATGCCAAAGTAATCATGCCGGGAATCACATTGACACGTTTGAAAGATCAGGTGTACGTGGAACTGGAGGGCAAAAACAAGTACGCGCAAATCACGCAATCAGGTTCCGCCGTGAAGGCGATCAGTGAGGTGATGGGTGGAAAATTGCCTTTGCCTACGCTGATTTTGATGGGTGGAGAATCCTCAGACGCCGCCGCGGCCATGACGTTGGGGCAAAACCCAAACATCATGCCTTCAGGATTCCGCGCCGGCACCGACGGCAATCCCGATCAAATTTTATTGATCGATCCGCAAGGCACAGAAGCCGTAGCCTTTGTTGACTCCAAGACCGGCTTGCTCACTTCCATCACCATGTCATTGACCAATCCGCAATTTCCACCAGGAGTGCGGTTGCCCATGGACATTACATTTAAGCGCAGTGTCTATGACTCGGATTTGCCAACCGCAATCTCCTTCACTGCCGCGGGTCGAAAAATGGTCGCCACGGTTGATTCACTTGATCAACCCTTTGATGTGGGCGACCCGGCGCCGGATTTCACACTGCAGAAAATGGATGGCGGTAAAATCACGCTCGCGGATTTGAAAGGCAAAGTTGTGGTGCTTGATTTTTGGGCCACATGGTGCAAGCCCTGCATGATGGCTCTGCCTTTGTTGGACAAATTTTCGCAGTGGGCAACTCAAAGTGGAAAGCCAATCGCCGTGTATGGCGTGAATGTGATGGAGCAAGTGGATAAGAATGTCGCCGGCGCTCGTGAAAAGCTGGTCGGTGAATTTTGGCAGAGCAAGGCATTTTCATTTCCAACCTTGATCGATTCCGATGAGCAAGTGGGTAAGGATTACAAACTCTCTGGAATTCCGTTCACCGTGGTGATTACGCCAGAGGGCAAAATTGCCGCCGTTCACATGGGTTTTGACGAGAAAACAATTGAAAATTTACAACGCGATGTTGAAACTGCCTTGGCGACCAAGGGTTGAATTTGGCGCGATTGAAATCACCCACGCCATCCGACGTGGGTGAGATGTTCAAGGCGAAGATGCGGTGCTTGTTGATGTGCGCATGTGCTTGGACGTTGGTTTGGGTTCAATGCGCCAAGGCGCTGGATGAAACGGATGATCGTTGGACACTCTTGTGCCAAGCATGGTCTGCAACCACAGGCGCGGCGCGTTGCAAGGTTGTCGTCGCGGTTCAAGATGGCGACTTGGCATCGGAACAAGAAGCCGCGCCCTGCGTGATCGCATGGAACGGCGCGGATCATGCATTTGCTTTCACGCAAGGCTCACTCCGCGTGCTTGTTGATGTGCAAAGAATTATTGGCGTGCGCGATGGTGTTTCCGCCGCCGTGGACCGCCCTGTGACAAGCGATCCGGCGTCCGCTTGGCGGCAAGAAATTCCCGAAAGTCCCTGGCCGCAACTTGGATTGGCCCTGCGAAATTCCTCGCAACAGTGGTGGAAAGAAATGGACCCGGAGCTTGGCGTGCTTGCGTTGAAATCATGCGTGAAAAAAGATGATGGAACAAGTATTGTGTTGCTCGCTGGTAAAAATGGTTGGCTTGAACTGACGTTCAATACTGAAGCCGCCATGTTGATCGCCGCCACGCGTCGAATTGAAAGTGGTCCACGGGTTCCTCAACATGCCGCGATTGAATGGCGCATGGTCTTTGATTCACAGCCCGTTGCCGCTGAAATGTTGACATTGAAGGTGGGGGATCTGCGCCGTGTTGAGCGCTTGAATGATCTTTCGCAACAATCCACGCCCAAGGCCGATGAGGGATCCAAAGACGCGAGTCGGTCAATCAAACAGCCAAATTCAGAACCCAAAACGGTTCCAGCGCCAAAGCCCGATTTGCAAAAAACACAAAGTCAATGACGGATGCGGTTTAGGCAACTACTATTGTGACGTCTTGAGCCAGGCGCACTCCAACTCTCTTTCCGATTCCACGGCGGCGATTCATTTGCCGATGGTTGCCACGTTGACGCAATTGCGCCAAAGCGCCGCCGATGATTTGCGCGCGATGGATGTAGGCGAGGTGCGCTTTGAAAAACATGATCGCATGTTGTACTCCACCGACGCCAGCATGTATCAAGTTGAACCGATTGGCGTGGTGATTCTGAATCGACCTGAATGCGCGGTTGATATTGTTCGCTATTGCCGCGAGCGAAAAATTCCAATATTGCCCCGTGGCGGCGGAACAAGTTTGGCGGGTCAGTGCGTGAACCAAGCGCTGATGTTGGACATGAGCGCGCGTTGCCGTGGCATTCTTGAAATCAACGTGGCGGCGGGCACCGTTACGGTTGAACCTGGCGTGACGCTTGATCAACTCAACGCCGCGTTAAGTTCGCACGGCATGATGTTTGGGCCCGATGTTGCCACCAGTAGCCACGCCACCCTTGGCGGCATGATCGGCAATAATTCAGCGGGCGCGCGCAGTATTTTGTATGGCCGCACGGTTGAAAATGTGGTGTCCATGAGCGTAGTCACGGCGGAGGGGGCGGTGATGAAATTGTTCCAAGGCTCTTGCGAAAGCGATCCAGCGCAAGCGCTCTTGGCGCGGCGCTTGGCCGCCATTGTTCTGCCGCTGGCCGATGAGATTCATAAACGCATTCCCAAAATCATGCGCCATGTGGATGGCTACAACGTGGACATTCTTCTACGTCAACTGCAAGAGAGCACTCCCGGCACATTTGACCGCGTGAACTTGGCGCAACTGTTGTGTGGATCAGAAGGCACCTTGGCGGTGATGATGACAGCCACGCTTCAGATTGTTCCCAAACCAAAGCGCACGGGCTTGGCCATCGTTGGCTTTGCCAGCATTGAGGACGCGCTTACGCCATTGATGAGCATGATCAACACCAAGCCCAGCGCTGTGGAGTTGATCGATGAGGTTGTGCTTGACGCCGCGCGCGACAACTCGGAATACACCCACTACGTGGACTTGATGCCCAAGCCGTCCAGTGGAAAATTAGGCGCGGTGATGTATGTGGAATATCAAGGAACTAGCGAGTGGGATTTAAACGCATCATTCGACGCGTTGGCGGCCGTGTTGCCTGGCGCGCCGATGCAACGCTATCTCACGCCCACCTCCATTGCCTCGGCCTGGAAGTTGCGCAAGGCCGGCGAACCGTTGCTACACAATGTTCCCGGCGATCGAAAGCCCCTGACTTTTGTGGAGGACACCGCGGTTGATCCAAGCAAATTGCTCAGCTTTGTGCGGGAGTTCAAGGCAATTGTAACCCGCCATGGAACCACGGCGGCCTACTACGCGCATGCCAGCGTTGGCTGTTTGCACATTCGTCCATTGGTGAAAGTCGCCACCCAAGCCGACCGCGAGCAGATCACATTGATCGCCGTTGAGGTTGCCGACTTGGTGGCTAAATATGGCGGGGCGCTTTCCGGCGAGCATGGCGACGGCCGCTTGCGCACGCCATTGCTTGATCGCGTGCTTGGCCAAAAATTGTGCGAACTATTTCGCCAGATTAAAAATATATTTGATCCCGTTGGCCTGATGAATCCAGGCAACTTGATCGCCACCGGCGATCCATCGCTGATCATGAAATCCCTGCGCGTGAAGCCGCTCGATCAAGAGATTGAAATTCCCAAGATCAACACGTTTTTCCGCTTTGAGAAAGAGCATGGATTTGATCATGCGATTCAGTCGTGCAATGGCGCGGGGTTGTGCAGAAAGACGCAACCCACCGGCGTGATGTGTCCCTCGTACCGCGCAACGCTTGATGAACGCCACTCCACCCGCGGCCGCGGCAACGCGCTTCGCCTGGCACTGTCGGGGCAGATGAACGCACCGGATCAAATCAGTTCTCCTGGACAGATTTGGAGCGATCCAGAAACCAAAGCCACGCTTGATCTGTGTCTTTCATGCAAGGCGTGTCAAAGGGAGTGCCCCAGCAACGTTGACATCTCCAAGATGAAGGCCGAATTTCAGGCGCAAGAATTTGCCGCACGTGGAAAAATTCCCTTTGCAACTCGCTTGATTGGGCGTATTCGCAAGGCAAATCGCATAGGTTCGCGCGTGTGGCCCATCGCCAACGCGTTGCTTCAATACACGCCGCTTGCAGGCGTGATTCGCTCCACACTTGGCTTTCATCCAGCTCGAACTATTCCTGGATTTGGTCCCGCGACGCATCGTTGGGTGGCGCGCAAAAATCGCGCGGACAATCTCGCCGCACATTCCGCCAACAACGCAATCGATCAATCCAGTGAAGGTGGCTTCGCGTCGCGGCCAACCGTGTTGCTGTTCGCCGATTGCTTCACCAATTTTTCAGAGACACACATTGCGCGCCACGCGGTTGAACTGCTTGAGGCGTTTGGCTATCGAGTTGTGATGCCCGACGCGGGATGCTGTGGACGCACTTTGATCAGCGTGGGAATGTTGGCCGAGGCCTCCCGCACTTGCGCGCAAACCGCCAAAAAACTTATTGCCGCCTTGCGCCAGGAGAACGCCGTGGCGTTGCTTGCGCTTGAGCCATCGTGCTTGAGCGCGATCAAAGATGATTGGTTGGATCTGAACATGGGCATGGACGTGAAGCAACTGAACGAATTGGCGGCGCGGGGCATGTTGGTGGAGGAGTTTCTTGATGCGCGTTGGCAAGACCACCCACGCAGACCAGACATAGTCCCTGGAAATGAAAGCGTGATTTTTCACGGGCATTGCCATCAAAAAGCGCTGTGGGGTAGCGAATCCGGCGCGCGTTTGCTTGGGCGAATTTTTGGCGATCGACTTACCGCGCTTGACTCTGGTTGCTGTGGCATGGCGGGCTCATTTGGCTATGCCACGCATCGCTATGACTTGTCCATGCGCATTGGCGAGCAATCTTTGTTTCCAGCAATTCGTAAAGCGTCTGACTCCGTGGTGGTTGCATCGGGCACCAGTTGCCGCCAGCAAATTCGGGATGGCACCAACGCGCAACCATTGCATCCGATTGAACTGTTGGCGAAATTAGTATCAACGCATTGCGCCGACACATGACGCAAACCCCGTTGAACTAGGCGATTTTCGCCCAGCGCATGAAACCTTCAGCCCAAGCTAAGATGCATTCATGTCCACACCACAAGATGAATTGGAACAAGCCATCGAACGAGAACCTTCCAGCGAGGAGCTCAAGAGCGCTGTTCTTTTGTTGGTGGATGACAATCTGCAAAATGTGGAGTTGATGCAGGCGTGGTTGGAATCGCTGGAGTGCAAACTGGAGACCGCGCACGATGGCGTTGAGGCCATTGAAGCCGTGGCGCGTTGCAAACCCGATTTAATTTTGCTGGACGTGATGATGCCGCGCATGAGCGGCTTTGAAGTATGTCGCAAAATCAAGCAGGATTCAGCCTTGCGCGACACGGTGATCATTATGGTGACGGCGCTGAACGAGGTTGGTGATTTTGAGCGCGCCGTGGAATGTGGCTGTGATGATTTTCTCACCAAGCCCGTGAACAAATTGGAATTGATCACGCGCGTGCGAAGTTTGCTACGAGTGCGATTGTTGAAGCGGCGCGTGGAAGCGTTGCTACGAAATCCGCGTCTATAAAAATACTTTTATAAATATTTTTGCAACAAGGTTGGTGGGACGGCGGTCCTTGGGGGTCAAGCCGCAGACCGCCGCCACACAACTGCCGGGGTGTCGCCCAAGCGCGTCCAGTGGCTGTCCACTCCGCGCGGCTCAAGCGTCATGCTTAAATGATCTAGATATCTACGAAGCGCATGCCAATCAAATGATGATAAAAATTCACGCAGAGCGGATGGGTTGATTCGTTGAATGCATTCGATCAATTGTTCTTTGCTTTGCATGTGCGTTGCGCTCCTTGCCGAATTGGCGTGATTCTTCATCGAACCAAGCGCGTCGCTTGCCGCACAATTTTTTTGTATCACGAAATAAATTGTGAGACCGTATGCGGTCTCTCCACAGCATCTTGTGGGGAGCATTGCGTGCCGCCACAAGTGGCGTGTATTGGCTGAATTTGGCTAGGAAAGGGGGCGGAACGAAATTTTAGCCGCGTTGACGTCTGGATAGACCTCAAAGATCTTGTCCAGCCGTGAAATCAATATGGCTTGCACCATCAAGCTACGAAGCCCGCACAAGCGCACTTGCGCGCCATGCTTCTTGAGCTTGTTGTGGATTTGCAGGAGGGCTCCAAGACCCATGCTGGACAAAATATCAAGCTTGGCGCAATCCACCACGACTTGCGTGGCGCCACTTTCAACATGCTTGGAAATTTCCTCAATCAACTGTTGCGCCGTGCCGCGATTCAATCCGCCATCGGCGGCGACAACCAAAATCAAACCATCTCGTTCGGTGATGTAGGTCTGCATAATTTAGTCCCGCACAACTTTCAGCGCGATCAAATCTTGAATGTCAATCAAGCCAATTGGTTTGCCATCGGTGTCCACCACGGGCAATTCATCTACGCGCAATTCGCGAATCATTCGCACCGCGTCGCGCACCAATGATTGCGCCGGCAAGCAACGCGGATGTTTGGTCATGCAATCGGCGATTGGTTTTTCCAACGCGGCCGCGCCAAACTGGTTGATCAAGCGGCGCACATCGCCATCGGTCAAGATGCCCGCAAGGCGCCCGTGCGAATCCACCACCATCAAGGCGCCTGATCGTCGCCCATCACCGCATGATTGCAGGGCGCTTTTCATGGTTGCGGTCAACGCAACGCATGTCAAATTTTTTCCCACCTGAAAGCGAAGCGCCTCAATGACTGGCCGAAGACCAATTCCCAGCATTCCACCCGGGTGAATCTTGTGAAAATCATCGGCCTTAAAATTGCGCCGGCGCGCCACGGCCAGCGCCAAGGCGTCGCCCGCGGCAAGCATGGTGGCGGTTGTGGCGGTGGGTGCCAAATTTAATGGACACGCCTCCTCGATGTCGCCTAGCGAAATATGCACAGTTGAAATTTTGGCCAGATTGGTTTGGGCGTGCTTGGAAATTGCAATTCCCGCCACGCCATCGGCTTTTAGGATCGCCGCGAAGTTAAGAAGTTCCTCGGTTTCGCCGCTATAAGAAAGAAGCAGAACCACATCGTTGGTGCGAATGCGGCCCAAGTCGCCATGCACCGCCTCGGCGGGATGCACAAAATGACTTGGCTGACCCAGGCTTGCGAAAGTTGCGGAAAGTTTAGTGCCAATCAAGCCAGATTTGCCCATGCCGCTCACCACCAGATGGCCGTCGCAGGCGCAGATTAAATCAACGGCTTTCGCAAAGTCCAATGAGTCGGGACTGTCGCGCGAAATCCGCACGGCCAAGCGCGTAATCGCCTCGGCCTCTGATCGAAGCACATCGGAAATAAACGCGGCCTCGTCATTGACCATCTTTTCAGTCATGCGCAAAATGATAGCGAAAACCAACCATGACTTTGGTACAGTTTGCCCGTGGCAAGCGTGGACGAATACCAGGTCAAACTTTCGGCATTTGAAGGGCCGCTTGATCTGCTTTTGTTTTTAATCCGTCGCGCCGAAGTTGACATCCACGATATTCCAATCGCCGAGATCACCACGCAATATCTTGACGTTCTCAAGACAACCGATGACATGGATGTGGAGCAAGCGGGGGAATTTCTTGTGCTGGCGGCCACATTGGTGGAGATGAAAAGTCGATTGCTTTCGCCCAAGCCAGAGCACGACGAGGCGCAGATTCTTCCAGATGCTTCCTTGCATGAGGATCCGCGGCGTGAATTGGTGCAACAACTCTTGGCGTACCAGCGCTTTCGCACAGCCGCGGAGACGCTTGATTCACTGCGCGACGAATTCTCAAAACGTTGGACCGCTTCGGGCGCCGCGGGCGAGGTTGCCACGCCGGATGGCGAGCCCACCACGGTTGAGCAAGTGCAGGACCTTGACATAGGCGATGTGCATTTGCTGGATTTGCTCGAGGCCTTTGAGCGCATCACGCTTGCCGTGGATTTCACGCGCCTTGGAAATCACCAAGTCACATTCGATGACACGCCGATTGGTTTGCATCAAGATGATCTTGTCGATCGATTGGGTCGCTCGCCAGAGCGCCGCATGCGACTTGACGCCATCTTCGAGGGGCGCAATCGCATGGATCGAATTGGTTTGTTCTTGGCGTTGCTTGAATTGGCGCGCGAGCAACGCATTCGCGTTCGTCAAGCGCAGGCATCCGAACCGATCGAGTTAGAATTGGTGGACGTCAGCGACGCGCCAACTTCAGCGCCCGTCTAAATTGCATCAGCCGCCGCCAAGCGATTCACGAACCTTTGGTGAAACGACCGCGCCAACAGGAGCCAGTGTTTCCAGATATTGCGCCGTGGCCTTCACCACGCTCTCCTGCAATTGCTTGGCCTTGGTCACGCCGCCAGCCTCAAATCCATTGCAAATCACGCTAAAAGTGGCGTAATGGCCATTCACGCATTTCACCACGCCAGAGAGCGCGCAGACGCCATTGATGTATCCGGTTTTGCAATGCACGGAAAATTTGCGGTCATCAAGATCGCGAAATCTTTTCTTCACCGTTCCGCTTTCGCCACCCACGGCGAGCGTGGCGATGAATTCCTCGCCAAGATTTTTGTCGCTCATCAAGTCATTCACCCATGCGCTTAAAATGCTGGCGCTCACTCGGTTCTCTTTGGAAAGACCCGAGCCGTCCACGCAATCAAGCGACTCGATATTCACCTTGTCACCCAAGCGGGCGCGGACAATTTTTTCCACAGCGTCGCTACCGTTGAGCCAAGAGCCAGGTGTCTTTGTCACGGCAAAGCCGGCGCGTTTAAGCAAGCACTCGGCGTACAAATTCTGACTGTCCACATTGCACCTTCGCAACACCGCGGCAATGGGAGTTCGAATCACTGGTCCAACAATATCGCCGGTTGAAATTGGATCGCTCGCGGAGGCAAGCCGCAATAATTTGACCGGGATGCCGGCCTTGGTTAAACGCTCCGCCAAAAGTTGCGCGAAATAATTTGATGCATCAGTCAAAGCCACGCTCACCGGCTCCTCCAAGGGCTTGTTGCAGAAACCACGGATTGTGAAGGAGTTGCTGGCGCTGTCGCGCTGAATCCACAAGCCATCATCCTTGCCTTTGCCTTTGGCGGTTTGATTCACAATGGAAACAAAGTCACCGCTGGGGCGGATCTTGGAAATCTCCGCGCCACGACTGGAGGGAATTGCCCAGAAATCAAGGCGATTAAGGTGAAATGTGATCCCACACACGGGGGCGCAGTAGTGCTCGTTCAATTGATCCGCGGGCCAACTCGGGTGCACTCCGTTGCGATCAAAGACTCGGTCGTCAATCACAAGTTCGGCGCATTCGGTCATGCCTGATTCCTTCACGCCCTGCACCCAAAGATCAAGCAACGACTCCGGCGTCATGCCTTTGCGTTGTTGACCGTCCTTGTCGGTGTACAGCATCTGCGACAAAAGTTCAGGATCCGCGAATGATGGATCGCCATCGCCAACCGCGATCAATCTATTTCCATTGCGAAGCAGACGTGTTTGAAAAACAAAGTCTCCGCCAAGCAGGCGAAGCGCCGCTCCAGTGGTGAGCAATTTTTCATTGCTTGCAGGAGCCATGGCGGTGTCGGAGTTGATGCGCACAAGTTCAACCGCATCTTCGCCCCGCACGCTAATAGCGGTGGTTCCCTTTTTGGGCGATGAGGTGTTCGCCAACGCTTTCACTGTGGAAGATAAATCGGCTCCAAATAGCGTTGTGGCGGCGAACAGCGTGAGGCACGCTCCAACACGACGGATCATTGCGCAGGATGCGTTGCGCGATTCATGAATGACAAATGAACCATGATTTTCTAGCTTGGCGCTACGGTTAAAATTTTCTAAGAACACCTTCATCTATCGGTTCCTTTCAAGGTTTTGCTTCAGAAAGTGTAGTGAAGGAATCAAGCGACAACGCCATGGAAATTCCCGCCACAAATCCGCTGGCCCAGGCCCATTGAAAATTAAATCCGCCGATGCGGCCATCCACATCCAGGATTTCTCCGGCCATATACAGACCGGGACATTTGCGGCTTTCCATGGTGGAAAGATTCATCTCATTCAGCGGCACGCCACCGGCGGTGACCTCGGCGTGCGTGAAGCCGCGGTCGCCAACAATTTCAACAGGCGCGCCGCACATCAGTTGCGCCAGAGCGCGGCGGCGGTCACGATCGATTTGTTTGGGTGTTCTATCGGAGGCGATGCCCGCGCCCTCCAATAACGTTTTTGCTAACCGCTCGGGCAGTTTCTCACGCAAGCGCGACAGCACGGTTTGCGCTTTGGCTTCAAGCAACCAAGCGTCGGCTTGTTCAAGCGAGCAACCAGGCATGAAAGATAATTGCAGGGCCGCGGCCGCGTCGCGCGTGCGCTCCATCATGAGATAGCGGCTGATGTCCAGCACGGCTGGACCGGACAAACCAAAGTGCGTGAACAACATTGAGTTTGTAAACGATGTGAGGCGCTTGCCGGTGCCAGAAACCACGCGAACTTCAGCCTCCAATGTAAGTCCGCTGAGTGTGCGCACCCAATGTTGCGCGCTTGCCACCAATGGAACAAGCGAGGGAATCACGTGCTCCGTAACGCTGTGGCCAAGTTTTTGAGCCAACTCCAAACCAAGTCCATCCGAACCAGATTTGGGCAAACTTTTTCCGCCGCTACAAAGCGCCACCCGCCTGGCACGCAGGGCTCCCCACGCGCCAACAACTTCAAAGCCGCCATCAACAAGAGGCGTAATTGTTTGCACACGCTGAGGCCAGCGAATATCAACGCCCGCCGTACGCGCCGCTTCCAGCAGGGCGTTGAGCACGGTGTGCGCGTCATCGGTCACTGGAAATAATTTTCCAGTGTCCTCTTGCTTCAACTCAACACCCAGTTGATTGAAAAATGCAACGCAATCTGCCACCGTGAAGCGGCTGAGTACGCGGCGAATCGCCGCGGAAGTACTGCCGGCGTAGTCCTGCTCGCGCACCGCATGGTGCGTGACATTGCAACGACCACCACCTGCAACAAGAATTTTTATGCCAATGCGATGCGCTCCATCCAGCGCCACAACACGCGCCGCGGTTGATGTTGTCGATGCCGTGGTTGTTGGCGCGGACATTGTCGAAACAATGTTGGAGCGCTCGGGGCGCATGGCGCGACCAGCGTGTATGGCGCTCATCAAACCCGCCGCGCCTGCGCCAATGACCACAATATCGGCGTCAAATACAGGCAATTTGCCTGATGCATCTGTCATGTGTTGTTCGAGTCGCCAGCGACGCGCTTGGCGTCTTTGGAAATCGTAAGTGGAGTCAATTTGGGTTTCTTCACGCCAGGATTGCTGGTGCAACTTGGGCACGCGGGTGACGCGCCCTTTGAAGGAAGTAACGGGCGAAGCACCGCGTACAGGCCAGCAAGGGCCAACAACGACACGATCCAAAATTGCCATTCAGTCCAAGGCATTTAAAAACCTCCTGTAAGAAGTGCTTGTCGAACAATCCACGCCATGCCCCACGCCAATCCGCTCATCCATACAAATTGCAAGAGCGGCCATTTCCATGATTGTGTTTCGCGCCGCACCAACGCAAGTGTGGGCAGGCATTGCATGGCCAATGTAAAAAACACCAACAGCGATGCGGCAGTTGGAATGGTGAACAACAGTGTTCCATCCGCGCGTCGATTCGTGGTGAGTCGATCCAACAATGAAGCCTCGTCATTGGAATCGGTTAAGGAGATAATCATCAGCGTGCTCACAAACACCTCGCGCGCCAAAAAACTAGTGAGCACCGCCACGGTGAGTTGATGGTCAAATCCCAATGGGCGAAATAATGGTTCAGCGATCACGCCCAGAGTGCCCGCCATGGATCCCAGTTGCTGTTCGCGTGATTCCTGCAGATTCATGGCGCTTTCAAGCGCTTGCACCTGCTCGGGGTTGGCGTTGGCTTTCTGCGCCACTTCGCTTGTTTGGGCCCGCATCTGCAACAACTCAGGCGATGGCGCGACTTTTGGATAGGCGCTGAGCCACCACATGACAACGCAAATCGCCAAGATCATCGTGCCAGCGTTCTTGATGAACAGCACGCCGCGGTCATACATCACCCACAACGCAATGCGAACGCTTGGCTTGCGATACGGCGGCAACTCCAGCAACATTGGCCGCGCCGGTCCTCTGAGCAATGTGCGGCGAACAAGATATGCGCTGAGCAATCCGGCGATGGCTCCGGTGGCGTAGCACCCAACAAACGCAAGACCAGCGAGCCACGGTCTGCCCGCGAACAAAAGCGAGATCAGCAACACGTACACCGGTAGTCGAGCCGTGCAACTCATGAATGGAGCAACAAGAATGGTGGCCAGTCTGTCCTTGGGATCGGGAATCAGACGCGTGGACATGATTCCTGGAAGCGCGCATGCGTGGCTTGAAAGCAGGGGAACAAACGCCTGGCCCGGCAAGCCAAACCTACGCAGGAATTTGTCGGCGGCGAACGCCGCGCGCGCCAAGTATCCAGAATCTTCCAGCAACGACAACAAGAAAAAAAGTAGGCATATTTGCGGCAAAAAGACCACGGTTCCAGCGACGCCACCAATAATTCCGTCCACGCATAAGTCGCGCAACGGGCCCGCGGGCATCACGGCGCGCACCCAATCGCCAGCCGTGCCAAAAATAAAATCCAGCCAATTCATTGGAAATTCCGCCAGCCAAAATATGCTGGCAAACAACAAACTCATCACCAATATAAATGCGGCAAGTCCCGACACTGGATGCGTCAGCGCGCGGTCAACCCGGTCGCTCACTTTGCTTGCGCTGGCCAATCGACCGCTGGCCACTTCAACCAACACGTCATTGGCCCACTTGGCCAAATCCGTTTCGCTCACATTGGATGCCGGAAGGTGGTGCAGACGTTGCTCGAAGGACTCCAATGAAATTCCATGCAGAGCCGCGCGCAACGTGGTATCGGCCAGTTCATCCACGCCTTCGCCAGTGCGTCCGCTTGTGATCACAACTGCACATCCCAAACATTCAGCAAGCGCGGCGGCGTTCACGCTAAAACCTTTTCGACGCGCGTCATCCGCCAACGTGATCGCGATCACGCAAGGCATTTTCCGCCGCAGGGCATGCGAGGCAAATCGAAGTGACCGGGAAAAGTTTGTCGCGTCGGCGATGATCACGGCGACATCTGGCGCCACATCTCCGATGCGCCCGTCCAAGCAATCACGGCATAATTTGCTTTCTGGAACTTCCAGGCTCAATCCATATATGCCAGGCAAATCCATGATCTCAAGCGCGCCGTGGGTTGTGGCCGCCACGCCAACGCGGCTTTCCACTGTGGTGCCAGGAATATTGGCGGTGCGGGCGCGTGATCCGCAAAGGCGATTGAATAAAGTTGTCTTTCCAGTGTTGGGTTGACCGAGCAACGCCGCGCGGGGCGGACGCTCGGTGGAGTACGCCCGCCGCGCTTCTATTTCATCAGGCGGCTGGACAGCCATCGCAGGGTTTCACAAAAACTTTGCTGGCGACCGAGCCACACAAGCCAACACGAGTTCGTTCCACTTCAACAATGCATGGCGCTCCAGCCTTGCACACTTTTAATTCGCAGGACTCGTGAATGCCCATGGCGCGCAGAAGACAGCGATCGGCCTCGGCAAGGGTGGTCAATGATTCGGAGTCGATCACGGCGCGTTGCCCCCGAGCGAGTTGCGTTAACGGAATTCGTTTTGATTGGGCCGCGCCGTCGCCTGTCAATGTTGATGAAATTACAACCATGATTCAGTAGTGTATGAGTTCAACTGACAAGGAGCAAGAACAAATTCACTTGTATTTGGCTCGCGTCCATTGGCAAGGCGATCACTTGTTTGATCACTGATTCAATCACTTAGGCGGGGCGGGTTGGGCGCCCTTTTCTACAAAAAGCCGCAATGGCTTCACTTGAAATTTAAAGGCAACGCACGGTCCCACCAATGGAGGATTGTCGAAGGTGTTCGGCGTCAGCATCTCAGGTTCAGCGAACAACGTGGGCGAAAGCGTGCCGATCATGCGCCAAATCGTGGTGTGATCTGGCAAGGTGTCGCCAAGTTGCGGAGCGTTGGCGCCTAAAATGGTGGCGGAAAAAACTCGACCAAAATTTCGCTTGTTGTCGGCGGACACGCATTGAAATTCAAATGTGCGATTGCCTGCGACTGAAACGGCAATCTCCACAATCCGTCCGCGCCACTCGACGGAGTAGGGAGTCGCTCGGTTCATGCTGTCGATCCACTTCTTGGCCTCCACCAAATACAACTGACGCGCGGACTTGCTGTCGGTTTCCAACGGAAGCGCGACGCGGCGTTTGGCCATGTCCTCGCTGAATTTTTTCTGCAAGAAGTCCAGCACCGCGATTGGATTTCCCATGAGATCCGCGGTGGCGTCGGCGTTGGTTGGAGCGGTGTTTCCTGCGGGGGTTGTTTGCGGGGCCGTTGACGGTTGATTCGCCGCGGCCTCCAGTTCTCCAACGCGCTTCTGCGACGCCGCTAGTTGTTCGCGCAACTTTTGATTTTCGGCTTGGACCTCCTGCAATTGCTCGGCGGGGGTCGGCGCCGGAGTGGTTTGGGCGGTGAAGGCGTATATCAGAGCGCATACAATTATTGATTTCATATTGCGAATAATTCTAACCAATCAAATAGCGAATGATTTGTTGGCTATCCTTTATATATGACCGCAGTCCATCGCCTAGTTGCGCGCGCGCGTCGAAGACTTCAAGTGTCCGAATTGCTTGAAGTTGCAACTTTGGCATTCCCCGTCGCGGGTATGGCCATGCTGGCTTGGATTGTGCTTGTGCGCGTGTTTTTGCGCGGGGGCATGGTCACCCCAATTCCATCGCTGGCCATGGTTGGCGTAATTGGGTCGGCGATGTTTCTAGCCTACGCGTCGTGGCTACTCGCGCGACGCGGTTGGCCCACGCAAGCCAGCGCCGCCGCGCAACTTGACGAGCGACTCAATCTTGCCAGTCGAATAAGCACCGCGTTGGCGGTGCAAAATCAAGTCGACGCCTTTTCCGTGGCGGCCGTGGCCGACGCCAACCGTATCGCGCTTGAGACTCAACATAAAAATGTTTTGCAGGACGCTTTCGCCTACCACTTTGGTTCCCAGTGGCGCTGGAGTTTGCTCGCCGTGGTCGTGGTGGCCGCGGCGTGGTTGTTCATTCCAGTGTGGGCGCCATCGGCGGTTCAAACGAATCCACAATCTCAGCAGGACGCCGCTTCGGCGCAGAAAGCCGATCAAGCCGAGGCGCGCTTGATCGAAGCCATGCAAAGCGCGATGGAAGTTGCGGCGCTTGATGCATCAATTCAAAAAGAGATCGAGGCCTCCCAGCAATCTTTGGACCGCGCCAATCAGAACATGATTTCGCCCGCGGATCGCGAGGCGCAGGCATTTCAACAGCGCGAGTTGTTGCAGGCCGCGATGCAAAAAGTGAGTGAATCCGAGGAGTTGGCCGACAACGATTCCTTGAAGGACGCGCTATCCGAGTTGCAAATGTCGCCAGGCCTTGAGCGCAAAATGTTGGAGGCCTTGAAGCGTGGCGACTTTGAAGACGCCGCCAAAGAGGCGCAGAAATTGGCTGATCAAGCCCAAAGTTCTAACCCAACCGAAGCAACGGCCGCCAAGCAGGCGCTGGAAAAAATCGCCTCTGCATTGGAAAAACAAGCAGGCAAGGAGAGCGCCAAGGCTGGCGCCATGAAGAGCAACCCGTCGCTCTCCAAAGCGGAACAGAAAAAATTGGCCGCGGCCATGAAGAACGCCAAGCAATGCAACTCCATGGGCAAGCAATGCAAAGACTCGTGCAACGGCGGCGCGCCCCCGAAAAATTTGATGGACTTGCTTAAGAAAAATTCAAAGGCTTCCAATCAAAAATCAAGTTTGTCCAAATCAATCTCGGCCTGCAAAAATCCCGGTGCGGGTGGTGGCGCAAAGCCCGGCTCGGGTTCTTCAAAGCCCACGCTTGCGGATGAACCGGACACCAAGCCCAAGCAATTCAACACCGAGCAAGTCATGAGTGAATCGCAAGATATTGACGCCGAACCCATCGCGCGCGACTTTGTGCAAGGCACTCCCATGATCGGCCAAGAAGCCGCGCGCAAACTCACGGCCATTGAGCATCAGGTTGAAGCGGGTCTTGAAGAGGCAAGCGAAGAGGATCCAGTGCCTGCGCCTCTGCGCGAGACGCATCAAAAATATTTTTCACAGTGGAAGAAAAAAATACAAGATGTAAAGGAAATTCCAGCTCAAACGCCCGCCGCCTCCAGCAACGCGCCCGCGACACCGGCTTCTCGCGCGCCGTAGCGTTTCCACGACCATGAATCAATCCCCGCAACTGTAAGGCTTTCCGTGTGGATCTCATTTGAACATCCTGGTTGGCTCATCGCACTGGTGTTGTTGGCTCCAATCTGGTTGATCACGTTGAGCGCCTCGGGCACGGGCTGGGGCAAGATGAAAAGTTGGAGCATTTCCCGCCGCGCCGTGATGACCGCGTCCATCCGCAGTGTTGTCATCGCGCTTCTTGTGGCGGCGTTGTCACAACCCAGCGTTGTTGAATCAAGCGATGGCATCACCGTGGTGATCGTGGCCGATGTCAGTCGATCTGTTTCAACCAAACTGCGAGCCGACACGCAAACGTGGTTGCAAGAAATCGTGGCGGATCGTTCGCGGAAAATCGATCGGTTGGCGGTGGTCACATTCGCCAAAAACGCTGAGATACAAAGCAACCCACAAAGTAATCCAAACTTAAATATTCAATCGCACGCCGACTTGGGCATCGGCAGTGATCTGGCTTCTGGCGTGCGCATGGCCATGGCGTTGTTGCCGCGCGATACTCGCAATCGCATTCTTCTTGTGAGCGATGGCAACGAGACGTCTGGAAATGTTTTGGAGGCCGCGCAGGTGGCGCGTTCCGCTGGAGTTGCCATTGACGTGGTGGCTCTTGAAATTGCTTCGGCCAATGACACGATGGTTGAAGCGTTGCGCGTGCCAACCCGCGCGCGGCGTGGTCAAAGCGTGGACGCAAAAATGATCATCCGCGCCCGAAGCGCGATCGACGGGCGAATTCGCTTTGAAATTGACGCAGAGGCGATTGATTTGGATTTAAAAAGCGACAGCAACGCGATGCAGATTCATCTTGAAGCGGGTCCCAATGTGGTCACCATTCCTGTGGCGTTGCCGCGCTCCGGCGTGGTGCGCATGAAAGCCATTTTCGAGCCGCTAGATCCAAGCGCCGACTCCATCGTGGAAAATAATGTCGCATCCGCCATCACGTTTGTTTCTGGCGAGGGGCGCATACTGATCGTGGATGATTCCACAACGGAGAGTCAATCTTTCGCGCAGGCTTTGCGCGCCAGCAAACTTGATGTGCAAGTTTCAAACGCGTCGATCCTTTCCGATCCAACCACCGCGGGAAGTTATGACGCGATTGTGCTGGCCAATATCGCGCGCTGGAATTTGGATCAAGCCGCTGACCGCTCGCTGGAAATCGCGGTGCATGATTTTGGCGTGGGACTTCTGATGCTTGGCGGCGATCATTCATTTGGCGCTGGTGGTTGGAACGAAAGCGAAACCGCCAAGGCGCTTCCAGTTGAAATGAATCCGCCACAAGAGCGGCAAATTCCCAGGGGCGCGCTGGCGTTGATCATTGATTGTTCCGGCTCCATGGGAAGCTCCATCGCGGGTAGCAACATGGACCAACAACAATGCGCCAATGAGGCCGCGGTTGAGGCGGTTCGCGCCTTGAGCGCCGACGATCAAGTGACGGTGATCGCATTTGATGATTCCGCCGCGGTGGTTGTTCCGTTGATGAATGTCGACAATCCAGAGGCAATCGCCAAGCAAATTCGCAGGATTGTTCCGCGCGGTGGAACCAATTTATTTCCCGCGATTGAATTGGCGGCAATTCAACTTCAGGCCTCAACGAAGTCGGTAAAGCACGTTGTTATTTTAACTGACGGACAAACCATGGGCGATCCAAATGATGGAATCCGCAAGGTGCAACTGCTCGCGCGCAAAGGTATTTCTGTTTCCACGGTTTCTATTGGCGACTCAACCAATGATCCACTGCTTGAGCAAATGGCCAAAGCTGGAGGTGGTCGCTGTTATTCAGTGAATGCCAAGAACGCGCAACTTGAGTTGCCGCAAATTTTTATCAAGGAAGCCACCGTGCTCAATAGAAGTTTGTTGGCGGAGGGATCTTTCTCGCCCATCGTTTCAGGTCCAAGTCCTCCAGGTGTGGCACTGCTGAATGCCATACCCAAACTTGCGGGCTATGTCATCACCGCGCCGCGTGGCGGACTGTCGCAGAACGCGCTCATGATTCCCAGCAAGGAATTTTCTGATCCGCTCTTCGCCTGGTGGAATTATGGCGTGGGTCGCTCGGCCGCATTCACAAGCGACCTTACATCGCGTTGGGGTTCATCGTGGGTTTCGTGGAGCGGCTATCAGCCGTGGTGCGCGGGAGTGGCGCGGTGGTTGCTTCGTCAAAGCGCTCCCATGGACACTTCGCTCACAACACAACTTGATGGAGACGATGCGGTCGTTGAACTTACGATGCGTGATGATCCAAACGACAGCTCCAACGCCAATACCGTGGCCAGCGCAAAAGTTCTTGGCCCAGATGGAACAATCAGCACGTTGGAGTTGCGGCAAGTTGCGCCGGGGCGCTGGTCGGGCAAGTTTCCCACCGACGCATCTGGCGCGTACTTGGTCAACGCCGCGCTCAAGCAAGGCTCGCAAGAGCGGCCAGTGTTTATTCAAGCCGCGGTAAATGTTTCATATCCGCGTGAGTTTCGATTTCAACGCGAGGACCAGAACAAGTTGGCGGATGTGGCTCGCATTTCTGGTGGACGGGTGTTGACGTTGGGTGATCCAAACGTGAAATTGTTCCAGAGTGGGGGAACGCTTCCATCGGAATCACTGCGCCAAGTATGGGACATTCTTTTATGCGCGGCAACGCTATTTTTTATTGTTGACGTGGCGGCTCGTCGATTGGTTTTCCAAAAGCGCACGCACGCTGAAAGTGCCAAGGTTGTCGTAGGTCAAGTTGCGCAAGCCTGGAAAAAGTCCAAAGTTCGCGCCGCCGACGAGATGTCGCAAACCGCCCCGGTCAACACAACTGCTGGCGCGCGTGCCCAGGCACATGCGCCAAGTTCCACCAACGCGGTTGAATCCGTGAACACTCCATCCGCTGTACTTGATTCGCAACCCAATGAGGTTTCCCTTGAACAACTATCGCCACTGGAGCGCTTGCGCGAAGCTAGGCGCCGCGCTCGTGCCACCGATGATGCACACAACCAGGATGATCCAACATGAGTCAAGCCACCAATCAAACAAGGGATATTCAAGCCGAATGCGAGGCGTTTCGCGACATGTCCATGGCGTGGAAAAATTCCATTTGTAGCCGCATTGTCGGTCTCGGCGATTCGCTGGAGCAAACTTTATGGTGCTTGCTGGCCAACGGGCACATTTTGTTGGAGGGAGTGCCTGGCCTTGGAAAAACATTGTTGGTGCAAACTATTTCGCAATCAGCCGGTTTGCGGGCCACCCGCATTCAATGCACTCCCGACCTGATGCCAGCGGATGTGCTGGGCACAACGGTGCTGGTGGAGGATCTTGTGCATGGTCGACGCGAACATCGATTTCGTCCCGGTCCCGTGTTCACGCAAATTCTTTTGGCGGATGAACTCAACCGCGCAACTCCGCGCACTCAATCGGCGTTGCTGGAAGCCATGCAGGAGCGGTCTGTGAGCGTGGGTGGAACCACATACGCGCTTGAAAAACCTTTTTTAGTTTTAGCCACGCAGAATCCAATCGAGCAAGAGGGAACGCATCCGCTTCCAGAGGCGCAACTGGATCGCTTCATGGCAAAGATTGAAGTGCCTAGCCCATCACGCGAGGCGTTGCGACTTATTCTAGAGCGCACCAC
>Ga0114971_10000864_pt1 | contig 20609 bp, 17 predicted proteins | sample M_140625_MF_Meta_FD_87320 | JGI IMG/M metagenome (GOLD analysis project Ga0114971, IMG submission 87320) | Freshwater microbial communities from Lake Montjoie, Canada to study carbon cycling - M_140625_MF_MetaG | ecosystem: Environmental > Aquatic > Freshwater > Lake | place: Lake Montjoie...
CTGTGCTCTCCATGGCGCGCCGGGTGAACTCCTTTTCCAACCAAGGCAGCAGCTCGAGTTCCGGCTGCTCCGCGGCAAATTGGAAAAGCAAGGCGGCTGCCTCCTCCAGATTGGTGGGGGAAGTTGATCCTGCGGCGTAGGGCGCGCTGTCACCGGCTGGGGCGCTGCGACCGAGCGGCAGATCTTTGGGCAGCAGAACATCCGAGGTCGCCAGCACCGCGGCCCGCTGGATGGTGTTCTCCAGCTCGCGCACATTGCCGGGCCACGGATAACTTTCGAGCACCTCGACCGCCTCGGTGCTGAGCTGGAGCTGTGGTTTGTGCTTCTGCGCCGCGATGCGCTTGAGGAAATACTCGGCCAGCAAACGCACATCCTCCTTGCGGCTGCGCAGCGGCGGCAGGTGCAGTCGCACCACATTGAGACGGTAAAAAAGATCCTCGCGGAAAGTTTTGGCCGCGATCTCGGCCTCGAGGTTCTTGTTCGTCGCCGCGACGATTCGGACATCCGTCTTGATCGTCTCGTTCCCTCCGACCCGCGAGAAGGTGCCGTCCTGCAACACGCGGAGCAATTTACTCTGGATGGAGAGAGGCATCTCGCCGACCTCGTCAAGGAAGAGCGTGCCGCTGTCGGCCTGCTCGAAGCGCCCGATGCGCTGCGCGCTTGCCCCGGTGAAGGATCCTTTCTCGTGGCCGAACAGCTCGCTCTCGAGAAGATTCTCCGGAATGGCCGCGCAGTTGATGGCGAGGAACGGGCGGTCGTGGCGCGAGCTGTATTGGTGGATGGCGCGCGCGACGAGTTCCTTGCCCGAGCCGCTTTCGCCCGTGATCATGACGGCCGCCTCGCTGTTGGAGGTTCGCCCGACCATCTTGAAAACCTCCTGCATGGGAGCCGATTGGCCGACGATGCTGTCCTGGTGCTGTTCCACCGTCAGGCTCGGTTCGAATTTCTGCGCGCGCTGCATTTCATCCGCAGCCTTCAGCGCGGCATCGACCACGATCTTCAAGTTGAAGGGCAGCTGCTCCTTGCGAACAAAGTCGAAGGCGCCGAGCCGCATTGATTCGATCACGCTCTGCGTCGTGCCGAGGGCGCCGGTGATGATGACGAGCGCATTGGGATCTCGCTTGCGCAACCGGGCCAGCAGCTCGAGCCCGCTGTGTGAGCCGAGCCGCATCTCCGTGATGACGAGGAGCGGTTTCTCCGCGCAGAAAAGTTTGAAGGCGCTCTCCGCGTTTTCCGCGGTGAGCACGGCAACATCCTCGGCGCGCAACTGGGTGCGTGCCCATTCCAGAAAATCCGCATCGGGATCCACAACGAGAATGGTCTGCTTGGTGGCCATAGAGGTGTCGATCAGATGCCCCCGTAGCGGCGGTGGCGTCCAGCATATTCCCTCATCGCGGCAAAAAGCTCCTCTTTGGTGAATTCGGGCCAGAGTTTCGGCGTGACCACGATCTCTGCATAGCTGATTTGCCAGAGCAGGAAATTCGAGATGCGCATTTCTCCGGACGTGCGGATGAGCAGATCCGGATCCGGCTGGCCCGCCGTATAAAGGCGGGAGGAAAACGTCGCCTCATCAATTTCCTCCGGCTGGATTTTTCCCGCCTGCGCATCACGGGCGAGGGCGCGCGCCGCGTCGGTGATCTCCGTCCGCGCGCTGTAGCTCAGGGCGAGCGTGAGGGTGAGGGCGGTGTTGCCAGCCGAGCGCGCGATGGCATCGTCGAGCCTCTTGCCCGCCTTCTCCGGCAGGTCCTGCAGATGGCCGATGGCCTGCAGGCGGATATTGCGCTCCATGATCTCTGCTATCCGCTCCGCAAGAAAGCGGTCGAGCAGGTTCATCAGCGATTTCACCTCATCGGGCGGCCGCTGCCAGTTCTCCTTGCTGAACGCGTAAAGGGTCAGATACGGCACGCCCGCCTCCAGGCAGCCTGCTGTGCAGGCCCTCACCGATTCCGAACCTCGCCGATGGCCCTCCAGGCGCGGCAGTCCGCGCGCGCGGGCCCAGCGTCCGTTGCCGTCCATGATGATCGCGATGTGGCGCGGGATTTTATCCGCGGCGACCCCCGAGGGATTGCTCACAGGCGGATGGTCTCGTTGTGCGCGGCACCCACGCTGACGATGCGCAGCTTCGCTCCGGTCAGTTCGGCCAGGGCGCGTACGTAGCGCCGCGCCGCCGGGGGCAACTCCGAAAATTTGCGGGCGCCGGAGGTCGGTTTCATCCAGCCGGGGAATTCCGCGTAGACCGGCCGGCAGCGCGCCCAGTCGGCGGTATCGGTCGGCGGATAAGGCAGCGTCTTGGATCCGAGCTTGTACGCGGTGCAGACGCGGATTGTCGGCACGGCGTCGAGGCCGTCAAGGTTGGTGATGGCCAGTTCGTCGATGCCGTTGATCATTGCGGCATAGCGCGTGGCTACGGCGTCGAACCATCCGCACCGCCGCGCGCGTCCAGTCGTCGCGCCGAACTCGCGTCCCATGCCGTGCAGCATCTCCCCGATCGCCTCGTCTTCCGTGGGGAAGGGTCCTTCGCCCACGCGGGTCGTGTAGGCCTTCATCACGCCGATGACATTGTTCATCCGGTGCGGAGGAACGCCGGAGCCCGTGCAGGCGCCGCCGGCGGTGGTGTTAGAGCTTGTGACGAAAGGGTAGGTCCCGTGGTCAAGGTCGAGGTAGGTGCCCTGGGCGCCTTCGAAGAGAAGATTTTTCCTGCGGGCCATTGCGGCGTGCAGCCAGACAACGGTGTTCGTGATGAACGGACGGATCACTTTCGCCGCAGCCAGGTAGTCGGCGAGGACCGGGCGGTAGGCGATCGGTTTTGCCCCGAGGGATTTGAGCGCCGCATTGTTTTCATCAAGCCGCCGCTTGAGCTTCTCGGCAAAAAGTTCCTCGTTGAGCAGGTCGCCCACGCGCAATCCGGTGCGTGCCGCCTTGTCGCCGTAGGCTGGCCCGATGCCGCGCTTGGTTGTTCCGATCTTGTTTTTCCCTTTGCGTATTTCCCTCTGCTCGTCGAGCAGGCGGTGCCACGGCATGACGAGATGCGCGCAGTCGCTGAGCAGCAAATTCTTGCCGACCTTGATCCCGCGCTCGGCCAGGCCGCGGATCTCCTCGACCAAGGCGACCGGATCGACGACCACGCCGTTGGCGATGACGCAAGTCTTGCCGCGCCGCAGGATGCCGCTGGGGATCAGGTGCAGGACGAACTTCTTCTGCCCGTGCACGATGGTGTGACCGGCGTTGTTACCGCCTTGACTGCGCACGACGACATCGGCGTGATCAGTCAGGTAGTCGATGATCTTGCCTTTGCCTTCGTCGCCCCACTGGGCGCCGACGAGAATTGTGTTGGCCATAATAGAAAGTGCTCGGCCCTAGGCGGGATTGCCGCGGCGCAAACGTGGCTGTTTTCCACAAACCAGCCCTGCGGGCAAGAATAACCGTACTTTCAGCCTTCCGCGAAGCGTGAATGTCCGGCCGCCCGGAGCACTTCGGTGACCCTCGCGGCGCGGCGCCGCGAGGCAGCCAACTCTGTCCCATCGGCCAGGAAGATGCGCAGCCCTTGCTGTGCGTTTCCGCTGTACGACCTTACAGCCGAGGATCGCACGGCTTGGCTGCGGTTGATCTGCAGAAATTGACCCGGTGCCATATCGAGAAAGCCGTCCAGCGTTTGCCGGAGCAGGCCGCGGCCTCCGCCGTGTTCCACTTCAATATAGTTTCCCTCCGCCGTGACGAGCCTTATCTGGCTGACCCCGATCCGCACCCGCGCGCCACGTTCCTCCAACTCGACGACCAATTCCGCAACCGGCAAAAGGTCCTTCACTATGATTTGACGCGCCCGTTCGATCGCGCGCCGGCAGCGATACTCGTCCACCGGCTTGAGGAGATAATCCACCGCGCCGACTTCGAAAGCGCGGACCGCAAACTGTGCGTAGGCCGTGGTGAAAATCACACAGGTCCGCACGCCGATCAGGCCGTCGATTGCCGCAAAACCGTCGGCCCCCGGCAACTGGATATCCATGAAGATGAGCTGAGGCCGGTGTTTGCGCGCGAGTTGTTGAGCCATCGCTGCGTCGGAGGCCTGCGCCACGAGACGCACCCCATCGATTGAGGCCAGCACTTGCCGAAGATCGCGCCGCGCGGCGGGTTCGTCGTCTACGATCAGAGCGTCGAGGGTTGGCATCTTCAGTTCTTGGCGCTTTCCCGCGGGGATTCGCCCGCCGGAATTTTCAGGATGGCGACAACATCGGTGCCCTCTTGGCGGATGGCAAGCGAAGCCGTGCCGCCGTAGACGGCCTTAAGCCGTGCATTGGCCACGCCTAGACCCCCCTCGCGTTGCGGCAGGACTCCCGTCAGCTGTCCATGATTGCGCACGATGGCCTCGAGCCTTCCCTCCAGCAACCGCACCTGCACGACGAGCGGATGGTTTTGCGAAATTTCCCCATGCTTCATGGCGTTTTCGACGAGATTGAGCAGCATCATCGGCGGGATCTTGGCGTGGTAAGCGGGCCCTTCGATCTCGATCAGACGCGGCAGTTCACGCTCGTAGCGGAAGGCCTGGAGGGCGAGGAAGTCTTCGCACAGTTGCCATTCGTCCAGCAGCGCTATGGTGTTCTGGGCCTGTGCATCGGTGCTCGTACGCAGGAAGCCCGCCAGTTGGTCGATGAGGGTGCGCGCCTTCTCGGGGTCGGTGCGCACCACACCGCGCACCGCTGCCAGACAATTAAAGAGCAGGTGAGGGGTGAGGCTCGCGCGCAGGTTTCGCAGTTCGATCTCCGACTGCCAAATCCGCCGCCGCGTCTCTTCCATCTGCAGCCGCTCGGAGACATCGAGCAGCACTCCGGCGATCTCTCGCGGTCGGCCGTCGCCTTTGCGCGCGGTGACCAACCAGAAAGATAGCGCGTCGTGCCCCTCGGACTTCGTCTCAAGCAAGCCACTCTCGCTCTTCATTTCGAAAAGTTCCTCCGGCGCCATCGCTTCTCCACTGTTGGCGAGTTTCACGCCTTCCTCGGCTGTCCAATTCCAGAATTTCAGGCCTGCCGCGCGTCCGGCTGTATCGTCGATCATCAGGCGCCGCGTTTTTTCTCCGCAAAACGCGGCCAGCGGCAGCAACCCGAAGGCAAGCACCGCAAGAAGCGCGTAGATCGCGACAAAGTCGATCCCGCCGCCCGGTACGACGAAAGGCCCTGTGCCCCAGCTGGAAAACATGAACACCGCAACGGCAGCAAGCGATGCGAGCGGTGCCGCTCCGCGAATACCGACCGATGCCGCCGCAGCCAGCAAAGGAAGCAGCAGAAGGTTTGCCGGGAGAGAGAAAGCAAAGACAATCCAAATTGTAGCTGCGGTTGCTGGGATGACCATGGCCATGCGCTTCCACCAGCGAGCATCAGGCTTGTTTTTCCAGACAAGTAACGCGGGTGCAACCAGCGCGATGCCGAAACCATTGGCCAGAACAAACATGGCCAAGTCTCTGCCGGACCGGACCAACTCCGCCTGCTCGGTGGTGTCGAACAAACGATCCATAACCAGACCATTGGCCAGCGCGGGTAACCATGGTGCCACAAGCACTAGCGTCAGAATCGACTTCCATTCTTCAAACCGTGGTTGCTTGCCCAGCGCTGCCCGCAGGAGAAGCGCTGCCGCGCACGATTCACCCAACAGCCCCAGCGGCGCGGTCCAGGCGAATGTTTCTGGCAATCCGTAGAAAAGATTGCCTGCGGCCAGCCCCGCATAAATTCCGAACACGGCCGGCGTTCCCCACAACAGCAACGCAACCACCGCCACACCAGAGGCTGGCCAGAAAGGACTGACCGGTTTGCCGCTGGCCGCGAACAGACTTGCGGCCACGCAATAGGCTGCCGCCACGCCTAGGGTGGCTGCCAATGCCTTCGACATTGCGCGGATGGTCGCTTCGAATGCTCTCAAGGCCTGATCGGGTCCGGGTTCCGTCATATCGGGTTCACAGCGCAACAGCATGGCCACACATCATGCCAGTGGCGACCCAAGAACCGATTGCCCAAGTACAGCGAAGTCGCAAGATCTTCTTGCATAGATATTAACAAAGCAAATTTACCATTCATCCCATTGAGAGAACCATCCGCCCCACAGTGCTTACCATGGCCGCCTTGCCGGTCGAATATGTCGCCGCGTTGGGCGCAAACCTGCGTTGTTCTTTGTTGGTTGTCGGGCGCGAACCCAGCCAGCGCAAATGTAGATCAGGAGTTCGTGAGTGCGCTTCGTCTGATCTCTGGCGTAGTGAGCGGCGCCGCAGCAAGTTTACTTGCTGCGGCGCTTGTTATTTACAGCGCAGGATGCGTTTGGGTTTTTCTACAAAAAGTTTTCCGGCGCGTCGCCGGCAGTGATGATCGCGCGGCAGATTGATTCGCGCCGGTGCGGATGACGACAAAGCCAACTGCCGCGCCTTTTCGATCGTCTCGAAATCCATCTCGCCACCAGTGCGAGCCCGCAACCAAGCGCGAAGGAGGCGTCGCTGGTGCGCGATGGGCAAATTACGGAACGTGCGCAGTTCGATGTGCATGAGGCTTGCCTCCTCCGCGACCAACGACTCGATCCAATCGTCCTCGGCTGCGAGGATTTCCGCTGCGCGAGCCATCGGTGCGGCGGGATCGAACATCACCGCGGCAGCCAGCGCGGGCAGTACATCGTGCCGCAATTTGTTTCGCGTGTGATCACGCGAGAAGTTGGTTTCGTCCGTGCAAAACGAGAGGCGTCGCGCCTTGGCGTAGCGCTCGATCTGCGTTCGCGTGCAGCCGAGCAGGGGCCGCAGCACGAGTGCGCTGCTGTCCTCGAGCGGTGCGGTCGCCCGCAGGCTGGTCAGGCCGCGCAGTCCGCTGCCGCGTGCGAGATGGAACAGCACCGTTTCCGCCGCGTCATTGGCATGGTGGGCGAGGAAGAGAACTGTGGCACCTGCAGACTTCGCGGTCTTGGCAAAGAATTTCCGCCGCAGATGGCGCGCCGCCTCCTCGATGGATTCTTTCCGGCCGACGGCCCGCGCGCGCGTCCTTCCCCGGCCGAGCACGAATTCAGATTTGCTGGCCTCGGCCAGTTTCTTCACGAACTCGGCGTCGCGGGTGGCGGTCGCCCCGCGCAAGCCGTGGTGAAAGTGCGCGACAACCAAGTTGGTGAATCCCGCGCGTCGCAGCAGGTCGAGCAGCACGACCGAATCGCATCCACCGGAAACGCCGATCACGCAAGGAGGGGATTTAGGGATATCCTCCACGCGCCCGAGGAATCGCGGCAAAAGATCGGCCGCCTTGTCCATGGGCGTCAGCCGAGGCGCGCCGCGCCGAAATACGGTTGCAGGATTTCCGGCAGATGCACGGAGCCATCCGGTTGCTGGCCGTTTTCCAGCAGCGCGACGTACAGCCGCGCCAGCGCGGTACCCGATCCGTTGAGCGTGTGGCAGAGTTGGTTTTTGCCGTCTGCATCCTTGTAGCGCAGCGCCATGCGCCGCGCCTGGTAATCGCCGAAGCTCGAGCAGCTCGACACCTCGAGCCACCCGCCGTGGCCCGGCGCCCACACCTCGATGTCGTAAGTGCGGCACGCGCCAAAGCCGAGATCGCCGGCGCACAACTCGATCACGCGGTAGGGCAGGCCGAGCAATTGCAATACGCGCTCGGCGTCGGCGGTCAGCGCCTCGAGTTCGGTTGCGGAATTTTCCGGCCTCGTGATTTTGACCAATTCCACCTTGTCGAACTGGTGCATGCGGATGAGCCCGCGCGTCTCGCGTCCGGTCGAGCCCGCCTCGCGCCGGAAGCACGGTGTGTAGGCCGCATACTTCAGCGGCAGCGCGTCTGCAGACAAAATTTCGTCGCGGTGAAAATTCGTCACCGGCACCTCCGCCGTGGGGATGAGGAAGAGATCGCTCCCGGTCACGCCGAAGAGATCCTCTTCGAATTTCGGCAGCTGCCCCGTGCCGGTCATGGTCGCGCGGCTGACCAGAAACGGCGGGCTCATCTCCGTGTAGCCGTGGTCGCGCGTGTGCAGATCGAGCAGGAAGGAAATAAGCGCGCGCTCCAGCTTCGCGCCCGGCCCGGTGTAGCAGATGAAACCGCTGCCGCTGATTTTGGCCGCACGTTCGGTATCGAAGAGTCCGAGTCTGGTGCCGATGGCCACGTGATCCTGCGGATTCTCGATCGGCGGCGGCGTGCCCCAGGTGCGTAGCACGGGGTTGGCCGACGCGTCCGCACCTTGCGGGATCGCTTCGTGCGGCAGGTTCGGAATAGAGAGCAGCAGGTCGCGCTGGCTCTCCTCCGCTGCGGCGGAGGCGGCCTGCAGCGATTCCATTTCCACCCCCATTTTTTTCGACTCCGCCTCGGCCGCCGAGCTGTCTTCCTTCTTGGCCCGCAGCGCGCCGATCTCCTTGCTCAGTCGCTTGCGCTCGGATTGCAAATGCTGCCATCGCGTTTCGTTGGCCCGGCGTTCCGTATCGGCCGCCAGCACCCGGTCAACCAGTTCGGCGTAGCCGCCCCCGCGCAGGCCGAGGCGTGCTTTGACGGCGTCGGGATTGTCGCGGATCAGTCGGATGTCGAGCATGGTCCGATCAGCGTAGCGCGCGGCGCGCCCCGCGCCAAGCGGCGGAATCTGTTGGTCTGCCGACGGGGAAAGAATCTATACTATTGGAAATTTTCATCCCGTGGAATTCCGCGACTACTACAAAACGCTCGGCGTGGCCAAGACGGCCACGGCCGATGAGATCAAGAAGGCTTTCCGCAAGCTCGCTCGGCAGCACCATCCTGATTTGGCCCAAGACAAAAAGGCCGCGGAGGAAAAATTCAAGGAGATCAACGAGGCCTACGAGGTGCTCAGCGATGCGGAGAAACGGAAAAAATACGACGAGGTCGGTCCCAACTGGCAGCAGGCTGGCGCGGGATTCCGTCCGCCACCGGGTGGCGGCGGCTTTCCCGGTGGCTACGGCGGCGGAGGTGCACCCGGCGGCTACGAAGAGGAATTCCAGTTCGGTGGCACCGGCTTCAGCGATTTCTTCGAGGCCTTCTTCGGGCGCGGTGCGCGCGGTGGACGGCGGGGCAGCGCGTTCTACGGCGAGGAGGCGCCGCTGCGGGGGCAGGATGCCGAGGCCGACATCATGGTCACGCTCGAGGAGGCGCTGCACGGATCGACCCGCCAGATTTCCTTCACGCGCGGGCGCGCCGGCAAGGTGGAAACCTACACGGTGAAAATTCCGAAGGGTGTGCGCGAGGGACAGCGCATCCGCTTGGCCGGCATCGGTGGCGAGGGCATCGGCGGCGGTGAAGCGGGCGATCTTTATCTGCGGGTGCGCTTCGAACGGCACCCGGAATTCACCGTCGAGGGGGCGGACATCGTCCACGAGGTCGAATTGCCCGTCACCCAAGCCGTGCTCGGTGGCCAGGTCATGATACCAACGCTCGACGGACGCGCAAAACTCAAGGTTCCGGCCGGCACGCAGAATGGCCGCAAGTTCCGTATCCCCGGCAAAGGTATGCCGCAGCGTGGCGGCGCTCGCGGGGATTTCTATGCCGTCATCGACGTGCAACTGCCGACGACCCTGACCCCCACGCAGCGCACCGCTTGGGAAGCTGTCGCTCGCGAGGGAGGATAACCCCCCGCTTTTCCTTCATCTGCTCTCGCTTGACATTCCGCCTTCGCTCGCCCTAATAAACATCAACCTTATGAAATCCATCCCCTCCATCTTTCTAGTCACCCTCGCTCTGGCCTGCTCCGTCTGCGCCCAAGCCGTCAAGATCTCCGATCTTCCCACCGATGAGCAGGAGAAGTTCAACACGGTCAAGTCGGCTGCCACCAAAGCGGGGGATGCCAACTACAAAGAAAAGAACGCATCCTACAGGCAGGCCTATCGCGAGGCGATGGTCAAGGCCGACCCCACGGTCTTCCCGATCCTCGACAAAGTCTACCCCTTGTCCGGAAAAGCCCAGATGAAGAGCAGTGAACTGCCCCCTGCAGACGCCGAAAAATACAAGGCGGCCCAAAAAGCGGCCAAGGCTGTGGATCCAACCCTCAAGGATAAGAAAGCCGCTGCCGATCAGGCTCTGCGCGAGGTGATGATCAAGATGGATGCCTCGATCAAGCCCATCGTCGATAAGGTTTACCCGCCCGCCGATAGCGCCGCCGCAGCTCCAGCCAGCGAACAGGCGGAATAGCCCGCCGTCCTTCGTTGGGAGGAAAAACCTCCACCTGCAAATCTCACGCGCTGAAATTTGCCCCGCGTCCAAACGTTAGGTATCAAGCTGGTGGGGACTCACAACCATCCGCGCACGGCCAACGCGGGGACATTTTTCAAGATGTCGTCCCGCAGCAAGCGAGCGGTTTCACGATCCTTTGTTTTGAGCGAGTAGCGAATTCGGCGTTTGGTGTAGTTTGCCACGTGGATGGTGTAGTGGCACCAGAGGGTTCCGTTGTTGTTCCAGATATGGTGATCGGCGTTTTCGCCGTAGGATTTTCTGTTTTTCACGCACCCAGTCCACCACAGGGGATGGGACATCCGCTGTCCTAGGCATCGAAAAATCCAGCGATGAAGGTAGACCTCCAATCGGTTGATCCTGAACCAGGGCACCAAGCTGGTCCCTGCGAGAAGTGTGCGGACGCAGTCCTTATTCCGGCTTCTCGGCGGCGGCGAGTGCCGGCGGTTCCGTGCCGCCCTTGGTCTTGAAAGCGAGTTTGTCGCCGTCCTTGACCACGTGCAACTCCTGTCCCGGCTGGAAGGTGCCGCGCAGGATTTCCTCGGCCACCGGATCCTCGAGGTAGCGCTCGACGGCGCGGCGCATCGGCCGCGCGCCGTATTGCGGATCATAGCCCTTGCTGATGAGGAATTCTTTGGCGTCGGGTTCCAGGACCACGGTGATGGACTTGGCCTTGAGCCGGTCGATGACTTTCTTCACCTCGAGAGTGACGATGTGCTCGAGGTCGCCCTTGGCCAGGCTGTGGAAGACGATGATGTCGTCGAGGCGGTTGAGGAACTCGGGTTTGAAGACCCGCTTCGTTTCCTCCATAACCTTGTCGCGCATGCCCTCGTGGCTCTCATCGAGCTTGGCCGCGCCGAAGCCGAGCGATGTCTGCTTCTTGAGCAGTTCGGCGCCGACATTGGACGTCATGATGATGATGGTGTTGCGGAAATCGATCTTGCGCCCAAGCGAGTCGGTGATCTTGCCCTCCTCGAGGATCTGCAGCAGCAGATGCATGACGTCGGGGTGCGCCTTCTCGATCTCGTCGAACAGGACCACCGCATACGGGCGGCGGCGCACAGCCTCACTGAGTTGTCCTCCCTCCTCGTGCCCGACGTAGCCCGGAGGCGAGCCGATGAGGCGCGAGGCGGTGAATTTTTCCATGTATTCCGACATGTCGATCTGGATGAGCGAGTCGGCGTCGCCGAACATGAATTCGGCCAGTGTGCGGGCGAGGAAGGTTTTACCGACGCCGGTCGGACCGAGGAAAATGAACGAACCGATCGGCCGGCGCGGGTCCTTCAGGTCGGCGCGCGAGCGGCGCAGCGCTTTGCTGATGGCCGTGACCGCCTCGTCCTGACCGATGACGGATTTCCGCAGTTCGCCTTCCATGGAGAGAAGCTTGCGCGTCTCGTTCTGGTCCATGCGGGCGAGGGGAATGCCGGTCCACTTGGAGATGACGTGGAGAATTTCGTCCTCGCCGACGATGACTTCCTTCTCGTCACGCTGCGTGCGCCAGTCGGCCATGATTTTCTCGAGCTTTTCCTTGGCCTGCTTCTCGTTGTCGCGCAGCGCGGCGGCCTTCTCGAAGTCCTGTGCTTTGATCGCGGCTTCCTTCTGCCCTCGGATCTCGTCGATCTCTACCTCGAGTATCTTCACATTGGGCGGGCGCGTCATGTTCTGGATGCGCGCGCGGGCCCCGGCCTCATCCATCACGTCGATGGCCTTGTCCGGCAGGAACCGTCCGGTGAGGTAGCGGTCGGAAAGTTTGGCCGCGGACTCAAGGGCCTCGTCGGTCAGCTTGGCCTTGTGGTGTGCCTCGTATTTCGAGCGGATGCCTTTGAGGATGAGGATGGTGTCATCCACGCTGGGTGCCTCGACTTTCACCGTCTGGAAGCGGCGCTCGAGCGCGGCGTCCTTCTCGATGTATTTGCGGTATTCGTTGAGCGTGGTGGCGCCGACGCACTGCAACTCGCCGCGGGAGAGGGCCGGCTTGATGATGTTCGAGGCATCCATCGCGCCCTCGGCCGAACCGGCCCCGACGATGGTGTGCAGCTCGTCGATGAAGAGGATGATGTTCTTGCTCTTGCGGATCTCGTCCATCACCGCCTTGATGCGCTCCTCGAACTGTCCGCGGTATTTCGTGCCCGCCACCATGAGGGCGAGGTCGAGGGTGATGACGCGTTTGTCGCGCAAAAGTTCCGGTACGTTGCCGGCCACGATTTCCTGGGCGAGTCCCTCGGCGATAGCCGTTTTGCCCACGCCGGCTTCGCCGATCAGAACCGGGTTGTTCTTGGTGCGGCGGCAGAGAATCTGGATGACGCGCTCGATCTCGCTGGTGCGCCCGATGATCGGGTCCATGTTGCCCTTCTTGGCCACCTCGTTGAGGTCGCGTCCGAAGGCCCGTAGGGCCGGTGTTTTGACTTCCTTCTTGCCCGCGCCTCCGCCTCCGCCCCCGGCGACCTCGGCTGTTTCCATGTCCTCGTCCTCGGGGCTGAAGTTCGGGTTGAGTTCGCGCAGGATCTCGTTGCGCGTGCGCTCGATGTCGACATCGAGGTTTTTCAAAACTTTGGCCGCCACGCCGTCGCCCTCGCGCAGCAATCCGAGCAGGATGTGCTCGGTGCCGACGTAAGAATGCCCGAGCGCCTTGGCCTCCTTGCCGGCAAGGGCGAGGACCTTCTTCACGCGCGGCGTGTAGGGGATGTTCCCGACCATTTTGGTCTCCGGCCCCGAACCGACCTGCTTCTCGACCTCCATGCGCACCGTGTCGAGATCGAGGCCCATCTTGGCCAGCACATTGATGGCCACGCCTTGGCCCAGCTTGATCAGGCCGAGCAGGAGGTGTTCGGTCCCGACGTAGTTGTGGTTGAACCGGTCGGCTTCCTTGCGCGCAAGCGCGAGGACCTGTTGGGCTCTGGGCGTGAAGTTGTTCATTTCTTTTTCCCGTTGCCGTTGGTCGTCGTCGTCACTTTGGCGATGTTCGGCTCCGGGATCTGCTTAACTTTTGCACGGACGAGGTCGGCGCGCAAGGTGTCGCGTTCCTCCGGACTCAGCTTCTCCTGTTTCACGCCAAGTTGCAGGTGGGCGGGCTGGGTCGTCATGAAAAGTTCGTCCACCGCCAACTGGGTGGGTTCGGGGAAAATCCCCAGGTCGGCGCCGAGCTTGACGATGGAAAGCAGGTTCAGGGCCTCCTTCGAGGCGATGGAGCGGGCCTGCCCCAGGATCCCGTAGGCGCGGCCGATCTGGTCGAGCAGCATGTTGGCGCGCCGCTCCAGCAGGGTCTGCCGCGCGTTCTGCTCGTGCTCGATGACCTGCTCGATGACCTTGACCAGACGGTCGATGATCTCCTCCTCCGCCTCGCCGAGCGTGGTCTGGTTGGAGACTTGGAAAAGATTGCCCAGCGCCTCGGTGCCCTCGCCGTAAAGTCCGCGGACGGCCAGGCCGATTTTTCCGACCGAATTGACGATCTGGTTGATCTGCTCGGAGAGGACGAGGCCGGGCAGATGCACCATGGCCGAGGCGCGCAGGCCCGTGCCCACATTGGTCGGGCACGCGGTGAGGTAGCCGAGATCGGGGTGGAACGCATACGGCAAGCGGTCCTCGAGGAAGAGATCGGCGTCGTTGTTGATCTTGTAGGCCTCGCGCAGCTGGAGGCCGGGCAGCAAGGACTGCATGCGCAGGTGGTCCTCCTCGTTGATCATGATGCTCAGCTGCTGGTCGTGGCTGATCACCACCGCGCTGCCCGCGCTCTTCGAGGCGTGCTCGCGGCTGACCAGATGGCGCTCGACGAGGATCTGCTTCTGCAGCGCGGGAAGATCGGCGAGGCTGGCGTTGAAGCTGTCATCCATTGTGGGAATGGCCGCCACGTGGTCGCTGATCTCGCCGAGAATCTGTAGGCGCTCCGCCTTCTTGGCCCATCCGGGGAAGGGGCGGTCCTTGAGATTGCGCGCGAAGCGGATGCGGCTGCTGACAACGATTTTCCCGTGAGGGCCTTCGCCCTGCAGCCACTGCCCGGGCTTGGCAACGATGTCGTCGAACGTCATGCCTGCAGCTCGTGTTCGAGCTTCTGGATTTCGTCGCGCAGGCGCGCGGCGTCCTCGTATTTCTCGTCCTGCACAGCCTGATGCAGTTCCGTCTCCAGCGATTTGACGCGGTCCGCCATGGCGTAGCGCCGCGAGAGCTTGGCCGGCATTTTGCCCGTGTGCTTGAGGCCCTTGTGCATCCCCTTGAGGAGATTGGCCAAACCGTCGGCGAAGGTGTCGTAGCAAGCGCTGCAGCCGAGGCGTCCGGTCTTTTTGAAGTCAGCCTGCGTGAAACCGCAGACCGGGCAGCGCTGTGAGGTCTGACCGCGTTCGATCTGCTGCGTCGCGCCGAGGCCGAGCAGCAGGTCGGCCATGGCGAATCCTGTCGGATCGCTCACACCCTTCTCCTTCGCGCAGCCCTCGCACAAGTTGACCTTCTGCATCTTGCCCTCGACGATCTGCGTGAGGTAGATGGTCGCGTCGGATTTTTTGCAGACGTCGCAGACCATGATCAACCAATCGGCGTGCCCGTGGTCCCCGTCAACTCGTGAAATCGCTTGGTCAGCCTGGCCGTGATCGGTCCGGGCTTGCCGTCGTGGATCAACCGCGAGTCCAGCTCCACCGCAGGGATGAGTTCCGCCGCCGTGCCGGTGAGGAAGCATTCGTCGGCCGTATAGATGTCGTAGCGCGTGATGTCCTGCTCGCGGATCGGGATCCCGGCCTCCTCCGCCATCTCGAAGACCACCTCCCGCGTGACGCCGGCCAGCGCGCCCGCCGAGATCGGCGGCGTGGTGATGCGGCCGTCCTTGATGACGAAAATGTTGTCGCCCGTGCACTCCGCCACGTAGCCCTGCTCGTTGAGCATGAGTCCTTCGCCCGCCCCGGCTTGCTCGGCCTCGATCTTGGCCATGATGTTGTTGAGGTAGTTGAGCGATTTGACCATCGGGCTGAGCGCGCCGTGCGCGATGCGCCGCGTGGCGCAGGTCACCAGCTTCAGGCCGTGGCGATACATCTCGTCGGGATAGAGCGTGATACCCGCCGCGATGATGAACACCGTCGGCTGCGGGCAGCTCTTGGGCGAAAGCCCGAGCGAGCCGACGCCTCGCGTGACGACGAGCCGCACATAACCGTCGGTCATCTCGTTGGCGCGGATGGTCTCCAGCACGGCCTCGGTCATGGCCGCGCGGTCCATCGGGATGGTTAGCGCGATGGCGCGGGCCGAGCGGTAGAGGCGTATGACGTGTTCCTCCAACCGGAAGACCCGGCCGGCATAAAAACGGATGCCCTCAAAAACACCGTCGCCATAAAGCAGGCCGTGATCGAAGACCGACACGGCAGCTTCTTCCTTAGGAACAAGTTTTCCGTTGAAGTAAATTTTCATGGTTTGCGCTGCCCCCTTGCGAGCGGGAGCCTGCACAGCCTGAAGGTTCCGGTCAGGGAAGACAAGCAGGTCCGCAGCTCAGTACACCCCGGTGATCCACCCAGTGATCCGCCGGAGTACATCGTCGCGGTTGATGTCGTGCCAGAGCAGATGGTGGCTCTCTGGATAAAAGAGGTATTCCTTCTGGTCCGCGCCCAGCTCCTCGAAAAATGCACGGCTCTGGTCCGGGCGGATGAACACGTCGCGCCCGGCCGAGAGCACCAGGGTCGGCGCCTGAACCCGCGCCGCATTTTCGCGGGTCGCCACCATCAGTTCGTGGAAGTTGGCGAGGAACTCGAGCGTGAAACCGCCGACCCGGTGTGGGATGTGCTGCAGGTATTCCGTGTATGCGTCGTCCGAGGTGAGGCGCGGGATGGAGGTCTTGCCGTGCACGAAGCGCATCGGACCGAACCGCGCACGCGGTAGGAGGCGCGCGCCGCTGCGGACCAGCATGATCAACCACGACGGCACCGGGGCACGCAGTTGTGTGACCGGGGCAGCGAGCACGAGGCGCTTCGGACGCAGTGCGCCATGCGCGATGGAATCGATCGCCACGAGCGAACCCATGCTCTCGCCCACGACAAAGAGCGGGGCCTCGTGCGGGAAGGCGTCGGCGAATTCCTCCAAATCGTCGCGCCAGCCCTTCGGGTCGAGAAAATGTCCGCGCCGCGAGGAATCCGGATCATTGCCCTGCCCGCGCAGATTCACCGCGCGCACCGCGCAGCCGTTTTTCGCGAGGTGGCGTGCGAGCGGGCCGAAGTCCGCCGCCGCCCCGCCGAGCCCGTGGATGCACAGCACATTGGCTTGGGGTTTGCCCTCCGGTTCCCAGGACAGCCCGGGGAATGGCGTCCCATCGCCACCCTCGCACAAGAAGCGTGTCGCCCCGTGCTCCGCATCCTCGATGGTTAGTCGGCGCGCGTTTGCCATGGACGCGATGTTCCCCCGCTGCGCCCTCCGCGGCAAGACGGTCTTGTTCCCCGGGTGGGACCGGTGCAACCTTGCGCCATGGACCCCGCCAACCTTGCCGCCTACGAGGAAACCGCGCGCGCTTGCCTGCCCCGCGAGGCCTACGATTACTACGCCGGCGGCGCCAATGATGAAATCACCCTGCGCCGCAATCGCGAGGCATGGTCGGAGATCCCGCTGCATTACCGCGTGCTGTGCGATGTTGCGGCGCGCGACACATCGACCACGGTCCTCGGCGAGAAAATTTCCTTCCCCGTGATGGTCGCGCCGACCGCATTTCACCGCATGGCCTGTGCGGAGGGCGAATGCGCCGCGGCCCGCGCGGCCGGCCGTGCGGGAACTATCATGGTGGTGAGCACGCTTGCCACGACCACTATCGAGGACATTGCCGCGGCCGCCACCGGTCCGCTTTGGTTCCAGCTCTATGTCTACAAGGATCGCGGTGCGACGATCGACTTGATCCGCCGCGCCGAGGCCGCCGGCTGCCGCGCGCTCGTGCTCACGGTCGACGCGCAGGTGTGGGGACGGCGCGAGGCCGATGTGCGCAACAATTTCCGCCTGCCCGACGGACTCACCGTGGCCAACCTCGCCGACCACGCGAAGGAAATGTTCCCCGCGGGGGTTCCCGGCTCCGGCTTGGCTGCGTATGTCGCGCAGATGCTCGATCCCGCGCTGACCTGGCAGGATTTCGCCTGGCTGCGCGGACAGACAAAACTTCCGATCCTGCTCAAGGGCATCGTGCGGGAGGACGATGCGAGGCTCGCGGTGGAGCACGGCGCGGCCGGTGTGATTGTCTCGAACCACGGCGGACGCCAGCTCGATACCGCGCCCGCGACGGTCGAAGTGCTCCCGCGGATCGTGGCGGCGGTGGACGGAAAAATCCCCGTGTTGATCGACGGCGGCGTGCGTCGCGGGACGGATGTGGTCAAGGCCCTTGCCCTCGGCGCGCAGGCCGCGCTGATTGGCCGCCCGGTTTTGTGGGGCCTCGCAACCGATGGCGAGGAGGGCGCTCTCCGCGTGCTCGAAATGCTCAAATCCGAGTTCGATCTGGCCATGGCGTTGAGCGGCGCCAAAAACATAGCCGGGATCGATCGTTCGCTGCTCGGTTGAAGCGCGCGGGTGATCGCGGTGGAGAGAAACTTGCGCGACTTTCTCCGCCGTGCGGGGTTTGCTCCTTCATGAGATTTTTCTATTTCTTCGCGCTATCTTTCGGATGCGCCGGCCTCCTGCGGGCGCACCCGGGCCACGATGATTCGGCCGGAACTTCCTCCGCAGCCCTGCCCCCTCCCGAGGTCTCGATCACCGAAGAGGGCTCGATGCGCGTCATAAAGTCCAATGGCCTGCCCGACCATGCCACCGGGCAATTTCCCGGCCGCGGCAATCCCAACACCATCGGGCCGCAGCATTACGAGTTCCGCATGACGCTCAAGCCGGCCGCCAACAGCACCTTCGCCACACCCCGACATCAGCCAGTAGGCGTCGCGGTCAACGGCGTGGTCTTTGATCCCGGCACGGCGGAATTTTGGAACAACGATCCGCAGTCTGGCTGGCACATGGAAGCGATCGGCGGTCCGCGCAACCTCGGGCTCGATCAGAACAACGCCCATGTGCAGCCCAGCGGTGCCTACCATTACCACGGGCTGCCGACAGGTCTGCTTGCGCAACTCGGCGCGAACGCCGATCGCATGCTCCTCATCGGTTGGGCGGCCGACGGATTTCCCATCTACAACGTCAGCGCCCACGAAAAGGCAAACGACTCGTCCAGTCCGCTGCGTCCGATGAAACCCTCCTACCGCCTCAAAACCGGCGACCGCCCCGGAGGAACAAGCGGCCCGGGCGGTGCCTACGACGGCAGCTATACCGAGGACTACGAATATGTCGCGGGACTCGGCGATCTCGATGAAGCCAACGGACGCACCGGCGTAACCCCCGAATATCCCAAAGGCACCTACTATTATGTGGCCACCGAAACTTTTCCCTATCTCCTACGCATGTTCAAAGGTACCCCCGATCCGAGTTTCGCGCGTCGCGGACCCGGCGGACGCCAAGGACCGGGCGGCGGCATGCGCCGTCCGCCTGGCGGTCCGGGTGGACTCGGTCAGCCTCCCGGCGGCCCGCCTCCCAGCCGGCCTTGATCGAGTCGGACATTAAGTGGAACCCTCCGCACCAGTTCGTATGCGATTTATTCAAAGAAATCGCTCGCAGATGCCTGGTGTCGATGAATGATGTCATTAATGAGAACCACCATTGATGTCCCTGATCAACTCATTCAATCGCTCGACCCGGTCAGCGGCACGGAGCAATGCTCCCGGGTGAAATCTGTTCCGCCAGCGGAAGTCGCTTTCGGGCTTTGGAAGCAGAGAGGTATCGACGGCGTGCGGTATCAAAAAGAACTGTGGGACGAGTGGGGGAGCTGGTGAGGGCGGTTTTCGACACGCACATTCCGATCGACCACCCTTACGGGATCAAAGCCGCGAAGCCGGAACCGGCCCGATATCAGGATCCCATACCAACTCTGACACCGAACCGTGTCGTGGAGAAATCGGCTGACGCTGTCGGCGCAAGACTTATGCTGCGTGCGGAGACTTTGAACAGCGTTTGAGCTTCTCTAAGATAGAGATATCCTCCTGTACTTGAGTCATGAGTTTGATTCATGAATAGCTAGTGGTTATTCCTTTTCTGACAATTCCAATGTGCATCGGCGTAAGGCCTCAGGGTGCCAACTTCTTCTTCCGTTCGAGGCATAGAATGTCATGAGAGTGCTCGTGGTGGGCGCAACCGGTTTCTTGGGCGGCAAGATTCTGCAAGACTTAGTGTCGCACAAAACCGCGGACGTGCGGGCCATGTCCAGAAAAGCCCCCACGACGTCGGCAAATAACGATGTGGAGTGGGTGCAAGGTGACATGATGGACCCCGTGTCTCTGGATGCCGCGTTGCAGGGCGTGGATGTTGTTGTCAGCTCTGCCAACGGCTACATGAAGGAGACACTGGAAGCCGACTTCACCGGGAACAAAAACTTGGTGGAGGCCGCGGCAAGAGCCCGCGTAAAACGCTTTGTTTTTCTCAGCATTGTCAGCTGCGAATTGGCACCGGACGTACCGCATTTCCATGCCAAAAAAGTGGCGGAGGATCTCCTCAAGGCGTCCGGAGTCCCCTGCGTCATTGTGCGCGCGCCTGCTTTTCTCGACCAGAGCCAGGACTACGTGGCGGAAGGAGTAAAATCCGGCCGATTTTATGCGGTGGGCGACCGGACGACCAAGTGGTCGTATGTCCTCACCGATGACCTTGCCTCATACGTTGCCCATGCCGCTCGCTATCCTGCGGAAGATATCAACAACAGCACGATCGACATCGGTTGGAGTGATGGACCGAAAAGCCAGAAAGAAGTGGCGGAAACTATCTCTTTGGTCACCCGCAAGAAATTATCCACGTGGGTCGTGCCGTGGTTTGTTTTCCGTCTGCTCGTCTATCCGACCAAACTTTTCTCGGAGTTGGGCTATGACCTGATGCAGATGTTTTTGTTCTTCAAGAAAGGCATTTTTGTTTCCGATATCACGAAGCAGGAGCGTTTCTTCGGACGTGCCCCCTCGGCGGAAGAAGCCATCACGCGGTGGGCGGAAAGCAATAAGCTCAGGCCGTGACGTCCCGCGCAAAGGACTCGCGGTAGCTTTGAGCGTGTTGGATAGTGCTGTGGTGCGACTAACGACTCCACGCGGTATCCACATGAGACACATCGAAAGCCATCGCACGCACCGCATCGGTTGGCTGCGCGCCGCTGTGCTCGGAGCCAACGACGGCATCGTTTCCACCGCGAGTCTGATTGTCGGTGTCGCCGCAGCCGAGTCCGGTCGCGGTAATATTCTGGTGGCCGGTATTGCCGGCTTGGTGGCGGGCGCGATGTCGATGGCTGCGGGTGAGTATGTTTCTGTCAGTTCACAAGCCGACACGGAGAATGCGGACTTGGAGCGGGAGCGGGAAGAGTTGGCGACTGATGGGGTCCGCGAACACGCCGAACTGGCTGCCATTTATGTCGGGCGC
>Ga0114971_10000865_pt1 | contig 20604 bp, 20 predicted proteins | sample M_140625_MF_Meta_FD_87320 | JGI IMG/M metagenome (GOLD analysis project Ga0114971, IMG submission 87320) | Freshwater microbial communities from Lake Montjoie, Canada to study carbon cycling - M_140625_MF_MetaG | ecosystem: Environmental > Aquatic > Freshwater > Lake | place: Lake Montjoie...
CACTTTCAATCCATTAACTAGTTTACTAATCTTTTCATCAACATCTTTTGGCAAATAGGCCCCTGCAGAATCCATTAAAATAATACCTTCTGCACCATATAATTCCATTTTTTGTGCTTCTAATAGTAAAGTTTCGGCTGATGCCATATGACTCATCATTAATACACCATAAGCTTCTTTACCCTTTTCCCTTACATAACCAAGATGACGTTGTGTAATGTCTGCTTCTGTACAATGTGAAGCAACCCTAACTACATCAACTCCAATATCCAGTGCCAAACTAAGATCTCTCTTAATAGTGGCAAAACCAGGGATTACATGAATCCCTAATTTGCTTTTTGAAAGATTATTTCTTGCAGTTTCTAAAAGTATTTTATCATTAGTTAAACTTAATCCTACTTGCATAGATGATGCACCTAATCCGTTTCCATGGCCTACTTCAACGATTGGTACTCCAGCTTCATCAGCAGCTTTCGAATATATTGCTACATGATTAGCTGTTAACTGATGTGCAATAGCATGACTCCCATCTCTTAATGTTGGATCACTTATTAATACTTGATTTGTCATTTTAGTGAATATTATTGTGAGATTTGGAAAATTTTTCAGCAACTGCAATAGCAGCACAATTAATTATATCTAAATTACCCGCATATTTTGGTAAATAATCTCCTAGCCCTTGTGCTTTTACCATAATAACAATTCGACCATTTTCATACATTGGGGGCACAAGTAAACTATAGCCTGGTACATATGCTTGTATTTTAAGTAGGATTTTATTGATTTCAATTTCTAGCTTTTCCATATCTGGATTTTCAACAAGTGCAAAAATTGTTGTTTGCATATCAATACAAGGTTCAGCAGGATTTAAATTTAGTATTGCTTTGGCATTGGGCACATTTGCGAATAATTTTATTCCTTGTTCTGTGGTGTCTACATATTCATCCAAATTAAGCCTTGTTGCTGGTCCAGCACTTCTTGAAGCAATACTAGATACAACTTCAATGTATTCTATACTTTTTTGAGATTTCCCTATTGCGTAGGCCATTGGAATAGAAGCTTGGCCACCACAAGTAATCATATTTATATTTCTTTCTTTTATTATATCATCTAGGTTTACGGCAGGTATACATAAAGCTCCAAGTTTTGCAGGAGTCATATCAATAACAATTTTTCCTAGTTTTTCTATAATTTCCCAATGATACTTTGCATCTTTAGCTGAAGTAGCATCAAAAACTAAATCAATGACCTCAGCATTCTTTATTATCCCTTCAATACTTTCATCTGATACTTTAATACCCATATTGATCGCTTTTGCCATTCCAGGTGATGATAAGTTTCTTCCAACAAATAAAACACAAGTTAAATATTCGGACCTTTGTACTTTAATTAATAAATCAGTGCCGATATTTCCACTTCCAATAATTGCTACTCTAATCTTTTTCATAAAAAATTATTTTATCTTTATTTTCAGCGATTTATTATGCATTCCAGAATACATATTTTCTTGTAGTTCTTCTCTAGAGATAAATGGCGAAAGATCTTCAAGTGGGGGAGAAATTAAAGTCCCATCTTCCTGTATCGCTAAGCTTAACTTAGGGACAAAAAGTTGTTGTGGGTGCATAAACACTTCACATATCAACGACCCTTTAAAATTTTGAACTTCGGGGATTACTTTATCAAAGTCGTCCCATGTTTTAATTTTAAAAGATGGTAAGCCAAAAGCTTTTGCAACTTCACTAAAATCTGGACAAGTTACGCCTGTATTTTTGTCAACTGCAGCTTTTCTCCCACTAAAAAGTGCATTTTGCGTATGTTTAATCATTAAATAACCATCATTATTAAAAATGATAATTTTGATAGGTAATTTATTATGTACAATAGTTTGTAACTCTTGTAAGTTCATCATCATTCCCCCATCACAATTTAAACATAATACTTCACCTTTATTATTTGCAACTGATGCACCGATTGCTGCAGGTAATCCATAACCCATTTCTCCCAAACCGGTAGATGTCATCAATCTTTGCCCCTTACTTATTCTTAACACTTGATGACCACTCAATAAAGCGGTACCCATATCTGTTGTTATGATTTGTTTATCCTTTAAATGACTATTTAATTTTTCCATAAAGGTGTATGAATTAATAAAACCATCAACATCTGGATGATCATTTTCGTTGACCCAAGGGTATTTATTTTTAAAATAATTACACCTTTCTATCCAATCAGAATATAAATCTTTATTTATTTTATCTGAATGCTTAATCATGATTGTAATAAAATCTTTAGCATCAGCATTTATTTTTAAGTCTATTTTCGAGCCTAACTTATCTATTTCATTTTTGTCAATATCTACAAAAGCTATTTTAGCATCTCTTGCTATTTCACTTATATCATAACCTATTTGAGAAATTGCTAGTCTTGTTCCTATGCAAACCAATAAATCACAGTTTTGTAAAATGAAGTTTGCACAACGTTGTCCATATGTACCAGCTCTTCCAAAAACTAAAGGATGATTTGAATCAATTAAATCTATACCTGCCCAAGAAACAATTGTTGGAATTTTAAATTTGTTGATTAAATTTTCAACTTGAGATGCCCCACCAGATAATCTTATCCCATTTCCAAGCCAAAATAATGGCCTTTTTGAAGTTTTTAATAGATCAACTATTTCATTGATTTTTATATCTAATTCTACATCTTTAAGTAAATCTAGAGTTTTGAGTTTTGAAGCCTTTTCAATTATTGATTCTACTTCTATCTTGGCTGCTTGAATATCCATTGGTATATCTATCCAACATGGTCCTGGCCTTCCATGTGTTGATACTGCAAATGCATTATTTAAAATATTAATTGTATCATTTGCATCTAAAACTCTTTCAGTATGTTTAGTAACTTTTTCTACCATATGCAAGCTATCATATCCCTGAACACCCCACATTCTAACATCTTTATGTAAATCTATATATTTAGAATTCTCATTTCCTGAAATTATAATTCCTGGTATAGAGTCAGCCCATGCACTAACGACACCTGTAACTCCGTTTGTAGATCCTCCACCCGTTGTCAAAAGAGCAGCTGTGAGAGAACCTGAAGTTCTATAATAGGTTTGCATTGCCATGCAAGCGGCTTGTTCATGATGTACGCAAATAATTTCAGTATATCCAAGTGTGTATATAGAATCAAAAATATGCGCATTCCCAGCACCGATAATACCGAATACGTGCTTAATCTCCTTTTCTTTAAGAAACTCTGCTATTAAATCGCTTACCTTTCTTTGCATAATTTAAATTTTATTTTTTATATAAGCTCTAATTACATTTATAATATAATCGTAATGAAATTGATTTAGCCCAGGCCAAACACCAAGCCAAAATGAATTATTCATTAGCAAATCGGTATTTTTTAAATCATCAATTTTACGATAATTTAATTTATAGTATGCCGGCTGCTTTAAAAGGTTACCCCCAAAGAATAATCTAGTTCCGATTTTATTTTGTTCTAAATATTCGACAAATTTGTTTCTATCTATTGGGCTTCCTTCTCTTACCGTTAGCATAAATCCAAACCAACTTGGTTCTGAATTTTCAGTTGCTACTGGTAGTATAAAATGTTCTTCGAATTCTTTAAACATTTCAGAAAGTATTGCATGATTTTCTTTTCTTCTTGCTACAAAATGATCTGCTTTAGTTAATTGACTTAACCCAACAGCAGCTTGCATATCAGTAACCTTCAAATTAAACCCTATATGAGAATAGGTGTATTTATGATCATAGCCGTCAGGTAAATCGCCTAATTTCTGACAATATCTTTCACCACAAGTGTTATCTTTTCCAGGTGGACACCAACAGTCTCTTCCCCAATCTCTAAAGCTCTCTGTAATTTTTTTAAGAGATGCATTATTCACTAATACCGCACCGCCTTCCCCCATTGTGATATGATGTGCTGGATAAAATGATAGGGTAGCTAAGTCGCCAAAAGTTCCTGTTTTTTTACCCTCATACGTCGCACCTAAAGAATCACAATCATCTTCAACTACCCATAAATTATATTTTTTAGCAATTGCCATAACAACATTTAAGTTAAATGGATTACCCAAAGCATGTGCAAGCATAATTGCTTTAGTTTTAGGTGTTATTGCTTTTTCGATGTCCTCTGTCTTAATATTATAAGAAGGAATATCGACATCTACAAATACCGGTATACATCCGAATTGAATCATTGGATTAATGGTTGTTGGAAAACCTGCAGCAACGGTAATAATTTCATCCCCGGGTTTTATGGCTCTATCCAACAACTTAGGCGAAGTCAAAGCATAGAATGCTAATAAATTAGCTGAGGATCCGGAATTTACTAAAAAAGAAAATCTGCTTCCAAAATATCTCGCTAACTCTCTTTCTAATTGAATTGAAAATCTTCCAGCTGTTAACCAAGCATCCATCATGGACTCTATTCCCCAAAGCACATCTTCTTCGTCTATTACTTTTCCTGAAACTGGAATATAGCTTTCGCCAGGAATTATTTTTTTATTGATATTTTTACTAAATTTTTCTACTAATACTTTTTTTAAACCTTCCTCATTTAAATTAGTAAAGTCAATGCCTTTTAAAATTTCTACGTTTTTACTCATTAATTTTATTTTGATAATATTTAATATCTGATTCCATTAATTCATTTGCTGAAATATACTTATAATAGTTTTTATACCAATTTATGGTAAGTTCCACTGCAGTTTGAGCATTTAAAATTGGCTTCCAGTTTAAATCATTTAAAGCCTTACTAATATCTAATTTCAATAATCCCGCTTCATGAGGATTATTACTATTTTCTTCTACATTATATTTTCCAGCACCCCAGCTTTTAATAGACTTAACAACCATTTCTTCTACCGATAAAGCATCATCTGTAATTGGCCCAAAATTGTATGCCTGAGCATATTTAATTGGATCCGAATTTAATTTTAAGCCTAATTCTAAATAACCAAACAACGGCTCAATTACATGTTGCCAAGGTCTAACTGCATTAGGATTTCTAATAACAACTTCCTTATTTGCATTTAATGCTTTCGCAATATCTGGTATAAGTCTATCTTTTGACCAATCTCCGCCACCAATTACATTGCCTGCTCTACAAACTGCAATTGCTTTTTGATGTTGGTCATATTTAGATGAATTAAAAAAAGAGTTTTTATAAGAGTCTATAACCAATTCACAACAAGCTTTACTTGCGCTATAAGGGTCGTAGCCGCCTAATCTATCAGTTTCTTTATATGGATAATCCAGTTCATTGTTGTGATAAACTTTATCAGTTGTAATTAAAACAACATTGCATTTTTTATCCAACAATCTAATTGCATCTAATAAATTTGCAGTACCAATTGCATTCACTTCAAAAGTTTCTGAAGGAATTTCATAAGATAATCTAACTAATGGCTGCGCAGCCAAATGAAAAATGAAATCGGGTTGGAAATCTAAGACTGCATTCTTCAAAGCTTCTCTATCTCTTAAATCACTAATTACAGACGTACAAATTGCGTCACCATTTATGTCGGTATATAAATTAATATCATTTACTGGAGCTAAGGCATATCCTTTTAAAACTGCACCAAAATCACTTAAAATTTTAATTAGCCAGGATCCTTTAAAACCAGTATGCCCAGTCACAAATACACGCTTTCCTGTATAGGTATTTTTCAAATCAGTCATTATTTCCAAATTTTCCAATCAGCTTTACCAGAATTCCACATTTCATTTAAATCAATTTTGTCTTTTAATGAATCCATAGGTTTCCAAAAACCAGCATGAAAGTTCAAATTTAATTCGCCGTCATTAGCTAATTTCTCTAATGGATCTTTTTCCCAAATTGATTCATCACCATTTTTGATATAATCAAATACACTAGGCTCACAAACAAAATAACCTCCATTAATTAACGAATTATCTTCATCTTTTTTTTCTGCAAAATTAATAACATCATTATTAGAACCGATTTTCATTAAACCAAATCTTCCTTGTGGTCTTATGCCAGTTACAGTACACTTTTTTTTGTTATTGTGATGATTTCTTATTAATTCATCAATATTTATATTAGATAAACCATCACCATATGTAAGTAAAAATGTTTCATTACCTATATATTTTTCTATTTTCTTTATTCTACCTCCAGTCATTGTATTTAATCCAGTATCTACTAAAGTAATTTTCCAATTTTCAGATGCATTACTATGAACTTCTCTTGAATTGTCTTTCAAATCAATTGTTAAGTCTGATTGATGCAAAAAATAATTAGCAAAGTATTCTTTTATATAAAATCCTTTATAACCAAGGCAAATGATAAATTCATTAAAACCATAATGACTGTAAATTTTCATGATATGCCATAAAACTGGTTTACCACCAATTTCAACCATAGGTTTTGGGCGGGTATCTGTTTCTTCAGATATTCTAGTACCATACCCTCCAGCAAGTATTACAACTTTCATAAAGTCTATTTAAATATGTCTTGAAATTCTATATTGTTATTTAAATAATTTTCCCAAATTTCTTTGTTAACGTGATTCGGATCTACCCACCAATCCTCAAAATCCCTACCATAAGCTTTTACGTTTGATACTACCAATTGGTAGCCATGGCTTTTCAAGAAGTCTCTCGATAGATTCATGAATTCAGGTCCTTCTTTATAATTTTCATGTTCATATGTGATTACAGAAAAACGATATTTATCAAAAGGAATTTTTAGCATAGCCTTATAAGTATTACTGGCTGGTTCGATATCAAGTGAAAGATAATCTATGAGAATGGGGAGATTATTTTTATTAAAATATTCTAAATAATTAAATGTTGTAGCGTCGGTTAGAATTGATTGATTTTCCCTATTATCATTATAAAGATTCACTAAATCTGCATCAAATTCTAGTGAGATTCCTTTCCAATCGTATTGCTTTTCAAGTAAAAAAGTATTATTTGATTCAAAAGGATGACTACCTCCGATTTCAACAAAAAATCCTTCATTTTTATTAGATAGCATTTTAGTGACAAATAAATCTTGCCCGGCTTGAGAATATGTATCATACAAGTTTAAATTCTTATTATACTTTTCGCAGTCTAATTTCATTGTATTAGTTTTTTAGTGGTTTAATATTGTTAAATTTTAACGTATAATTAATTTGATTCCAAACAAAATTATTATTAAAGAATTCTATAACCTTTTTTTGACCAGACTTCCTAATTAAATTAGCTTTTGTTTCGTTATTTAAATAATATATAATTTTTTCTGTAAGATCGTCTAAATTATTATATGAAACATAATCAACTCCTTCTATTAAATAAATACTCAAACCAAAACAATTTTGAGAAAATAATAAAGATCCAGTATATAGTATTTCAAAATTTCTATGTGTAAAATGCATTTTACCTGGAAAAGTATACCCTATCCAGCTTGTATTTATACTAATTCTACTTTGATTGTATACATTAAGATATTGATTATATGTTAAATTTTTTTCATTATTGAAATAATGTTTAATAGAAAGTTTATCTAGATTTTTTGATAAAGAATTTAACAACGACAATCTAGGTTCATATCCGGTTCCAACAGTTCCAACATCAAAAGAGTTTGATGATTTTGTGGTATTATCAAAAAAATTTCTAGTTTTTTTTGATATAGGTAAAAAAAGAGGTCCATAGAATCTATTATGTTTAAATTTTCTTACTTCATGAAATCCAACTGAGCCCCATGAAACAATTATACCATTATATCTTGTTAATATTTCTGCAAATAATCTTTGGCCAGGTTGAATTAGATCTGTAACTCCACAAATTTGAATTATATTGAATTTTTTACATAAGAAAGAAAGATCATGACAATATTTAAAGCCGTTGAGTATACCATTTAATCCATATTTATTAATAAATATTCTCACATCATAAATTATATGTGTAATTTCATTATTTTGAAAATTTTTGAATAAAACTTCTATTAAATTTGTATCATTATCTATTTCAAAATTTATCAATTCAGTAATTGAGGGGTCAATATATTCATTTAAAGTATTAAAGAGTTCTATATTCATTGATGTGTTAGTACCCCATTTTCTAGTTATATAAAGAATTTTATTTTCTTTTTTATAGTATGTCTTGCCAAATAAAATATTTCTTTTGCTTATAAATTGCTTAGAAATAATAACTTTACAAATTGCCAGGGTGGCGTAATATATGATTATATAAAAGTATTCTGTATATTTATTGCCATCAAATTGAATAGCTTTTTTTTTAGCTCCCATTTTCCTTCAGAATTAATTTATGTTCTAATAATATTTGGATAATATTTAAACAATCAAAAAAATCAATTTTAATTTTATTGCACAAATCTATTAAATCTAATCTACCATCAATGTAAGCAACTATATTCACTAGTGAATCAGCATTTTGATTACTAGTAATATTATATAAACCTCTCTTTCCAAGTTGAGGCTCACAAAATATTAATGGCTTATATGTTATATTATTTTCAAGTAAAAGAATGATTCTTTTATAAATATTATATGAACCTAGCAGGCCTTCTTTACAAATAAAATTTAAATTATCTAAAGATGTGTGATATTCCGGATAAGTAGCGTATTTAGACCTCATTATAGAAACAATTGGCAAATCAATTAATGGACTACAAAATTGCCGTTCATCACTTCCTCTTTCTAAAAAACTATACTCTTTGAATTCTTTAACATAATTATTTAATGCATAATTTGCAATTTTGTCTGCATAGGTATCTCCTGTTCTTGAAGGTAGAAAAGAATAATTATTATTGTCCCCCACACATGTTATAACAAATCCAGCTTTTGTATAATTTTTTAAGTACTGCCAATTGCAACTTAAGTAAGCAATTGACCCTATTGTTTCTGGTATAAATAATATTCTATAGGAATATCTAGTACTTTTCATAGAACTTATCAATTGAGCTAAAGCAGAAGTTACTACAATACCTGAAAGCTCATTATTACCCATCGAAGGATGACAAATATATGTAGATAATAAAATTTCATCTTTTAGCTGCCCTTGAATGATTAATTCTCCATAATCCAATTGTCCTTTAAAGAAATTGCTCTTAATTACAACATGATATTTAATATCTTTTAAACTCAAACGTTGTTTATGAGTAATACAAAATCCCCATCTTCTTTTATAATATGAGGTTGCATAAGGAATTGCATTAGGTTGTTCTGGTAATGAATATAAATAGTTATTAAGTTCTTCCAGAGTTAGCCAAGTATCCACTGGTTCAGAATACCCTAATATATGTAGATTATTAGTTTTAAAATCAATAATTCTATTCCCATACTCATCATCAATATAGCCTTCTTCTATACGCCACTCGTCTGGAATGGTCCAATCAAAAACATCGTCTCCTGATTTAAAATTATTTATTTTTAAATCAGGTAATAACTTTTTTAAATACTGAAGTGTTTCCCTGTTCCCTTGACCTGTAATAGAGCGATTTAATGGAAATAAATCACTTGCCCATTTATACATTTCTACACCAATCTTTAAAGAATCTGTTTCTAAAGTTTCAAAATCCATAAATATTAAATTCTATGTTTTTTAAACCTATTTGAATATAATGTCTCATTTGTAATGTAAATTTTTACTGGAACTTTAAAAGATTCTAACATTTTTTTACATGTTTGCTTTATATCTTTCTTAAGTACATCTATCTCGCATTTTTCATCAAAAAGAATTTTTGCACAAACTATATTTCCAGTAAATGGATGTTTCTCTCCGTAAACTTGAACATCTAATACATGGTCGATTGACAAAATCAAATTTTCAACTTCTTGTGGATAAACTTTCTCTCCACCAACATTAATAAGTTCTGATTTTCTTCCTAAGATTTTAAAATATTCACCATCAACTTCAACGGCATCACCGGTTTTAAACCAACCATCTTCAGTATATGGGCTTTCGGCGTTTAAGTAACCAATCATGGCAGAATTTGACTTTATTTCTAATAACCCATCAATAACTCTTGTTTCATATCCATGCCCGCCAATTTTTACCCATAATGATTCGTTATCTTTTGACTTTGAACTCATAACACCAAGTTCGATTAAACCATATGTTTGTTGCATTTTAATATTTGGGAAATATTTATTTAATTTTTGTAATACAGATTCAGGCATAGGTTCGGATCCGTAAGTAATAATTTTTAAACTATTGAGATTGTGTCTTTCATATGCTCTACTTAATAGCATCATATTTAAAAATGTAGGAGAAGTTGGAAGTAATTCAACTTTCCATTTATGGATTAATTCACAAACATAGTCAGGATTTCTGTTTTCCAAGAAAACTACAGTGCCACCATTTGATAAAATATGAAAAAGGGTATTTAGGCCACCCCAATGGTCAAATAATAAAAAATTAATAGTCAACAATGAATCTCTCTTGGTTTGAAATTTTAAAAGTAATTTTGATAAATCATGGAAAGCAGCTTTTGGTTGACCAGAAGACCCAGATGTAAATAGAACTAGTCCAGGTGTTGTCGATTTAATTAAACTATCATAAAGTAAATTTTTACATTCATCTTTTTTATAATATAAAATTTCTACATTTTCTAAATGATCAATTTTAATTAGATGATCAATTTCGGCAATTTCTATTTTTTTAGTGTTTTTTTCTGATTGTGAATTATCTAAAGGTACAATTATTGCATTTTTACTAATAAGAGTAAATAAAATAGCAATTGTTTCTGGTGAAAAATCACTTTCAAGTCCAACCACTGCTCCCTCAGATATTTCATTTAATTTAAATTGCCAATGATCAATCTTTTTTAAAATTTCAGAATATGTATAGCTTTCATTATGCCATATTATTGCAGCTTTACTATTATAAATTTTAAAATTATTAAGAAAATATTGTATATTATTTGACAAGCTCATTTATTGTGATTTCGATTAATTTATAATTTACCAAATTCCCTACTTCTTCATCCGGAATTGAAACACCAAATTCTTCTTCTAAGGCAAGAATAAGATTTAAATGTCTAAGTGAATCCCAATTCTCAATATTATCTGAAGAAGCATGATCTGCGATAGATTCTAAGGGGACCTCGAATACCAAACTCATTACTTGTTTAATTTTTGTGTTTTCCATTTTTATTTATCATTTACTTAATCTAGTTCTGTATTAATTTTAATATAATCAACCTTCTTTGGTTCAAAATCTGCTATATTCAACTTGTAACGCTTAACTCCATCTATATTTTCGATAATGCTAAAGCCTACTTTATTATAAAAATCTTCAACTTGAGCATTTTTTTTGGATGGAATATAATCTGCTGTTATTTTTTGGTAGCCTTTATTTGCAAGGTCTTTGATAATATGGCACACATAAACAAACTCAATGTTCCTGCCAATAATACGGCAGCTCATCAAAAGCGTATCAATGATCACATTTTTCGAATCAATTTCGTCCTCCTTCACAATGCAAACTCCCGTTAAACCATTGTCACCAAATTTATCTTTAACAAACATGGCATATACTTCATGCTTTTTGTCAGTCATAAAATGATCAATCTGACTTTCTGAATAACGAAATGTTGTCAAATTAAATTGATTTGTTTTTTGTGTTAATTGAGCAATGCGTGGCATGTGTGCCTTATCATTTGCCACTACTGTTAATTCAATTTCTAAAGAGGCTAAGTAATCTTCTATGTAGCTAAAAGCGTTTTTACTTTTTTCGCGATCAAATTGCTGCTTATACATTTCGGTTTTTTTAGCATCGTCGCTATTTAAAACCAAATTAAAATACTTGTAAACATTTTTTAAGATCAGATCGGGATAGTCTGAAATTGAAGTTGGGACCTGTATGGTAGCAATTTCCGGAATTTGTTCTTTAATTAAATTTATTTCAAAATTAGAATCATCCACAAAAACCAAACTATCTATTCCAATATTTAATTCGGAAGCTATGGCTCTCAGATTACTTGCTTTATCTATCCAGTTAACTTTCTTGATCACAATATGATCTTCTTTTAAGATCATATCCTTATGATGTCTTAGTACATCTAAAACATCTTGCTCGTTATTTTTACTACATAAGCAAACAATTACACCTCGTTTACTTAAGAATACAGCTATTCGTTGAACTAAGTGATAGAACTTACCTGATTTTGAAGCTGGTGACATATCAATGTCTTCCATTCCATCTTCGCCAATAACACCCTTCCAAAGTGTATTATCACAATCAAAAATAATTGCCTTTTTAAGCTTACCGGTGTTTCTTAAAAAAACAGTTTCAATTGAAGCAACATAATTCTTTAAGAAAGCAAAAGTGTAAGGTGCTTTTGAAGAATGATAAAAACGATAATCGATAGACTGTTTAAAACCAATATTTGTAAACAGCTTATCAATATTTACTATAGAAACATTGCTACTTTTCTTTTGCTCTAGATAAATATTTAATTCATTTACAAATGTTTCAATCTTAGAAACTTGAACATTATTATAGTTATAATATGCCGAAGAAAAAGAGTTGAAAACAACAGAAGTTGTGTTTTTAATATTTTCGAAAATAATTTCGATTTCGGTAAATAATTTATTTTTTAAGTTGCTATATTTCTCTTCTTCTAGATCTTCAAAAAAATCAGAAACCTGGTCAACAATATTTAAAACGTCATAAAAAATTATGACCATATCTTTATTTGTTAAAACAGCGCTATCCTGAACAATATTGTCAAAATTACCTAATTCTACATCTGGTTCTATCTGATTAAGTCGGCATGAATATTCTAAAACTTCTTTAAAAGAATTTACTGTAACATTTGAAAGAACGGCTATTTCGTATGGCTTAGATTTTATAGTACCAACTAATTCTTTGTTTAATTGTAAAATTTCAGTGTATTTTAAATTTTCCATTTCTCGAATTATATCATTACTTGACCTCCATTAACGCGAATATTTTCTCCTGCAAGAAAATCAGATTTTTCTGAAGCTAAAAAACTAATAACACCGGCAATATCTTCTGCAAGAGCAAGTCTCCTAAGTGGGGTTTGTGCAGCAGTTAACAATTTGATTTTCTCTGGAATATCTGCAGTTAATTCGGTATTTACTAAACTTGGTGTTACCATATTTATTCTTATTCCTTTTGGAGCCATTTCAAACGCTAATGATTTTGTTAAACCAATTAGTGCAGATTTTGCAGTAATATAATGGGACCAATCAGCATTTGGCTTTTCGGTAGAAAGACTGCCAATATTTATAATCTTACCATAACCATTATTTATCATTTTGGGTACTATTGACTGTATAATATTGAAGGTTGATTTAATATTTATCTCCATTTGATGTAAAAAATCAGACCAAATCAAATCTTGAAACTTGATATTTGGTATTACTGTTGCAGCACAATTTACAAGCACCTCAATTTTATCAAAGGCTCTTTCACCTTTAGACATCATTTCTTTTATATCTGCCTCGTTGAAAATATCAGCACTAACAATAATAGATTTTTGTTTATGTTTTTCAACTTGTGCTTTAATTTCTTCAGCTAATCTTTTGTTTTTATTATAATGAATAATAATATTAAAGCCGTCTTTAGCTAATTGAATACAAGTTGCTTTTCCAATACCACCGGTTCCCCCAATAACCAATGCAGTTTTTGGTGCATCTTTTTTTTTCTCAACTTCAACAGGTGCCACTTTCGCTTCAATTACCTTTACTTTAGCAATACCTTTAGTAACTATTTGACGGTTTTGATTATGAATCTCGGTTTTAAGTTCAATGATCTGTTCTTTATCATTTTTCTTTAATACTTCTGCGCTAATCGTTAATACATCTCCAATTCTAACTGGTAATAAAAACTCTAATGATTGTGAAAACCACAAAGCTCCGTCGCCAGGTAGTTTAGTGCCAATAATGGTTGAAATAAAAGAAGCACCAAGCATCCCATGCACAACAGGTTTTTTAAAATGGGTAGTACTTGCAAATTTTTCATCCACATGTAATCGATTATCATCTCCAGTAAGCTGAACAAATTTTTCGATATCAGATTTAGTTATTGTATGACTAAGTGTTTCTTTGTCCCCAATGTTTATTTCAGAATATTTTTTCATAAATAAATGATATTTATAGATAATTTAAAACTGCCAAATATTGGCTCCAAAGTTAAATCCAGCACCCACGCCTGCAAGTAAAACCTTTTTGCCAGACTTCACTTTACCCAAGTCAATGGCTTCACTTAGTGCAATGCCTATGCTTGCCGAACCAGTATTACCAATTTCTTCAACATTTGTGTATGTTTTATTTAAAGGTATTTTTAATTTAGCCATTATATATTGAATTAAATTTAAATTGGCCTGATGAAAAATGCAGAAATCTATTTCTTCAATTTTTAAATCAGATTTCACCAATAATTCTTTTACAACTTTAGGTAAATTAGTTATTGCTTGTTTCCATGTAGCTAACCCATTCATTTCAATATAATCAATCTCGGGAGTAAATAACCTATTCAAAAATGGGTAGCTTGACCCTCCACCTCGAAAACGAACTGATTCATAGGAAGAGGAATCAGTAAGAAACTTAGAATTAATAATTCCTAAACCATGTTTAACTTTCCCTAACAAAGCTACACCAGCACCATCACTAAAAAATATAGCAGTTTCTTTATCTTGGGGGTTAATAAATCGTGTGTGCAATTCTACACCAATAACTAATGCGTATTCGTAAGTATCGTCAATTCGCATTCGATCCGATGCGACTGTAAGAGCTGTTACAAAGCCTGTACAATTAGTATTAACATCAATAATTTGGGCATTTTTAGCACCAAGATTCAACTGAATTTTAGCTGATACTGGCGGAAACATATAATCAGGCGAGAAAGTGGCAGTTACAATTAAATTGATTTTATCTGGGGTTATGTTACATTTATCTAACACTTTTTTTGCAGCAGCAGTTGCCATACTTGATGAGGAATCATCTCTCGTTGCTATATAACGTCTCTTTATTCCTGTTTTTGATAATATCCATTCTGGTGTTACATCAGACATGATTTGACATAATTCTTCATTAGTTTGAATTATATCTGGTAAATAATGACTAACTCCTAAAATTCCAATGCCAAAATTCATTAATAGTATATTTCTTTTATAAAAGAATTAGTATAAAAAAAAATCATATAAATTATTTTAATAATTAGCTTTATTGAACAAAATTAAAAGATAATATAAGTTTTGTTAAACAAGACTATTTGCAACTATTTGGGATCCATAACCCAATCTCCTCCTAAATCTAAGTTTTTCATTGAATATTCAATCAAAGGTTCTAAACCATTTGGGTATGTATTATTAACACTTAACTCCTCAATACATGCTTTTGTAAATAAAAAATGTTTGCCTGTAGAATCTGCCCAATGTCTTGGTATTCTTGGTTTAAAAATTTTCTCAACATTACCAATAAAACTAAAATGTATCGTTAATTTTTCAGCATCTTCGTTAAGTACGAAAAAGGCATTTTGATCATGTTGACAAACCAATTGATAACCATGTAATTTAGTTAAATTATCAAATGCTTTTGTAGATGCTCCATAGTATCTTGCATTTACATCGAAATAAATATTAGGATTATACTCAATTGTAGCTGCTATTAAAGGTGATATTAATTGATTTGTTTCAACTACTATTACTCTAGGTTTAAATGAACCTAAAATAGATTTTAATAAATAAAAATCATTTCCATCGATATCTACTGATAAGAGATCAAATTTTTGTGGCACATTATATTTTAAGAAAAGTTCAACAATATTCTCAGCGGTAAGATAGTGTTTATGTAAATTTATTTCTGGTATATCAAATTTACCATCAAGTAATAAACCTTTCCAATTTTTATCTTTACGAAGTGAGTAAGTATTTGAAAGATGGCAACCATCCCATGCACCAAATTCTACGTAATATTTTGATTCTTCACCAATAATGGAAAATATTTTTTCAATAATTCCATCCTCTCCATCCTCGCAATATATTGTTTTAGCAAATTCATTGAGTCCTCTGTAAGACCAATTTTCTCTATAAGAATAATAGATATCAGTAACTGATTTCAAGTTAATAAGCTCTTGTGTTGTCATAATTTTTTTTTTAAAATTGTTATTGAAGAAGTTTAAATTTTTAACATTGCAAATATAAATGATATATAATCAAAATATAATTTAATTGTAAGGTTCTATTGTAAGAAAGTAATTTATGTGTAAATATGTATTGATATTTCTATTAAAGTCAGCTATTTCTTAATTTTTTCTTCGAATTAATTAGAAAGGAAATTTGTTAAATCATTGTTATTATTTTTTATATTAATTAAAGTTTCAGTTTGACCATGTCCAGGTAAAACAATACTATTAATAGGAAATATATCAAAAATCTCTAAAATAGAACACTTTATTTTATTCTTATCCTCCCCTGGAAAATTATTGAAGCCTAATCCATATTTATATATTAGATCACCTGTAAATAAATTATTTTCATGTTGAATTATACAACTACCTAAAGAGTGTCCAGGAAAGTTATATATTTTTAAATGAAAATTATTTATAATAATTTCTTCAATTTTACCATTTAATAATCTATCAGGAATAGGTATTTCAATTTTATGATTAATCCCTGCAATTTTAAGATAAAAATTAGCAGATTTCAAAATTTTTAAATCTGAAGAATGAATATAAAAAGGGATTTTATATTTATTTTTAAAAAAAGAAACACTAGCTATATGATCAAAATGTCCATGTGTTGAAATAATAGAAATAGGATTTAAATTGTTTTCCTCAATATCTTTATTAATTAGTTCTGTGTCAAACCCTGGATCTATAATAATACAATCGTCATTTACTGTATTTTTAATGATATATGTATTTGAAGAAAATATTTTTTTATTTCTAATTAAATATATATTCTCTTTAATTAATTCCACCTAAATAAATAGTTTGAGCTGTTATGTATGAACTTCTTTCTGATGAAAAGAAATCTATTACATTTAGTATATCATCTATATTAGCAATACGTGGGATTGGAAGGTTATTTATTATTTCCTTAATTTTTATTTGAGCATTAGCTGAATGCGAATTAAGCATATCAGTTTCTATAGCTGTAATAGCAAGTGTATTACATGTAATATTTAAAGTAGAAAATTCCTTTGCCATTACATTCGCAAGAGTAATAATACCAGATTTAGCTGCTGCGTATATTGAATCTCCAATAGGCTCTAAACTTGATGCCATAGATCCAATATTTATTATACGACCAGGTTCTTTTCCCCTCATTAATTTTGCTGCTTCTCTAGAAACTAAGAATACTCCCAATAAATTAACATTCAACATATCCATTACATTTTTAATAGGCATTATCATTGAAAATTGAGATGTCATAACTGCAGCGTTATTAATTACAATATCAATTTTTTTAAAATCTTTACTGATGTAATTTTTAAAACAACTTACAATAGAATCTGGATCACCTAAATCAACAGAATAATGTTTATAATTTTGATTTTCAATATTGCCTTTCCCTCGACTGAGTCCTATTACATTGGCGCCATTTTTTATAAAATGACAAGCAATTTCAAAGCCAACACCTCTGCTTGCACCGGTAACTAAAATATTTTTATTTTTATACATAATCTAATTTAATAGCTCTTTAATATATTCAATTAGATTATTTACATTATCATAAGGACTAATTTTTCTTGACATAGCCTTGTCATCACTTAGAGAAATTTCTTTTTGAAAAGCATCAGTTAATTCAGATTCTAAATCAACAACTATAGATACTATTGTCATAGAATCTATTGCTGACCCCTCCGATAGTAGCAACGTATCATAATTTAAAGATCCAATATTTAAATCTTCGGTATTGTTTCTTATAATTTTAAAAACTATTTCTTCTACTTTTTCTTTCATTTATTAGTGTTTTATAATTTAAATTTTGTTGCTACGTAATATGGGTCTTTTTGTATTTTTTCAACCAAAAAATCGTGTGAATCCTTAATATTCATAAGAAAGATTGGAGCTATTTTGTTAAACTTAAAGTAATTAACTAGTCTATTTTTTAAAGCATCTTCCCAAAAGATTTCCCAATTATTATCATAATAAAAATCTTTTTCAATTATTCTTACGTACATTTTGAAATCAATATCCATTTTTTTGTTATAACTATCTGTAACATTACCAGGAAAAGATTTGTAAAATCTATAAGGAACTTTTAGTAATTCTTCTGCATAATGACAGAATGTTGCCCCTCCAATAAATTCACTTCCAAGAGATAAATTATATGCACCTAATTTATACAATTTTTCATAGACCGAATTTTCTCCAAAAGAGCTATCTGAAAAATTATTTAATAAATAATCCTTTTGAGGGCCTTCTATACATACTGAATGAAATGGATGTATAGACCTATTTTTGGGTTCTAAGAGCCTCATATATTCTGTCAAAGTACCAGTTTCACTTTTTGTATTAATACAACTCCAATCTCTAGTTTTTGAAAATGAAAATGTGTATGTAGGCATCAGCAGTGTATAAGTTTCATCGAATACACGTTTTAACATCTCATAAATTGTAATTACACCTCCCTCAATAATACCAAATTTAAAGAGACTACTATGTATAATAATAGTAGAAAATTTAGGGATTTTTAATTCAATTAATGATTTTTCTAAAGAATTGATATCACATTTGAACATTATCTAAAATATTATGTCATTCAATTCAACTCTATCTCCAAAAATAATATTTTTGTTCACTTTTTTACCAAGTATTTCATTAAAAAACTTTGGGGGTAGTCCAAATCCAGGTCTAATTGATTTAATATCATCTTTTTTTATAATGTCTCCCACTTTTAAATCATTTACAAAATATAAAGATCTACTAAAATCTTTGCCTTTTAATTGTTTTTCAGTCAAATTATAATCTACTTGTCCTATTGCACTTTCTGCTTCCCTAATTGATTTAACCATTTCGGAAAACTCATGTTCATTCATTGAAAATGATGCATCTGGTCCTCCTATACTTCGATCTAAAATAAAATGTTTTTCAATTATTTTAGCACCAAAAGTAGTAGCTACAATTGGCACTGTAGAACCTATAGTGTGATCTGATAATCCAGAAATAACATTAAACCTTTCTTCTAAATCCTTAATCATTAACATATTAGCTTCATAAATTGGAGCTGGATAACTTGAAGTACATTTTAATAAAGCAATATCATAATTGTACATTCGTCTGCATGCATCTAAGGCCAACTCTATATCTTTTATTTCTGCGATTCCAGTAGAAATTATAACCGGCTTACCTTTAGATGCAACATATTCAATTAATGGAATATCTGTAATTTCAAAAGAAGCAATTTTATAGGCAGGAGTATTTAATGATTCTAATAAATCAACAGAAGTTTTGTCAAATGGTGAAGAAAAGCATTCAAGTCCAATCTGTCTAGCAGTCTCAAAAAGTTTCAAATGCCATTCCCACGGAGTATAAGCTTCATTATATAGATCATAAAGTTTACGGCCATGCCAAATAGTATCTTTTATTATAAAATCTTCTTTATCACAATCTATTGTAATTGTATCAGCAGTATAAGTTTGTAATTTAATACAATCAGCACCTGCTCGTTTTGCTGCATGTATTGTTTCAATTGCAGTCTCTAAGCTTCCATTATGATTTGCAGACAATTCTGCAATAATAAAAACTTTTGAATTCTTATCGATTTTATAATTTCCTATCTGCATATAAAACGTAATGATCAGTAATAAAATTATTATATAAAATATTTTCTAAAAAATTAAAACCAGCTTTTTCAAAAATAATTTTTGATGAAATATTATTATTTTTTATATACGCATTTATTTTGAAACTATTATTAAGTTTAAAAAAATCTTTACAGGATTCGATTAGAATTATCGAGCCATATCCCAAACCCCTTTGTTCATTGCATACAGAAACTCCAATGACAGAATTCATATCATTTACTTTTTGTATTCTAACTTGACCTATATAGTCTAAACTATTGTTTTGAAATATATAAAAATAATAGTCCGCATTATTTATTTTTTCAGTAAACCATTTTACATGTTCCTCCCAATTAATAATAGTCGAGTCAAATGATTTTTCTCTTACTTCTGGGTCATTTAACCAATTATAATATAGATTTACATCAGATAAATTAGCTCTTCTAAATGTAACATTACTCATAAATTCTTGAATGTATTAATACATCGACAAAATTGTTATCTATATTCTTATGTTTTCTTAATCTTGCTTCAAGTTTAAAGTAACTATCTTCTAAAGCATTGTATAATCTTGGTCTTAAATCATAAGAATATGTATATGTTTTAAGTAAACACAAGTCATTTGTTGCAATTTCATTAACCATTTTTAGAAAATTTTTCCAATGAAGCTCAAAGTCAATTTCTTCCAATTCAGTTTTCATTATAAATGATAATTCTGCATTTTTATCACTCCAATTAATATGAACTAACCCCCCATATCCTATACACTCAAAATCTTTAATATAGGAAAATAGAATTTGTTCAGGTTGTTCTTGTACGAATATTTTACTAATCACATTGGTGAA
>Ga0114971_10000868_pt1 | contig 20597 bp, 16 predicted proteins | sample M_140625_MF_Meta_FD_87320 | JGI IMG/M metagenome (GOLD analysis project Ga0114971, IMG submission 87320) | Freshwater microbial communities from Lake Montjoie, Canada to study carbon cycling - M_140625_MF_MetaG | ecosystem: Environmental > Aquatic > Freshwater > Lake | place: Lake Montjoie...
AACTTTCAATTGCAACTTCGTTCGGGGGTTTTAAAGAAAGTGGTCTTGGGCGTGAAAAAGGTCCAGGTGGAATGCGTCTATACCAGCAGTCAAAGGGAATTTATCTTAGCCTAGACGAAAAAAATTTAAATCAGTAAAAGAGGTACTAAATGCATCAAATTAAAACATTAGGTTTTATTGGCGTCGGTATTATGGGTGAACCAATTTGTCGCCATCTAGCCCAAAAATCAAAAATGAAAATATTGGCTGCGGATAAACAATTCGCCGCATTAGAGAGATTGAGTAAATTTGGGGTATTGACTTCAACAATTACTGAAATAGCTAATGAGTCTGATATTATTTTCATGTCTCTACCATCAGGTGAGATTGTTGAAGATGTTGTTTTTGGAGAGACTGGCCTTCTAAATACAATGAGGTCAGATAAAATCGTAGTTGATTTAAGTACTTCGCGCGCCCAAACTGCTAAAAAAGTTGGAGCTGCTTTGATGACCCGGGGAATTTATTTTGCTGATGCCCCCGTCATGAGAACCAGAGCGGCCGCAGAATCTGGTACTTTAGGGATACCGGTAGGTTGTAATATCGATGTTTTTAATAGGATCGAAAAATTTCTTAAAATGTTTGGGTCTGACATAATGCACTGCGGTGAAATTGGTAGTGGGCAGATTGCGAAAATTTTAAACAATATGGTTTTATATGAAACCGTATTAGCCCTCTCTGAGGCTTCTGCAATTGCACGTTCAGCCGGCGTAGATGTGGCGAAAATTTTTAATGCAATGAGTGAGGGATCTGCTGACAGTTTTGCCTTAAGAAATCACGGTATTAAGGCAATACTCCCACAAAATTTCCCCGAGAAAGCCTTTCCCGTTAACTATGCACGTAAAGACATTCAATATGCAGTAGATTTAGCGTCTGAATTTCATATAAACGCTACTGGAGCTAAAAACTTATTAAACACCTTTGACGAAGCCATTGAGCAAGGATATGGTGAATTATATGCACCAGCAATAAGCCTACTTTTTGAAAAAAATCGCCAATCCTAGATGTAGTACATGGATTACTCGCAGGCCCATCTGAACTTGATCCTGAATCTAAGAAATTTTATTAGTTAAGCTTTACCACTCGCATAACCTGCGCCCTACTGCACCCTATTAATCAATGTTCGAATCCCTAACTAGTCACCAATTTGACCTAAAAAGTCATTACACACTTCATTGCACACCGCATTTTGACGCTTGTAAATCATTGAATTTATCAGGGTTTTAGGTGGAACAATATTCTTTTAATCCGTTGGTCGTGGGTTCGAATCCCGCCCGACCCACCATATAGAATAAGGCTTTGCGGGCCGTTTCATAATCCTAGCGTGGAACAATTTCCTATAATCCGCTGTTTTACCCATTAGACCCATATAGATCTTGGCGTTCAAGCTGATTGGCTCTTTGCACACTTGGCTCGCAACGGCATCCTCTAGATCCAAAATCAGTGAATCCTCCGCCATGCTCTGCTGTTGGCTCCAGGCATATACAGAACGGAAAGTCTAGGTCGATTGGTATTGATCATGGAGATTTAGTGTGAATTGAATAAAAAGATGATCAAGGAAGGGATTTATTGAAAGTTGCCACCGAGGAGTTCGGATAATTTTTTAGCACTGGCTTTAACAATGGACACCTGTTTTTGGTCAAAGCGATAGGTTGGCATAGTGAGGGTAATGACGCCAATCAAACCTTCTGCATTAAATACTGGAGCGGAGATTCCAGAGATTTCCTTAACCCTATCTCCTGAGATCGCAAGAACCATGTCATCTCTTATCTGGGTAAACGCTTTACCTGGTGCACCTTCAAAAGCCCGCAACACTTTTCCACCAGCACCTTTATCGATTGGCAAAAGATCGCCTACCTGGATGTGATCACGTAACGCTTGCTTCGAGTCCACTCGGAACAGGCAGAGACGTTTATCCCCTTGGCGAACATGAAACGCTGCGCTCTCATGAGTTGATTTCATGAGAGATTCCAAAATCGGAGTGACCACAGTCTCTAGCGACTGTTTGTTTTGATAGGCTGCATTTAGAGAGGCAATTGTGGGTCCAAGTACATACATGCCATCAGCTCTTTTCAATACCAGCATTGCATTGTCAAGGGAGGCAAGCATTCTTAGAACAGTGCTTTTATATAGGCCTGTAGATTCTGAGATCTCGTTTAGGGATAGCTCCGTATTCCTAGAAGAAAAGAGGCGCAAGATCGTAAGTGCTTTGTCTACGGCGACCACCCCAGAGTCAGCTAATGCAATTTTTTCTTCACTTTGCTTGCTAGATTTTTTTGGCATCGACAGTCTTTGGCAATTATGCTTTAATAATAGAACTACATTCTATAGGATAGAACTTAATGAATTCTGCGTCAACCGATGTTTTGATTAGTGAAGTGGGTCCTAGAGATGGCTTGCAATCAATTAAGTCCATCATGCCGACAGCGCAAAAAAATGCTTGGATTGATGCTTTATACAAAGCAGGAATCCGAGAGATTGAAGTTGCATCATTTGTACCCGCCAAACTATTGCCTCAGATGGCAGATGCCGCTCAGGTGGTGGAGCATGCCAAGACTCTTCCGGGTTTAACCGTGATGGCATTAGTGCCAAATCTGAAAGGTGCTCAGGCTGCAATTACAGCGGGCGTACATAAAATTACTCTGCCGGTATCTGCTAGTGCCGCTCACTCTCTTGCTAATGTTCGTAAAACCCGCGAAGAGATGATTGAGGAAGTGAAAAAAATTGCTTCATTTCGAAATGAACATGCACCCCATGTCAAATTAGAGGCTGGCATTGCGACTGCATTTGGATGCACCTTGCAAGGCCTGGTATCTGAAGATGATGTGATTTGGTTGGCCGAGCAGGTCATTGCGGCAGGTGCAGATGAGTCTGGTCTTTCAGATACGACGGGTTACGCAAATCCTGCGCAAATTAAAAGATTATTTAAGCGCTTAAAGGCGGCGATTGGCAGTAAGGCTGGCGCAGCACATCTACACAACACGCGGGGACTTGGTTTAGCCAATTGTCTGGCTGCCTATGAAGAGGGTGTTACTTCCTTTGACTCATCGTTGGGTGGTCTTGGTGGATGCCCTTATGCACCAGGCGCCTCCGGCAATGTGGTTACCGAAGATTTGGTATTTATGTTTGAAGCAATGGGGATTAAGACTGGCGTCAATCTGGACTTGTTGTTTGAAGCTCGCAAGTCTTTGCAAGACGGCGTTCCGAATGAAGTAATTTATGGCATGGTGCCTGAGGCGGGTACGCCCAAAGGATTTATACCTGCCAGTCAAGCGGCCTACCTATGAGTACGATCAATATACTCCCGTATGAGGGGGTTCGTGTCGTAGAATTTACGCACATGGTAATGGGGCCTACTTGTGGAATGATTTTGGCTGACCTGGGTGCTGAAGTGATTAAGGTAGAACCAATCGATGGAGATAAAACTCGAAACTTGATGGGATCAGGCGCAGGCTTCTTTCCGATGTTCAATCGCAATAAAAAAAGTATTGCTGTGGATATGAAGACGCCTGCCGGCATGGAGTTGGTAAGGAAATTAGTCGCCACTGCGGATGTCATTAGCGAAAACTTTAAGCCTGGCACAATGGCAAAGTTGGGCTTAGATTATGAAACTCTTAAAAAGACTAATCCAAAGTTAATTTATGTATCGCACAAAGGATTCTTACCTGGACCTTACGATCATCGCACTGCATTGGATGAAGTCGTACAGATGATGGGTGGTCTTGCTTATATGACGGGTCCTGAAGATCGACCACTGCGCGCGGGTTCTTCGGTCAATGACATTATGGGTGGTGTGTTTGGGGCAATAGGTGTGATGGCTGCATTAAGACAGTGTGAGTCGACTGGAGAAGGTCAAGAAATTCAGAGTTCTTTGTTTGAGAACAATGTCTTTTTAGTTGGTCAGCACATGATGCAGTTTGCTATGACTGGTAAAGCAGCCAAACCGATGCCGAGCCGTATTGCAGCATGGGCAATCTATGATGTATTTGAAGTGGCCAATGGCGAGAAGATTTTTCTAGCAGTTGTTACTGATACTCAGTGGAAAATCTTCTGTGAAGTATTTGGTTTTGCAGATCTCTATGACGATCCCACGTTGAAGTTAAATAATCAGCGCGTTCAGGCAAGATCTACTTTGATTCCAGATATTAAAAAACGGTTAGAGAAATTGTCTGTAAAGGAAATTACCGCAATTTTTGAAGAGAATGGCTTGCCATTTGCACCCATTACCAGACCAGAGCAATTATTTGATGACCCTCACCTCATTGCAACTGGTGGATTGGCCCCGATTACCTTAACGGATGGCCCAAGAGCTGGGGAAAAAACGACTACGCCATTAATGCCTCTTATGATGAATGGTAAAAGATTAGGCGTGCGTCTCAATCCGCCTAAGTCTGGTGAACAGACTCAAGAAATTTTGCAAGAGCTTGGCTATCGCGAAGATGAAATCATCAAGCTGTTATCTGACCGAGCTATTTCATGAAAAGCAAATGCGGTTTACTGCTCGCATGTTTGTTGGGGGTGCTATCGACCTCTTGTTTTGCTCAGAATTACCCTGACAAGCCAATCAAGTTAATTATTCCGTATACGCCTGGCGGGGGAACGGATACGGTAGGGCGCATGCTTGCGGAGAAAATCTCTACAGATTTGAAGTGGACAATCTTGGTAGATAACAAGCCTGGCGCAGGGGGTAATATTGGTATGGACTTGGTAGCAAAAGCTAAGCCAGATGGTTACACCTTGGGTATGGGTCAAACTTCCAATCTCGCAATCAACCCAGCCCTAATGTCTAAGATGCCTTTTGATGCAGTCAATGATCTTATTCCTGTAGCCTTTGTAGCTGAGGTGCCGATGGTTTTGGTTGTCACTGCAAACTCTCCATGGAAGACCTTGGGAGATTTAATCAAGGCAGCAAAAGCAAAGCCAGATTTTTACAAACAAGCTACTGCAGGTGCTGGCACAGTAGGTCATATTGGTGGTGAGATGCTGGCTAGTAAGGCTGGCTATACCGTTTCATATATTCCTTATAAGGGCGCATCTCCTGCCATTACCGATCTCATGGGTGGTCAAACCGATTTTATGTTTGCCACTCCTCAGTCGGTATTGGGAATGATTGCAGGAGGAAAGTTACGCGCCATAGCAGTGACTTCTACTAATCGCATTGGAGTACTCTCGAAAGTTCCAACAGTTAGTGAAGAAGGTTACAAGGGATTTGAAGCGACGGACTGGAAGATTGTGGTTGCTCCAGCAGGTACTCCGCCTGAGACGATTAAAAAAATTAATGAAGCTGTACAAAAGTCTCTCAAAAATCCAGCATTAATTAGCAAGCTTCAAGATGAGGCGAGCTCACCTATGTATGGAGATCCAGCGACGGTCCTGAAATATATTCGTACGGAGCAGCGGGAGTGGGATGCGGCCGTGAAAGCTGCTGGGATTAAATTGGATTAATCCTTGATTGCAGATACAACACGTCTCGTAATTTTTTCATATAGCGCAGATCAAATTAACCAACCCACTGAATCTGTCCTGGTAATGAGCCAATCGCGCGGGAGAGTCTTTAGACCAATCTGCTCTAGCCTTATAAAGCCGTATTTAGCCCCCATAATTTAGCTATTCCACGCACTGATAAGGCCGATTTACCTAATAATTCTGCTGCGATAGTTTGCGCCTGCTTGACTCCAACTCTTGCTTCAGCCAACTCATAAAACTTATCAATTAATTCTTGATCAGTTAAGGGTTCATCTGGATCACCATGCCGTGTCAACTGTTGATAAGCATAGATTGAGCCATCCTTCATTTCTATTGCTACTTTAGCTGACCGGTGCAAGGGAAATTTAGCGGAGCACTCAGGGTCAACCACTAACTCTATTTTATCTTCCATGGCGAAGATCTTTGGATTAGAAAGAGCGGATTCTAAAAATGCCTGCTCTCTTACCCGCCCTAAAATAATTTTGGCAGCTACCGTATAGGTGAGACTAAATTTAGCTTCAAATGGCGTTCTCGGATGAATATATCGACAAACTTCTATTGTCGCTTTGTACCCACCAACACGTATTTTTTTAATTTTCTCTACATCAATGGCGTGTAGATTAAGCAAATGAGCAACCGCATCTATAGCAGGAAAATTATGTCCGCAGCAGCCATGGTTTTTAAAGGTTATTTGTTCAATATTCCAACTAGAACCTAATCCATCGAAAATCTCATTCCAGCGTGGATTTTCACAAAGTGCTGCGCCAAATCCAGCCTCACCTTCTAATAAATCGGGCGTACCAGTCATTCCTGCCTGAGCAACCAGTGCTGCATTCAAACCAACTTCAGCAGCATGCCCAGGATGCATAGGCTTTGTCATTGAGTCAGAGCGAAAGGCCTGTTGAAGACCACTACCAAAAGTACCTGCAGTAGCTAACGCATTGCAAGCTTGAACCGCATCAAGGCTTAATAAACGTGCGCAAGCAGCTGCTGCGCCAAAAACGCCTACGGTACCCGTAGTGTGAAAGTATTTGTAATGGCTAGGTTGTATTACTTTACTAATACGGGTAGAAACTTCATAACCAATGATGATGGCCTCCAGTAAGTCTGCCAGCGAATCATTACGAGACTCTGCTAAAGCAAATGCAGCAGAAATAGTTGGACAAGCTGGATGGTATGCGCCATCACGGAAAATATCATCAAATTCAGCAATATGAGAAATTGTCCCATTGATAAAAGCAGCCGCTCTTGAAAAAGTTTTTTGCTGGCTGCCTGCAATTGAACAGTTTCCCATACCTAATTCTTCACTATAGGCGTTTCTCAACCTTACAGCAGTATCTGTATCGGCTCCCGCAATTAAAGCACCATGCCAATCTAATAGCGCCCGGCGTCCGCTATGAATAGTCGCAGGCGTAAAAATGATTTGCTTACTATCCTCAATAAACTGTCCGAATTCTTTTAACAAAGTCATAATTTATTCGGGTTTAGCTCCAGAAGCTTTGACAATTGGCGCCCATAAAGCAAAATCATTACGAACAAACTTGGTGAATTCTTGAACATTCATCAAAATTGGATCAGCACCTAATCCTAGTAGTTTCTGCCGAATGGCTGGTTCTTCTAAAATACTAACCACAGTTTCGTTGAGTTTTTTCACAATTGCAGGATTAGTACCAGCAGGGGCAAATAATCCAAACCATGCACCAGTCGCAATATCCACACCTAACTCATTCAAAGTAGGTAAATCTGGCATTGCAGTAATTCTTTTCTTGGAGGACACCGCAATCGCATTGAGTTGTCCGGCCTTAATGAGCGGAATAACCGAAGGTGCAGTTGCAAACATAAACTGCAAACGTCCAGCGATCAAATCACGCGTTGCCTCAGCCCCCTTATATGGTATGTGTACTACACTGAGCCCTGTTTTTTGCGCAAAGAGAAAACTGATTAAATGCGCAGTAGTACCAATACCGGTAGAACCATAATTCAAATTACCTGAATTAGACTTTGCATACGCGAGAAACTCTTTCCAATTCTTAATCCCAGAAGAAGCTGGGACCACTAAGATATTTGGTACATCAGCCAATAAAGCGACTGGATCTAATGCTTTTTGTGGGTTGACCGCCAAATTACCAAATAGTGTTGGATTAATAGAGATCGGTCCGATTGAATTCGCCAATAAAAGGTAGCCGTCTGGTGGCGCCCTACCAACAATCTCAGTGCCCAAGTTACCCGCAGCTCCGGGTTTATTTTCGACAATGACTGGTACCTTCCAACGAATACTCATTTGGTTAGCCACTTCACGAGCCAAAATATCAGTTGTACCGCCGGCAGTAAACGACACAATAATTTTAATGGGTTTATCTGGATAGTTAGCCGCAGACTGAGCAAAGCCATTCGATGCTAAAGCCAATGTGCACCCCAAAATGATTGCTAGTTTTTTAATGAAGTTCATGTTGTTACCTATCTAATTATTTGTTCTAATTTTAAGCAAATTAATTCAGCTTAATACTATGCTCTTTGATTAAACCGTCTGTCAAACACCTCTTCTGCAATCCTATTCTTCAAAATTTCAATGGAGCCGCCCGCAATCATCCAGCCTCGTGTCCGCCTAACGCAATACTCAACCAAGGTCTCCTGGCTATAACCAGTAGCCCCCATTATTTGCATGGCCTCATTAGCCACTTCAAACCCCGTATTGTTACAAATTAACTTGGCAGCAGTAGTTTCATACGCTGATGGTAGCCCAGCTTCGGCATTAACTGCGGCACGATATAGCATTAATTGTGCTGCATCAAGCTTGACAGCCATATCTGCAAATTTCCACTGAATTCCCTGAAATTCACATATCTGCTTACCGAATTGCTTACGAACTAAAGCATATTCTTTAGCCTTATTAAATGCATAACGGCCCAAGGCAAGAGCGCGCGAGGAATTGCCAATTCGCTCGACATTAAATCCGCTAATTTGCTTTTTAAACCCGCCTGGTCCAAGTAAAAGTCCACTATCAGGAATAAAGCAATCTTCAAAATACAACTGTGACCACTCTTCGCCACTCATAAAACTATTGGGTTGACCGACAGTTAAACCAGGCGCATCACGATCAACTAAAACAGATCCGATACCATCTAAACCTGGACCAAAACGAACATATACTAAAAATAGGCCGGCATGGGGGCTATGAGTAGAAAAAACTTTTGAGCCATTAATTAAATAACCTCCATCCACTTTTTTTGCGGAAGTAGTTAACTCTGTAACCGCAGAACCAGCGCCCGGTTCGCTCATCCCTAAACCTAGGATCTTCTTACTCGCCAATAAATCTGGTAGATATTTTTCTTTTTGCGCTTCATTTGCATATTCAATAAAGGTTCTAATGGCGCCAAAGTTTCCAGCCTGAACCACATCAGCCGATTTAGGGCAATGTAGAGCAACTTCCTGAATAGCAATAACGGCATCCATTAAGGTGCCACCCATGCCACCATCTGCTTCAGAAAAAGCTATACCAAGTAAACCTTGTGCACTAATTTTTTGCGCAATTATCCAAGGATATTCAGGGCTATGGGCACGCTCCAGAGCACCAGGGGCCAACTCCTTCTCAGCAAACTTTGATACTGCATCTGCGAATGCGTTTTGTTCGCTAGTTAAATGAAAATCCATTATTCACTTTCTTTTATTTCGTGATGTACTTAGGTTTATCCTTGCTTAGCTTACACAATTTTGTGGTGAACCAGCTGCATAAGCATTAATGTTGTCAAAGGCGATACCAAAATAAGCTTCATAGTTATCTCTTTCCACAAATCCAATATGCGGCGTGCATAAGCAGTTCGATAAATGAAGAAGGGGATGATCAGCGCCTAGTATGGGCTCAGATTCATAAGTATCTACTGCTGCATAGGCTGGACGCCCTTTTTTTAGTGCTGCCTCAAGGGCTCCAGACTCAATTAACTCTGCGCGACTAGCATTGACCAGCAATGAAGTAGATTTCATTAATCCTAAATCTTGAGCTGTGACAATATGACGTGTTTCTTCGTTAAGCCTAAGTTGTAAACAGACTATATCGCTATTGCTAAAGAATTCTTCTTTTGATGCGGCAATCATAAAGCCATCTTCCTGCGCCTTTTTTAGACTACTCTCGCGACCCCACACTAAAGGTTTAGCGCCGAAGGCTTTCCCCAAATGACAGACTTGTTTGCCTATCCTGCCAAATCCAAAAACACCAAGTACTTTGCCTGATAACTGGTCACCTAAATAACCTTGCCACTGACCACTTTTCATTCTAGCGGCTTCTTCAACCAATCTACGCAGTGCGGCTAAGATAAGTAGCATATTCATTTCAGCAGTCGCAGCACCTGAACCTTGCCCATCCATCACAATAATTCCTTTGGCCTTACAAGCCTCAAGATCAACATGGGAGGCTATTTTTCCAGTTTGCGATATGACTTTGAGTTTTGGGAGAAGGTCTAATAACTCTTTGGTAATCTCCGTTCTCTCTCGAATGAGTACGATTGCATCTGCATCTTTAAAACGCTCTACCAGCGCTTCAGTCCCGCTAACAGTATTACTATATATCTTGACGGTGTGACTACTCAGCTTCTCGAAGCAAGCAAGGTGACGGATACAGTCTTGATGATCATCAGAAATCACAATGTGCATCTACATTCCTTTTTTTTCAATTGAGCTATGTTATTTAAAAGCATTGAAGAACAGCTCTAATGCTCGGTTAAATTGAGTGGACTGCTCAATATTAGTCATATGAGCTGCATTAGAAATTAATACCAACACTGACTTTTTTAAATTTTTATGCATTTCAAGAGCTGCTGATAACGGAGTTCCAACATCAAATTCTCCAACTATTACCATTGCTGGGCACTTAATCTCATTTAATCTATACGTGGTATGAATAGAGGCAATAGCTGCACAACAACCAACCCAGCCGGCAACTGATGTAGATCTAATCATAGATGCTACTGACTCCACTACCTCTGGACTTGAATTTCTGAAGGCCTCTGTAAACCAGCGATTAATTGCTGGTTGAACCAGGGGATCCATGCCCTGAGTCTTTGCAATGCGAATTCGTTCTTCCCACATTGAAACTGGCGTCGCCGTATGTGCGCTCGTAGTATCGGCTAAAACGATAGATGCAATTCGTTCAGGATATCGCAAGGCAAAAGTTTGTCCGATCATACCGCCCATAGAAAACCCCAGCCAGTGAACCTTTTTTACACTCAAAAAATCCAATAAGCCAACAGCATCGTCAGCCAATAGATCTAATGAATACTCGCCCCCCTCAGAGCCTGAACCTCCATGCCCTCTGGTGTCATATGTAATTACCCTAAAATTTTTCTCAAGCGCCTCAATCTGCGGCTCCCACATTGCTTTTGTACAGCCAAGTGAGTGGGATAAGATAATCCACGGGCCTTTCTCCCCATATACTGAGTAGTCAACATCAATATGATTAATTTTTACTTTCATCTTGATGATTTATTCTGGTTGAATATTGGCTGCTTTGGCGATTTTTTGAAACTTGACAATTTCAAAGGCAATTAATTTCTTAAACTCTTCGGGAGAACTTGGAGTAACAGAAACACCCATTTGGTTTAACTGCTTTTGAATATCTGGTGACTTTAAAATGGATACAATTTGCGTATTTAAAAGAGTGATTTTTTCGGGTGGGGTTTTCGCTGATACCAATAAACCATACCAAAAAACCCAATCATATTGAGGTGCACCAGATTCAGAAACTGTCGGAACATCTGGCAGTTCAGATAATCGCTTCTTAGAAGTTACAGCGAGAGCTTTTACCTTGCCATCTTTAACAAGACCAATGGCCGTTGCATAGGGCGTTATATGAAACTGAACACGACCTGCAACTACTTCAGTTAATGCCTCGGATACACCCTTATAAGGAATATGTAAGACATCAATTCCAGTTTGCATCTTAAGCAACTCAACGGCAAAGTGAGAGCTACTACCAATACCCGCTGAAGAATAATTCAACTTACCAGGATTCGCCTTGGCGAGAGCAATTAAATCCGCAACGCTATTTACCTTTAGATCATTTGGGACAACCAATAATGCTGGTCCCTCACCAATTAAAGTAATGGGAGCAAAATCACTCAAAGTGTCATAAGGTAACTTCCTGTAAATAGCAGGAGCAGTAGCGTGTGCAGGGGACACACTTAATAATGTTGAGCCATCAGCAGGGGCTGCCAAAAGCGCAATGGCAGCAAGCGTGCCACCGGCACCAAGCTTACTTTCTACAATTGCAGTTGACTTCATCTTTTCAGCCAATTTCGGCGCAATCATCCTAGATGATGAGTCAGGAATGCCGCCAGCACCGAATCCAACAATAATCTTATAGTTTTTTGAGTCCGCCTTAGCAACTGAAGTATCTTGCGGTTGTGCCACAGATAGCTGCGGCAGCATGATACTAAAGCCCAGCACAAAGAACCGGATATAAGTCGTCTTTTGAAGCGACCATTTGAGTCTCTCTAGATTCATACAAAATTCCTTTTTTAAAAGGGTTTAAATAATGCACCTGTATTTGCGATTACAAAACCAGGACCACTTAGATTTGCCAATTCTTGCAACTCGAAATTTAACTTTTCACTACCCATCTCATTCGCGATAAATACAGGACCGCCACACCACCGTGGGAAGCCATAACCATTAACCAGAGCAATATCACAATCAGTTACATCACCAACTATCTTTTCAGAAGCAAGATGAGCAATTTCATTCATCATCGCTAGTAATACACGTTTGACGATTTCTTGAGGGGTAAATTCTCGCCGCGTAATACCTTTCGCAGCACTTGCTGCATCAATTATTGAATTAACAACAGGATCAACTGTACCCAGTTTTTCACCTGCGCGATACTGGTAATATCCCGCTCCGGCCTTACGCCCTAAACGTCCTGCCAAACATAGCGTATCCGGAATACTGACATAGCGATGCTCGGGATTACGTGTGGCAGCCAGACTCTGGCGCATTGCCCAAGCAATATCTAAACCGGACAAATCAGCTACAGCAAAAGGACCCATGGCAAACCCGTAATCCTCTAGGGCTTGATCAATTTGCTTAGGATAAGCGCCCTCTTCAAGCATAAATTCGCATTGGCGGCGATAGGCAGCATAGATACGGTTACCAATAAAGCCGAATGAATTAGTGCTAATGACAGGCATTTTTCCTAAACGCTTGGCAAATTGCAGGCCCGAAGCAATTGTAATTGGCGAACTAAACTTACACCGGATGATTTCAATTAGCTTCATCACCTGCGCGGGGCTAAAGAAATGCAAACCAAAGATGCGTGCTGGATTACTTATCTTAGCTGCAATCGCATCAATATCTAAATACGACGTATTTGAAGCTAGTAGTGCGCTAGGATTTGCATGAGCCTCAATTTTCTGAAACACGGCATACTTGACTTCGATATCCTCAAAAACGGCTTCGACGATTAAATCTGCAGCCGCAATATCACGCCATTGCATGGAATAGCTAAACGACTTGAGGAGTAAGGCGGCTTTATCAATAGCCATTTTGCCACTTTGCACACGAGATTCGTAAAAGTCTTTTACCTTCTGCGTACCATTTTTGAGAGCGACTTCATTTTGGTCGATTAATAGCACGGTATAGCCAGCCGTCAAACACGCAATAGCAATTCCAGAGCCCATGGTGCCAGCACCAATGATGGCGATTTTCTCGATTACCTTTGGCGCAGTATCGCCGCTACTCAGCGCTTTAAATAATTTACGCTCTGCAAAAAATTGATGACGTAGCGCTTTAGCTTCTGTACTTAAGCGCAAATTTTGAAAAGCCTCACGCTCAATAGCTAAACCCTCATCTATCGGCTTTGTCATGACATTGCTAATCATTTCAATCGCCTTGTAGATATTAGGACGATTCTTGCCCGCTTTTAAGGCTTTTTGTGAGGCCATTAAAACGCTAGCAACTTCTGCATGCGGTGGGTCTAGATCTCTTATTCTGGCCTTCTGACCAAGCAATGACCTGGCAAAGATAATCGCTTGAGTTTGTAAATCATGATTCACTAGCTTATTTAGGATGCCTAGTTTTAGGGCCTCACTCCCACTTATACGGGTACCGCCACAAATCAACTCGATCGATTTTTCAAGTCCAATTAATCTTGGCAAACGTTGTGTACCTCCAGCACCAGGAATAATTCCCAAGGTCACCTCTGGCAAACCCATCATCGTGCCCTCCAAGGCAATTCGTCCATCACACCCTAAAGCCAATTCAAAACCGCCACCTAGAGCAGCACCATGTAAAGCGCACACTACGGGCTTAGGGCAATTCTCGATTGCTGCAATGATGGATGGTAAATGAGGTTCAGCCAAGGCCTCTGAAAACTCCTTGATATCTGATCCAGCAATAAAAGTACTGCCTCCGCCGATAACAACTGCTGCGGATGACTTTGGATCGTTCTGAAATAATTGAATCGCAGCCAATAACCCTTTTCTTACCTCTGTCGAGCCAGCGTTAATCGGTGGATTATTCACGGTAATAACCATGACATCTGCTTCGTTGTGAATATTAATTTTGCTTGTCATAAGGCATAAAGTACGTTTTTTAAAAAGAGTCTGGGCATCTTCAGTGAACTGACTTCCATTAACTGAATACAGCAATGCCATCTGCTGCTTTTACTCCATGCCCCTCAGCAAATACAAACATAGGATTAATTTCGCATTCAAGCAAGCGATCTCCTAAGGCAGCCACTAACTCAGAAAATTGAACGACTGCCTTTACTAAGGCGTCAACATCACATTGTGGTCTGCCACGATACCCGTTAAGCAAGGGCCAAGTTTTTAAATCTTGTAACATTTCCAATACTTCTGCATTACATAAGGATTTTCCGGGAGAGATAAACCGGAGAGTGCTGTCCTCAAAGAGTTCGGCTGTCACTCCACCCATGCCAACTAAAATTGCCACACCAAGTGGGTCCCGATGCATGCCGACCATGAGCTCCACTCCGCCAGAGACCATTTCTTGTACCAGAAATTCCTCAATCAGAGTGCCTGACTTTGATTTCACTTCAACAACCATTGCATTGATTTGACTGCCAATTTCCGTCCTTAGTACATTCAAAGCAACTCCCCCAACCTCAGTCTTATGGGTGATCTCATGCGATAAAATTTTTAAAACAACTTTTTCTCCAAAACTCTGAATAGTATCTAAATTTGGCTTATTGGCAGCTACTATAGTCTCACGTACCCCTGGAATACCAAAGGCAGAGAAAAGATTTTTTGCTTGATGCTCATTCATTGCTCCATGAAAAGTTATGATATCTAGATCAGCTGGTAATTTCACCAAAACGCCTTCGTACCTTTTGCGACGTTTTAATTTACCAGCATGAAGCATGCTTGAGAGCGCAACACTACAACTTTCTGGCTGAGAAAATGTCGGCACGCCAAGCTTATTCATTAAAGCACCTGCTATCGGGGCATGAGGGCTGACATAAGCGATTATTGGCTTATCACTAGTTAGCATGCAGTCACGAACTGCGCCGACCATGAGCTCAGGCATCGCTAGACTAGAAGAGCCCATGATTAAAATCAATGCGTCATACGTTGGACTATCTAATAAAGCCTGAATAGCACCCCGTAATAAATCAGGTTGCAATCCTGCCAAGGTGACATCAATGGGATTGCGATCCAACACGGCTTGATCACCTGGCTGCAATTTGCGTAAACGTGCAGCTGTATCCTCATCAGGAGCAGGCGTTGAAAATCCCCATTCACCCAAACTATCTGCCACTAGGGTCCCTGCGCCACCAGTCGAAGTCAAAATGGCGACTCGATCACCATTTAAGAATCTACCTGAGGCGAGAGCCACAGGAATATCTAAAAAATCTGCGAACTTATGCGCACGAATAATTCCGGTTTGCTCAAACAAAGCATCATACATTTTATCGGTCCCAGCTAAGGCGCCAGTATGCGAAACGGCCGCCTTGATGCCAGCTTCAGATTTACCCACCTTGTAAACTACGATCGGTTTTCCAGCCTGCTGTGCACGTAGTGCGGCAGCTCGAAACGCTTCAGGATGACGAATACTCTCGATATAAAGAACTATCACTTTAGTACTAGGATCGCTAATTAAGTAATCTATAAAGTCTGCCAAACCAAGATCAGCTTCATTACTTGTTGAAACGAGTTTTGATAATCCCAGACCACATGCATTAGCGCGAGATAAAAAAGACCCTAAAATACCGCCGCTTTGAGAGATCACACTGACAGATCCCTTAGGAAATTCATCCATTTCTAAAGCACTACTGGGTGATAAAGGAATGTCATCGGTAATGTTGACCATGCCCATCGTATTTGGCCCAAGGATGCGCATCTTCCCTGCGGCAGTAATCAATTCTTCTTGCTTTTTTAAACCTTCATAGCCATGCTCGGCATACCCGCTGGTGAGTACAATAGCAGCTGGAGTTCCTAATACAGCAAGCGCTTTTACCGCGTCCACTACTTTATCAGTTCCCACTAGAATGATTGCCACGTCTGGAGCCTCTGGTAATGAACTAATATCTGGGTAGCATTTAAACCCAGCAATCTCTTCAACCCTTGGATTAACTGGATAGATTTTTCCCTTGTAATGATGTTTCAGTAAATAAGCAATTGGCCTACCTGCAGTTTTTTTAGGGTCAGATGAAGCGCCAATAACAGCAATACTGCTGGGCTCCATTAATTTTTGAATTGCATTGCTCATCGATCGAATTTTTTAGTTTTTTGCAGCTGCAGCTTTTTCAAGAAATGCTAAAACAGACTCTCGGTGTTCAGTGCTGGTGTAGCAAATACCTTGTGCTTGACTACCCTGCGAAAATACTTGCGCAGCAGTTGTTTCATACGTCTGATTCAGAATCGTTTTACCCAATGCAAGTGCTGTAGCAGAGCCTTTGCTAAGTTCTTTAGCCCACTTATGCGCATCTGCTATCAATGACTCTGGTTTAGAAACCCTATCAACAAGGCCAATTTGATTGGCTTCTTCAAGCTCTACTTTTCTTCCAGTAAAAATCAATTCTTTTGCCACTACCATTCCAACACGCCTAGGCAAAAAATACATTCCCCCGCCATCAGGAATAATCCCTCGCTTAATATAGGACCAAGTAAAGTTCGCGCCCTCACAAGCAATAATAAAATCGCAAGCTAATGCCATATCAGCGCCCAAACCAGAGGCGGCTCCATGTACAGCAGCAATTGTTGGCTTAGGCATGGTGTGCAAGAGAGAAACGGCATGATGAACCCGTTGCTGACGGAACCATCCGTTGTACGCCACTTCTCCAGCAGGGGCTTGCATGCGCTTTTCCATGCCCGTAATATCTCCACCAGCACAAAATCCCTTGCCATTACCGGTAAGCACTAGAGCGCGTATCGATTTGTCGGCTGTTACCAACTCGAGTGCTTCAATAAACTCAGTGCGCATATCATCACTCATGGCATTCCGTTTTTCTGGGCGATTAAGATGCAAGCTTGCAATACCTGCTTCAATCTTTAATTCAATTAATTTCAAACTCATGCGTATTCCTTACGGTTATATTTAATTTAATCAGCAGTGATGTTGGCCTGCTTAATGACCATACGCCAACGTAGTTCTTCAGCTCTCACAAAATTTGCAAATTCTTCAGGCGTGCCAGTTTTAATCATGAGGCCTTCGCTCTCTACGCGACTTTTGAACGCTGGAGTTTGAGCAGCCTTCTTAATGGCTACATTGAGTTTATTAATCACGCCCGGAGGAGTGCCCGCTGGGGCAAAATAGCCGTACCAACTCCCCGCCGAATAACCGGGGACCCCACTTTCTGCAACTGTTGGCAGCTTAGCCAATAGTGGCGTGGTAGAGCGAGTTGGCGTAGTTACAGCAAGTGCACGTAATTTTCCTGACTCGACCAAACTACCTACCGCTGCTGCAGTAGCAAACATTAAATCCACCTGGCCGCCAATCACATCAGTCAACGCTGGACCCGCACCCTTATAGGGAATATGGGTTAATTTCGTACCTGCCAACGAGTTAAATAATTCGCCCGCCAGGTGTGCTGAAGTTCCACCGCCCTGCGATGCATAGGATAGTTTTCCTGGATTCGCTTTTGCGGCAAGCAGAAAATCCTGAAATGTTTTAAATGGACTATTTGCTGAAACTACGACAACATTTGGAGAGATACCTACCAAAATTATTGGCGCAAAATCTTTATCTTGGGAGTATGGGAGTTTTGCCTTAAGACTAGGATTGACTGCATGTGCCAATGTTGCAACTACCAAGGTATAGCCATCGGCTGTACTTTTAGCCAAAGCATCCGTACCAATAACTGTGCTGCCACCTGGCTTATTTTCGATCACAATCGCTTGCTGTAAATCCTCAGCCATTGCTACGCCCAATGTTCTCGCAACCAAATCAGTTCCGCCTCCAGGAGCAAAGGGAACAATAACTTTGATAGGGCGATCGGGATAAACCGCTAACGCAAAAGTGCAGTAGATGAAGGCAAAAAATAGTATTACAACTTGACCTAAAAAACGAAACGATACCAAAATCATCTCCCATCTATTCATGTTGATTTGGTGAAAAGAGTATGAGGCAACTAGGCGTAAAAATTATGGTTTAATTCCAATAGATGGAATTCATTAAGCCAAGCTCTAAAACTAATCGGTCCCTCATGCGTGGTATGGAGATTCTGCGCTGCTTTAAGCCTGGCATGAGCCTGCTTGGCAATAGTGAAATAGCTGAACGTACGGGTTTACCCCCATCTACCATTAGTCGCTTGACCCAAAGTTTAGTTATTTCTGGGTTTCTCGAACATGACCCAGAGCGCTTAGCCTATCGCCTAACCCCCACAGTACTTTGCTTGGGGCATGCCTTCAAAACTGCCTCTGCAGAAACAAAGATTGCCGAACCTTTAATGCGCCAAGTATCTGAAAAATTAAAACTGAATGTAGGGCTTGCTGTAGCAGATCGCTTAGAAATGGTTTATCTCGAATCGATTCGGTATACAAAAAATATTGCTTTAAGGACGGTTGCATCTGGCCAAAGAGTCCCTATTGAAAGAACCTCTCTTGGTAGAGCATGGATTGCAAATCTAAACCCGGAAGAGAAGAAGCAGATTTTTCTAGTGCTAAAAAAACAAAAAATAAATAATTGGGAGAAAATTGAACTCGAAATACATGAAGCGATTGAATCCATGTTAAAAAATGGGTACTGTGTAGCTAATTGGTTACCGAATATATCTGCTGTATCTACTTCAGTTCAGTTGCTTAATGGTAAATATGCCTCACTGAACTTAAGCACACCAGCAGAAAGTCGTCTTAATGAGGTTCTAGAAAACTTTACCCCCGCGCTTTTTGAATTAAAAAATAAGATTGAGATTGAACTCAATAAACTCAAGTCATGAGTAAAATAATCTAAAAAAACCCACGATTTCTAGGGGGATTATTTTTCTGATGGGCCCAAGAGGACTTGAACCTAACCCCTAGGAAACGTTGATTGTTTAACCCTATAAGCGTTACTTAAAGTAACACTCAAATAGTTCGAATCCCAATTCAGTCACCAATTTGACCTAAAAATCCATTACACACTTCATTGCACACCGCATTTTGACGCTTGTAAATCATTGAATTTATTAGGCTTTTAGGTGGAACAATATTCTTTTAATCCGTTGGTCGTGGGTTCGAATCCCGCCCGACCCACCAGCATTACTACACCTCGCTCTGCGGGGTGTTTTTATTTTCAGACCCCAAATTTCTTTGTTTTAGCAACGGTGCATAAGTCCGTTGGTCACCAATCTTAAGTCGCCGATTTACAAAAAATTAGCACTCCAATCAACCACTGACGAAAAGAATGGATTAATGGTTTTTCTCATAAGTAAAAGTTGTGAGTAATTTAAATGCCTAAGCTAGAAAGTTTTATTACGTACAAAGAGCTTTAATTAGATCTTTGAACAAGTGTGGTGACGAGTTTATTTGCTCTTTTTAGCGAATTAGATAATTTACGAATAACTAATAAGTCTAGCTTGGTAGCCAGGCTAGGATTTTCAATTCTCATTTTTTCCATATTTGCATAAGAGAGTATGTAGAGCGATGATGGACTCAAGGCCCTGATAGTGGCAGACCTTACACTATGGGTATAGAAAGAAATTTCTCCCACTATGGACCCAGGATAGAATTTTGCAAGAACCAATGAGTCGCCTTCAACAGTCTGGCTAATCTCAAGCTGTCCAGCCTCTAAAAAATAGACTTCCCCAGAATCAAGATCACCCTCTTTAACGATAATCTCATTCTGATTAGTTTTTTTGAATGTGCAATATTTTTTAAAACTATCACGATCAGCTAGATTATCTAGAAAATTAAAAATTTCTTGTGGTTGTATGTTGCAGAGGTTCGAATTAAGAAGCCCCTGCTCAGCATATTCGATCGCAGCATCAAGCGAGGAATAATAGGATACTTGATTACTACAATCCGGCGTAATCGATTGAACTAAATCTCTATCTTTAACAGGAAGTACTAGGTAGAAATGTAAGTTTTTTTCAGAATAACGTCTTAGGATTCTTTGAAAAACACTAATTGCTGATCTATCAATGCCATTTACGCAGCTAAAATCGATGATGACACCACTCAGAAAATCTATATCAATTGATTTGAATAAAGCATCAATTTTGCTAGCTGAGCCAAAAAAGACATACCCATTTAGTCTATAGATCTCAACTTTATTTCCCGCTATTTTTAAAAAATTTGTCTGTTCCTCAGAACGAACTACTGTGCTTGAAAACTCAGATATGTTCGTTTTTGGAAAAGCAAGGCCAATTTGGCTATAGGTAACAATGAAAATAAAACAAGAAATAATTATTCCTGCTGTAAAGCCATACAAATAGCCAAAGTTAGCAACCAAAAATAAGATTAGGAAAATCTGTGCAAGATCGACTTTAGAAACTAATTTGCGTTGATCCCAGAGCCACTGCTTGAGCATACCTATGCCAAGATAAAGAATTAGCCCACCCAAAGCTGCTTTAGGTATAAATGAAAGAATGTTCCCAGCGCCAAGAAAAAAAGCGAGGCAAATGAGGGATGCAAAAAATCCCGACAATTTTCCACCACCCCCTGATTGAT